>WBZY01000484.1_pt1 | contig 29848 bp, 19 predicted proteins | sample 5204191 | NCBI WGS metagenome assembly WBZY01 (sample SAMN12344363, study PRJNA552823) | activated sludge metagenome | biome: Activated sludge suspended growth; feature: Anammox Sidestream; material: Wastewater; isolation source: activated sludge from anammox sidestream of wastewater treatment...
ATCCACCCGCGGATCGCTCACTTTGCTAAAATGCTCGGCGATCGCCTCCAATGGCTTCTTTGTCATGGCTACCTCCTTCAAGATAGCCCTTTTTTACCTCAATTTAGATGCAATCGCCCTATTCTGCAGGACGTTTATCACGAGAACTCGGGCGGCTCTGGTTATAATCGCGCGTAAGGATCGAATGAACTCCAAGCCCTCTCTTGCGGATAAACTCAAGTCGCTCGGCGTGAAGAAGGGAATCTCGCCTCTTCCTCCAGGGAAGCCTGATTCGCCCACCATCGACTCGATCGTGCGGGGTAGTTTTCTCTCCACTCTACGCGGAGAGGTGTTCACCACAGAGCAAACCTTTCCTCAAAACCATCATTACGGCAATTCGGCTCTTCTTTCCTCTTTCCCTCTTTCTTTAGTTTCTCAGTGGGCAAATGATGTAAAAGTCGCCAGTCTTCCAGTCTCCAAATTTGCCTTTCTCGATACGGAAACCTCGGGTCTCTCCGGCGGGACCGGCACATACGCATTTCTCATCGGTGTGGCTCGCTTCATGGAAGGTCAATTCGTGTTGCGGCAATTCTTCATGCGCGATCCTGCCGAAGAAGCGGCATTGCTCGAAGGACTGGCGAATTTCCTCGCGCCGTGCGAAGCGTTGGTGACGTTCAACGGCAAAGCCTTCGATGCGCCGTTGCTCAAGACAAGATACGCGTTACACGATACGCCTTGCCCGTTCAATGGATATTCCCACGTGGATTTATTGCCTCTTGCGCGGCGGTTGTGGCGCGACCGGCTTGAATCGCGCGCATTGAAATACCTCGAAGAGCATGTGCTGGGGCTGAGACGTTCGAGCGAGGAAACGCCCGGGCACGAGATCCCCTGGTTGTATTTCGATTATCTGCGCACCGGCGACGCGACTCCACTGGCAGGGGTGTTCTATCACAACGCCATGGATGTGGCGGCGATGGCGGCATTGCTTGCGCATATGAATGATATGCTGGAGAATCCGTACGATGGCAATGTGCAACACGGGTTGGATTTTATCGCGCTTGGCAAATTGTTCGAGGATCTCGGTCGCGTGGAGGAAGCCGCGCGTTTGTACGAGCGTGGGCTTGAGTCGCCTATGGGCGAGACAGATTTCCACGTGGCGGTGAAGCGGTTGTCCATCCTGCAAAAGAAGCGCGGCGGGTATGAGGAGGCGGCGCGCTTGTGGAAAAAAGCGGCGCAGGCGGGTCATATCTACGCACATATCGAACTGGCGAAGTATTATGAACATAAAACGCGCGATGTGAAAGCCGCGCTTAAGTGGACGGTGTCGGCGCGCAAGCAGGCAGAACGCGCCGACTTGCCAGCCTACGAGCGCAAACACTGGCTGGATGAAATTGCTCATCGGTTGGCGCGTTTGGAGCGCAAAGACGGTTTATAATGGGCGTATTCTCTGCTTTGAAGGAGGAGCCATGGAGATCGTCGTTTCGAAACAAACGAGCCGTGTGGAAGTGACCATCGTGGGGTTGAGCGGCGAGGTGGATGGTCAGAATTTTCAGCAGGTGATCGACAAGGCGAAGGAGTTGTACGCTGCCGGCGCCCGTGATTTTTTGGTGGATATGAGCAGTCTAACGTATATCTCGAGCGCGGGTTTGGTGGCAATCCACAGTATTGCGCTGATGGTGCGCGGCGAGCCATTGCCGGATACCGAGGCGGGCTGGTCGGCATATCGCTCGATGGGAAAGACCAGGGAAGCCGGCAAACAGCAACATATCAAATTGTTGAACCCCATTGAACAGATCACAAGCGTTTTGGAGATGGTCGGGTTCGATAATGTGTTCGAGATCCATAAAAGCCTCGACGAGGCTGTGAAGTCGTTCTAGGCAATTCAAGCGATGTGGAAGTTCCCACGTCGTTTTGATTTAACGGGAAATATTCCCATGCGGTATGGAATTCACCGCCAGCCGCGCGCGCGTTCGGGCTCGGCATGATCAACTTGTAATTTCGGGAGCGTCGAATGAAGCGCGGAACTCTTGGCAACTGGTTCGTGATCTTTCTGATTCTTCTCACAGTGATCGTCTGGCTGGTATTTCCGCCTGACGATAATGGACAGGAGAATTTCATCCGTCAGTACGCCGGTGAAATCATCGGCTCGGTCAACATTGTGTTGATGTCGGTGTCGTTGTTCCTCTCCACGCGCCCCAAGTGGGCGGAAAAATATTTCGGCGGGCTGGACAAGATGTATGTGACGCATCGCCACACTTCGACCGCCGCCCTGCTGTTGATCTTTGTCCATGTGTTGACCGTGCCCATCTCGTTGAGCGGCTGGGCGTTGGGCAACTATCTGGGTGTGATCGCTTTCACAGGGATCGTTTCCATCGCGCTGGTCAGTCTTGCGCCGCGCGTCCCGTTTTTGAACAAGATCACGGGCGGCACCTACGAGGGCTGGAAGAACCTCAAAAAATATGTCGGCATTTTCTTTATTCTTGCTTTCTTCCACTCGCTGACCATCAGTCATCCGCTGGATGCGTTCATTGCCATCAACTATGTGCAAATCTTTTTCGTGATCGGCGCGGTGTCGTATCTGTACACGGAAGTGTTTGGCGGGTGGTTCAAAAAATATATCCCATACACGGTGGAGGCGGTGAATCATCCGAACGGTTCGACCACCGAAGTGATTCTGCGCCCCAAAAAGAATCCGATTCAACGCCAGCGGGCGGGACAATTTCTCTTCGCGCGTTTCCCCAGTGAGAAGAACCTGAACGAGTCGCATCCATTCACCATCTCCAGCGCGCCCGGCGAGGATGTGTTGCGTCTCACCATCAAAGCCTCCGGAGACTTCACCCGCGCCTTGTTCCATGAACTCAAACCCGGCGCGGATGCCATCGTGGAGGGCGCGCATGGCATGTTCGACTATAAGACCGGCGGGCAAAAGCAGATCTGGATCGGCGGCGGCATTGGCGTGACGCCATTCCTCTCATTCATCCGCGATATGAACGGCGATCTTCACCACGACGTCGATTTTTACTTTACGGTGCGTCATCCCGAGGAAGCCATTTTTAAAGAGGAGATCGAAGCAGCGGCGAAGAAAAACCCGCGCCTGAAGCCGCGTATCCGTTTCTCGTCTACGATGGGATCGTTGACCATCGAAGAAATTGCGGCGAATGCGGGCGGAAACGTCAGCGGGCATCACGTCTACCTGTGCGGACCGCTCCCCATGACGCAGGCGTTCGAGAAGAAATTCATCGAGCTGGGTGTGCCGCCCGAAAATATCCATTATGAAGAATTCAATTTCAGGTAATTCACTCGCGTTACGGGTTAACTGCGTAAGGTGAGTGAATACATCAGAACTTACGCAGTTGGCGGGCAGTTGTACTGCCGCCGCAACGCAACCACGGCGCAATAGGTTTAACTGCGCACATCCTATCAATATTCCCCGGAGGAAACCATGACGCAAATTGACGATCTCGTAAAAATGGGCGACCGCGAAACCCTCTACGAACTGATGACCGAGGATGACGAATGGCTGACGCGCCTCGAATCTGCCGAAGGTCTGATCGAACTCGGCGACCAGCGCGGTTACGAATTCCTCATCTTGGTTACGATGGGCGACGACGAGGAAATGCTCGAGGTGGCAAATGAGATCCTCGCCTCGCCGCAAGCGATGAAGATGAAACGCCAGATCGAGTCGGAGCAACAGGCTGAACGCCGAACCCGTATCGAATCGGCGAAGAAGCGCCTGTCGCAGGGCGGAAAAGTCTATCGCTATAAAATGGTACACCTGCCGTCGAACGCGCTGATGGGCGAGGACCCGTTCAGCAAGGGATACGAAGTCCCCGCGCTCGACAATATCGGGCTGGATGGCTGGGAGGTTGTCCACGTCCTTCCGATACGACGCGCCATCGCTACGGGCGGCGAAAATGAATTGTTCACCGGGGTCTATTGCCTGCTCAAAAAAGAAGTCCTGCCGGGCGAAAATATTGACCTCGAAGGCTGATGAACTTTTTCCGGGCGCGAACCATCCATGCGGAAAAATAAAAACCGAATCCTCGTCCTGCTTGCCCTGCTGGCAATCCTGACGACGCGCGCCGAAATCGCGTATGCGCATCCCGCCGATGGGTACACTCACGTGATCCGCGCGGAGGTGACAGCGAAAAAACTTTCTGTCGATTGGGAGGTGAACCCCGGTCTGTTGTTGGTTGCCTATGCCTGGCATCAAGTGGATATAGACAAAGACAACGCCCTCAGCCAACAGGAAAAACAAACTTGGGCGCAAGCCACAGCGCGATTTCTTTCCGCTTCTATCGACGGGGTGAGCCTGCCTCTCCACCTGGAGGATTCAGCCTTCCCGTCGAGCCTGGAGGCGTTTCAATCCGGCGCGGAAACGATCGCGTTGCATTTCTCCGCAACCTGGGCGGCACGCCCCGATGAATCGTTCGAACTGGTTCTGTTGAACATGCTGGACCCGGCGAAATCGACCAATTGGTATTTCATCGCCGCGCAAGACGAACTGAAATTTCCCACCCCGTTGCAGGAGGGCAACCGCATCGCAGTGACGTTCATCCCGCCGGCGAAACAGCCGGCGCGCGAACCATCCTTATGGACAGAATGGGATTCCGGACTGCCATCGATTCCATCAATGTCTCAAGAGTCTACTTCTCAGCCTGCCGAAAACGCCCCCCCCAGTCTTTCAAATGCCAATTCGCGCGAAGTTCTGCTGGACCTGATTCGCAAGCAGGAAGTTTCCACATCGTTTTATTTTCTGGCGCTCGCCATCTCGCTGGTGTTGGGCGCCCTGCACGCGCTCACGCCCGGTCACGGCAAGACGATCGTGGCGGCGTATCTCGTCGGTTCGCGCGGCACGTCCTGGCATGCGGTTGTGCTTGGGACGGTGGTGACGCTGACCCACACAGGCTCCGTGTTATTGCTCGGCGTTGTCACGTTAGCCGTCTCGCAATATTTTTTGCCCACCGTATTCATCCCGCTCCTCGAACTGCTCTCCGGCTTGTTGATCCTCGGGCTGGGATTGTATCTTTTGTCGCAACGCTATCGGGCTTGGAGGAAAAAGCCCGCCCCTCTCACGCGGAAGGTTTCGCTATCGCCGGTATCCACAAGGAAAGTTTCGGGCGCGATCACCATTCAAGCCCCTGCCGCCGGCTTGCACCATCATGGCGACGGCAAACTCCATTCACATGATGTGCCGGAGACCATCACGTGGCGGTCGCTGATCGCGTTGGGCGTCAGCGGCGGGTTGGTCCCATGCCCCGATGCGATTGCCATCCTTTTGGTGGCGATCGCCATCAACCGCATCCTGCTTGGGTTGGCGTTGATCGTATCGTTCAGCCTGGGGCTTGCCCTGGTGTTGATCGTCATCGGCTTGGTCATGGTGAACAGCCGCCGCCTGTTCGACCGTTTCGGCGCGTTCGACCGCATTACGCCGGTCTTGCCGGTGGTGAGCGCAGTAGTGGTCTTTGCCCTCGGCGCGGCATTGACCGCCGGCGCGTATGCCCGGTTTGAGGATGAACTCGAGGCGGCGAGAGCAGGCTCCACTGGGGGAAACGAAGCGCACATCCTGTATCTTTCGGGAGGGGAAGAGGATATCCAACAATTATTCGTCACATCCACCAACGGGGCGATTCTGTTAAGCGGCGAACGCGACAACGTGGCGGGATACGCGCTTTCACCAGACGGTTCGCAAGCGCTCTACACCACCCGCACAGAAAAACTCGAAAACAGTCTCTGGCTGGTAAACCTGAGGAAGCGCGAACGAACAAAATTGCTCGATTGTATGCAAGCGCTCTGCTCGCGTCCGGCCTTTTCTCCCGATGGCAACGAGATCGTCTACGAATACCTCAACTATCCGGATGGCAAGAACATATCGATCAGCCCGCGATGGATGGACCTGCGCTCCGGAGAAAACAAGCCGTTGTTCAAAACGATGAACTTCCCCGGCTCGGCTCCGCGTTGGTCGCCGGATGGCGCGTGGCTGAGTTATTCCGCCGCCGGCGGTTTGCGGCTATACAACACCAAGACCGGCGAAAGCCGCCTGGTGGAAAGTTTATATTCCTATGCCGCAGAATGGGCGCCGGGCGGCGATGCGATTTTATACCTCGATGCGATCATCAAAGACGACCAACAAGTTGTTCCGCAAGTATTCGTGTACCGGCTGGCTTCCGACACAACGCGCAACCTCAGCCCGGATACCGATCATGAGATTCTCTTCGCCGACTGGTCGCCGGACGGCAATTGGATCGCGCTGATCCGCCGCAACCTCGCCGACGAGCGCGGCAACCAGATCTGGCTGATGCGCTCGGATGGGAGCGATGCGCGCGCCCTCACTGCTTTGCCCAGCCGGGCATACGGCAGTCTTGCCTGGTCGCCGGATGGGAGCCAACTGTTGTACGACGTAGAATTCATCGATTCGGAATCGTCCGAACCGCAACTGCAATTGATCGACATCCACACCGGGCAAATCACAGACCTCGACCAGCCAGGTTTCGGCGCAATGTGGCTCGCGCCGTAGCGCGCGCCGTTATTGTTTGGGAGACGTTCCATGCCTCGCTATTTTTTCATCATAACTATTTTTTTGACGGCGCTCTCTGCCTGCGGAGGAAGCCCCGCCTCATCCCCCAGTGAGGCTGTTTCGCCCGCCTCTACCGGGTCGCAACTTGAGGCGTTTGCCACCACCTCCATGCTTGCCGACATCGCGCAACGCGTGGCGGGCGAACGTGTCCGCATCGAATCCATCCTCCCCATCGGCGCGGATCCGCATTCCTATCAATACACGCCGCAAGATGTGACGAAAGTCGCCGATGCGAAACTGCTCATCCTGTTCGACTATAAAACGTACGAAACTTTTCTTGAACCGTTGCTTCTCACCGCAGGCGGCAACGCGGAATTTGTCTTCGCCGGTACGGGTGTGAGCAAACGCGCCGATCTCGACCTGGGCGGATTCGATCCTCATATCTGGCTCGACCCGAACAACATCATCGTTTGTGTGGAAAACATCCGCGAGGGATTGACGCACTTCGACCCTGCCGGCGCGGCGGAATTCAAATCCAACGCGGACGCCTATGTCGCTGAATTGCAGACCCTCGACGCATGGATCGTCGAACAGGTGAATCAAATCCCCGCCGAGCGAAGGTTGCTGATCACGAATCACGAATCGCTCGGTTACTTTGCGGAACGCTATGGTTTTACGGTCGTCGGGTCTGTGCTGGAAAGTTTCAGTTCGGGCGCTTCGCCGTCCGCGCAACAGCTGGCGGCGTTGATCGACCAGGTCAAAGCGAGTAATGCGCCCGCGATTTTTCTGGATGCCGGCGATAACCCCGCGCTCGCGGAACAAATCGCCGACGAAACTGGCGTCCGAGTCGTCGCTAATCTGCATCTTGAATCGCTGACCGATGGCGCGCCTGCCGCAACCTATATTGACCTTATGGAATACAATGTAACGCAAATTGTCGCCGCTCTCAAGCGTAACCCGTAAGTTGTAACACGTTTCCCCATGTATCCAAACTCGCCACACCAAACCAACCAACCCATCCTCGATGTGTCGCATCTCACCGTCCGCTACAATGGAAGGAATGCTCTCGAAAATCTCACGTTCCATCTGCACGAAGGCGAGCGCGTCGCCATTGTGGGACCGAACGGCGCGGGGAAAAGCACGCTCATCAAAGTGATCGCCGGAGTTTTGCAACCGTCTTCCGGCGATGTGAATATCTATGGGTCACACCCCGATAAGCATGTGTGCATCGGCTACATTCCCCAGCGCTCGCAAGTGGACTGGAATTTCCCCGTCACGGTCGCCGATGTGGTGATGATGGGACGCTCGGCGAAACTCGGTCCGTTCAACTGGCCCCGCAAAAAAGATTGGGACTTTGTGAATCACGCACTCGAAACGGTGGAGATTCAAAACCTCGCCTCGCGCCAGATCAGCCAACTCTCCGGCGGACAGCAACAACGTATGTTCATCGCCCGCGCCATCGCGCAAGAATCCGAACTGATGTTGATGGATGAACCCCTCACCGGCTTGGACACGCCCTCGCAGGAGGGAATTTTGAATCTGCTCGACCGCCTCAAACAGGATAAAGTTACCGTGATGGTCGCCACGCACGACCTCGACCAAGCCGCGAGTCATTTTGATCGAATCCTATTGCTCAATCATCGCATCGTTGCGTTTGGCGAACCGCAAATTGTGATGCAAACGAATAATCTCATTAAAGCTTATGGCGGGCGCTTACGATCTACAGATAATGGAAATGTATTAACCTTGGATGATTGTTGCGACGACGAACACGCATAATTTACGATTTACGATTGCCGATTTACGATTGTTTCATGGCGTAGTTGTTTTCCAGGATTATCTTGACTGATGATATTTCAAAAGGAGTTCACCATGGATGAGAAAATGTTCAAGGCACGGACGAAGAAGTTAGCTGTGGCGATCATCAAACAAATGGACAAACTTCCAAATTCGCGCGCGGCAGATGTCGTTGCAAGGCAGGTTATCCGCTCGGGTACTTCCGTCGGAGCGAACTACCGCGCCGCGTGTCGAGCCAAATCCACGCCTGATATGATCAATAAGATGAAGATCGTCGAAGAAGAAGCCGATGAGACCGAATACTGGCTTGAAATCCTTGTTGAAGCGGGACTTGCTCCTGAAGAGCAACTTGCCAGCATCCACAAAGAGACCGACGAAATCTTAGCCATGACCGTCGCCTCCCTCAAAACCCTCCGCAACCGCAAACCGTAAAATTAATCCTTCACGCCTCGTTACCTGCTTTTCATCATAATGACTGAAGTCGTTACTACGGTCTCGCAATCTACAAAATCAATCGTAAATCGTAAATCCAAAATCGTAAATCGTAAATCGTAAATCGAATGTCTTTCCTCCTTACCCCTCTCTCTTACGAATTTATGCAGCGCGGAATGATCGCCGCTGTGCTGGTTGGGATCATCTGTGCGGTAGTTGGCACGTTCGTCGTTCTGCGCGGCATGGCGTTCTTTGGCGACGCGCTGGCTCACACCATTTTGCCCGGCATCGCGCTCGGGTATCTCGTCAGCGGCGGCGCGCGCGAACCGCTGTTTTGGTGGGCTCTTGGCACAGCCGTCGTCGCGTCGCTGGGAATCGGCGCGATCAGCAAAAATTCTCAGATCAAAGAAGACACCGCCATTGGAATTATTTTCGCCGGCATGTTCGCGCTCGGCATCGCGCTCATTTCCACTGTCCGCAGTTACGCCGTGGATTTGAGTCACTTCCTATTTGGCGACGTGCTGTCCGTTTCGACTCAAAGTTTGTGGCTGATCCTCCTCTTCGGCGGGATCGTCCTCTTCATCATTTTCGCCTTCTACAAGGAATTCACCACGCTGTCGTTTGACCCCATCCTTGCCGCCACGCTCCGCCTCCCTGTGGACTTGCTCAATAACTTGTTGCTGGTTTTGATCGCGGTCACGGTCGCGGTCTCGCTTCAAACGGTCGGAGTCGCCCTTATGGTCGCCATGCTCGTCACCCCTGCCGCGACGGCGTATTTGCTCACGAATCGTTTGCCGAAGATGATGCTTCTCGCCGCGATCTTCGCGTCGCTTTCTGGGGTGATCGGGCTGTATCTTTCCTATTACTTGAGTATCGCTTCAGGCGCGGCGATTGTCCTTACGGCGACGATGTTTTTTGTGGTTGTGTTTGGGTGGAGGAGGATGAAAAGGTAATTAATTCAAAGAAAATTTATTGTTCCTATTAACCATATTTGCCCCACGTTATAGTAACGACTTTAGTCGCTTACTTGCCGCAAATAAGCGACTAAAGTCGTTACTACAGTAAATCAATTTATGTTACGTCTAATAGACGTTAAATATTTTTTCTAGACATCATCGTTTTTTTAGATTTTTTGGGCGGCTTCGAGGGAGTGGCTTTTCACCATAACTGGTTAATAAACTTTTCATGTGAGGGTCTGCAACCATAGATTTGCGTTGATTGGCGTTGATGTCGTTTAATAGGTTTTTCCATGAATCGTCGCTAACTTTCCATGTGCCATGAAAAGGTTCATCCAAATCCTCGATTATCATATAAATAAATATCACGAGTAATGTCACGCCAATGATTAAGATGATATCTAACACCCCGGTTTTGCTGGTAAAAACTGCAAAGTAGAAAGGTATAACGAATAAAATTGATGTAATCAAAGCTACGATACGTAGGCTGTCAAAAAGCCGTTGGCTTGCGAGAGAAATTCTATCACCTCGAATGTCAGTTATTTCTTTAAGTCTTTCAAACAATTCTGGCACGAGAAATTCTAGTAGCTTGTTGTTCATCATGTTTGAATGCATTAGTTGTCTAAATTGCTCTCTGATTTCTATCAATATTTCGTCCCCCGCAGTTCTTTCAGGTGTTGTACTTCTAACTAGACTTTCCTGAGTTTTTATCTCTTTCGGATAGTTTTTGATAACATGTTCCACATAACTTTTGAGTAACAACGAAATATTCTGCCCGGTTGCCGAACCTTCTTCTTTTAAATAAGACAAGTCCTCATATAGAATTCTAACCGCGTCTGCTTCTCTGTCGAACTCTCTGTCGATATCGTCAAGTTGCTCCCAAACGCGAACTAGTATTAGTGGAAGAAGGATGCCATAAAGAACGCCAAACCATTCAATGAAATTTGAAACAAACCAATTTGCTCCATCCGGCGGTGAAGTAAATTCAATACCGAAATATTGAAATCCAATATCTAAAATTTTCGCTACAAGAATTGCAAGCGGAATCAAATACAGTGATTTGAATTGTGGCGCATTGCCATTCTTTTGTTGCCTCATTTGGTTTTTCAAGAGTTTCAACTTGCTTTACTGACTGCTTAAATTTTTGACTTGGCACTTAAAAGATAAATAATTGAACTTGCCCAAATAGAGCCAATGGCTATGAGTCCATTGCTGCCTTGGGTGGTTTGTGTTGCTGAAAAGATTATGTTAGTTAATAACATTGGTACAACAACCAATGCGGTAAGTAAAACAGATTTCTGAAAAGGCTTAAACATTTTATATCTCCTTTGTCGATTTGTTAATATACTTACTGGCTGATGTATTGTGGGCAGCCAGGGGTAAATTCCGGCCTGGGGTAATAAAGATCATCAATCCAGGTAACCAAAGTTCCGTTTTCTCGCTGGAATGTCATGATAACATGAATATACGATCCCTTACTAACGACAACTGGTGTTTCTTGATCGAATTCCACGTATTTTTCACTTGAGTCTTCTGTGTCAGTGAAAGGTTCTATCATGTTGTTCATTTGCCAAAACGTAAATTTATATGGAAAAGTTCCATGGGCTATTTCAACGCCATAAATACGGACTGTATAAACTTCTTGTCTCGGATCACAAATGATGTAGTCGTCATGCCAAGGTCCGATCTTGAATTTGTCGGGTAAATTAGTCCCAACTGCATTTTTTACAGGTGATGGAAATAGTGAAGGGAAAATTATTACGGGTGATGAAGTTGAAGAAGGTTCTACGATAGGCGTAATCGTGATTGTAGGTGTTTGGCTTTGTGGAGACTCGGCAGATAATGTTATTACTGTGGTCGGGGATGCGGTGTTGGTGGCAGTCTGTGTAGAACTTGCTTCTATTGAAGGCGTTGGGGTAAAGTGGGTATTATTAAAGAATGAAACTAACGAAGAAAGCAAAAGAATAACTACCACAATTATCCCCGCTATGATAGTAGCATTCCATAAAAGGCCGTTTTGACCAAGTTGTTTCCCATTTCTTTTTTTCGATTCGTGTTTCATAAATTTTATTCCAGCCCAATAAAGGAATTATTTTGGGAGAGGCTACAACGCCTTGCCCAATAACTATTCGATAGTACCATAGTCCTATCCATTTGTTAATAATTTTCGCAGGTTGCGGTTGGTTACGCACACACGGATTTGTATAGGCGTATTTGACTTGATTACGCTGTCAACCTGGTAATCTTGCTTCAAAAAGCGGATGCGTTCGTGTCAAATAAACTGAGCGATTTATGATTATTTCGCTCAGCTAGTGATTGCGTGAGAGCTATAACTTGGGTAAAACAGAGCCTATCATTGATTTAATCCTCCCACCCTCATTCCCCATCCAAAGGAGCATCCCATGTCAACCATCGAAACCAGCGTGACCATTAGCAAGCCCGTCGAGAAAGTTTTTGAATACATCACCAATCTCGACAACCAGAAGAAATTGAGCGCCTACATCACCGGCGTCGAAGTGGACGGACCTGTCAAGTTGGGGACGAAGTACAAGATCGAGACCACCTCCATGGGGCATAAAAACACCACAACAAACGAAGTTGTCGCGTTTGAGCCGAACAAGAAATTTGGCGTAAAGACCTTTGCCGCGCCTCCCGCCTCAGATGTGACCAACACGTACCTCTTCGAAGCAGATGGCAACAATACAAGGCTCACCCTGCAAATGGACGCGACGCTCGTTCCCGCGGGAATGCCCAACGTCCCCGGTATGGAAGATATGATGAAGAAGCAAATGATGTCAGGTTTGGAAACCACCATGCAAAACATGAAAAAACAGATTGAAGGATAAGATGAATTGATGCAAGAACCTCCCGCCAGGAAACATTGCGGGAGGTTTTATCGTTAAAAGGGAACTTTCAATCGGTTAAAATACTCCCCATGTCCAAACCCATCGCAACGCGCATTCTACTTTCCACTTTCTACTGTTTACTCGTCACTTCTTGTTTCCCCTCAACCCCTCCTCCTCTCCCCACCGAAACACAATCTCCATCCGCAACCATTCCTCCTTCTGAAACCGCGCTTCCAACTGAAACCCCAACCGCCTTCCCTACCCTCGCGCCCGAATTGGAGCATCCGCAATATACGATTGACTTGCGGATGAATTACTCGTCCAAAGCGGCGGAGGTGAACCAGACCATCACCTATCCCAACTGGACCGGCGAAACGCTCACGAATCTTGTGCTGGCTGTTGAACCCAATTTATGGAGCGGCGGATTCACCCTCCGATCCCTTTCTGCGGATGGCTTGCCGATTCTTAATTACACGCTCGAACCGCTCAACCAGCGGCTGGAAATTGTCCTGCCTCAACCGTTGCCTCCAAGCGGATCACTCACCCTCGCGATGACCTACAGCCTGATCCTCCCGCAGATGCAGGCGTACAGCAACCTGAACGAAGTCCGCCCGCAGATCTATGGATACTCCGACAGGCAGATCAACTTTGTGGATTGGTATCCGTTCGTTGTGCCGTATCAATCAGGCGAGGGATGGATATTGCACAACCCCTGGTTCTATGGCGAGCATCTTGTGTATGATGTGGCGGACTTCGATGTGACAGTCACATTCACCGATGGGACGACGCCTCAGATCGCCGCGTCGGGGGCGGAGGTGGCATCAGGGTTAGCGACCAGCCGCAAGTTCGAGTTGGACGCGGGGCGCACGTTTGCCCTATCCATGAGCACCGATTATAAAGTCGCCACGCAGACCGTCGGCGATGTGAAAGTCTTCGCGTATTATTTCGCGTTTTACGATGAAGAGGGCGAAGCGTTATTGCAAGCGACCGCGCAGGCGTTGCAAGTGTTCACTGAAAAGTTCGGACCATATCGTCACAAAACGATGACGGCAGTGCAAGGCGATTTCAACGACGGCATGGAATATTCTGCGTTCTATTTCATCAGCCGCGATTATTTTAATTTGTACGATGGCACGCCTGTGAATTACCTCGTGGCGATCGGCGCGCACGAGACCGCGCATCAATGGTGGTTCGACGCGGTGGCAAACGATCAGGGCATCGAGCCGTGGCTGGATGAGGCGCTCGCCACGTACAGCGAGCGTATGTATTACGAAGCGCTCTACCCCGATCTGGTTGCATCGTGGCAGAGTTATCGTTATTTTGAATTTCAAAACGCGGGCTTCGTGGATACCCAAGTCTATGATGGCGGCGGGCAAAGACCGTACTGGGATAAAGTCTATTTAACAGGCGCGCGATTTTTTCAAGAGTTGCGCGAGCGCGTCGGCGATGAAATTTTCTTCGAGTTCCTCAAAGATTATTACGCTCAATACGCAGGCAAGCGCGCGACGGGCGCCGATTTCTTCCGCGTCCTGCGCGAGCATACCTCGGCGGATCTATCTGACCTGATGGCGAAGTATTTTAAAAATACATACTAACTCCGCTGGTTGAGTAGTCCCGCGATGCTCGTCGCAGGAAATATCGAAACCAGCAAGTAACAAATATGCTTTTGTTAACTGGTGGTCTCGATACGGGCGGAGAAGCATCCGCTCTACTCGACCACCGAAGCAGGGATGTAATATATTTTTATGAAAATTCCACTTCGATTTAATTTTCTCCTCCTTTTATTTTTTCTCTCCTCCTGCAATCTGCCTCAAAGGGGACAGGCGCTTCCTCCCACGCTTGCGGTTGTTACCCAGGACCCGGGCGCGTCGCCAACCCCCACGCCTTTTCAACCGGTGACGTTGACGCCGTCTTTCACACCCGAACCTCCGACGAACACGCCGCCTCCGACGTTGGCTTTCACTGCAACATCCCTGCCACAGCCAACCTCGCCCCCAACCTCAGCGCGGACTCAATACACATTGTTTGCCTTGCTCGATTATTACGGACATCAACTCGCGGTGGATGAAACGATCCGATACACGAATCAAACGGGAGTGACGCTCAACGAACTGGTGATGGCGGTCGAGCCGAATCATCACGGCGGTTTTAATCTCGAGAATATACTGCTCAACGGCAATGCTTTGAATTATGATTTGAATGGTCATCGACTCATAGTCTATTTGCCGCAACCTCTGGCGCCGGGGACGCAAATCGCGTTAGCCATGCGCTTCCATGTTTCGATACCCGCCAAGGTGAAGGATCATCCATATGGCTATGATGTGGATCAGGTCAATTTGACGGATTGGTTCCCGTTCGTCGTGCCGTATAGCAACGGCTGGGTGTTGCATGACGATTATTATCTCGGCGAACATCTTGTCCAAGATGCGGCAGATTTTGAAGTCAACGTCCGCGCAACGGATGGAGCGCTCTCGTTTGCCACCGGCGGAGTGGGAGAGCCGAACAATGAATGGACTCGCTATCGCCTCTTCGGCGCGCGGACGTTCGCGTTGTCGGCGAGCGACCAGTTCCGGTTCGTGGAAGCCGCCGCAGGGGCGGCGGTGATCCGCGCGTATTATTATCCCGGTTACGAAACGGAGGGGCTTGCCATCCTGAATGCGGCGGTGCGCGCGGTGGGGTTGTTCGAGTCGCTGTTCGGTCCGTATCCGTATGGCAGTCTTAGCATTGTGCAGGCTGACTTGAACGATGGGCAGGAGTTCAATGGCTTGGTGTTTTTAGCGACGAAGTTTTACAACGAATACGACGGTTCGGCGCGCAGTAATCTGGTGGCGATCGGCGTGCACGAGATCGCGCATCAATGGTGGTATGGGTTGGTGGGGAATGATTCTGCCACCGAGCCGTGGCTGGATGAGGCGCTGTCGGTGTATAGCGAGGCGCTGTTCTATGAGCATATCTATCCCAACTCGTACGATTGGTGGTGGCAGTGGCGCGTAAATTATTTCGGTCCATCGGGCTATGTGGATGCGAGTATCTACGAAGCGCCGACCTTCCGCGCCTATGTCAACGCGAGTTACCTCAACGGCGCGAACTTTTTGGAAGCGTTGAACTATCGCATGGGAGACGACGCGTTCTTCGCATTCCTGCGCGATTACGCCTCGCGCTATGGGCGTGGTCGCGCCACTGCGTATGATTTTTTCGCGGTCGCGAGGCAGAACACCACTGCCGATATTTCGGATTTGATCCGGGCGTATTTTAGGGGAGGGTATTGAGGGAAACGCGCGTTTCCTCCATGCCTCCCCTACGAAACCTACGCATGACTTAAACTCTCACTAAGAATTTTCTTTCACGCGCAATTCTTTGGTACAATCCCGCCCGCCTCGCTGTAGAAAAGTCGGGACGCTGAAAAAACGCTGAGAATGCTGATTAAAAATACATCCGCATTTTTCGCGCGAATCACCGTCCAAAGATTGAGACGAAACCCGAATGGAACTTGAACATAGTTATCTCCCAACGAACGGAATTCGCTTGCACGTCGTCCAGGCTGGACCGAAAAGCGGAACTCCTGTCGTCCTTTTACACGGCTTTCCTGAGTTTTGGTATGGGTGGAGGAAACAAATTCCCGCATTGGTGAACGCGGGGTGCCGGGTGATTATCCCTGACCAGCGCGGCTACAACCTGAGCGACAAGCCGAAAAATAAGAAAGACTACAGCGTTTTTACGCTTGTGGACGATGCGCTCGGCTTGATCAAAGTGTTGGACTACGACAAAGTCAACCTCGTGGGGCATGACTGGGGCGGGGGCGTCGCGTGGATGCTTGCCATGACCTATCCCGAAAAGTTGCACAAGCTTGCCGTGCTCAACTCGCCGCACCCGGCCGTGTATCGCAGGTTTGCGCGGCGCGACCCCGATCAAATCCGTCGCTCGTGGTATTGGCTCTTCTTTCAACTGCCATGGCTTGCGGAAAAAATATTGTCCGCGAACGCTTTCCGCGAGATGGCTCGCGGTCTGCGCAGTTCATCCGTGAAAAACACATTCACCGATGCGGACCTCGAAAAATATAAAGAGGCATGGTCGCAGCCCAACGCGTTGACCTCCATGCTGAATTGGTATCGCGCCGCATTTCAATTCCCGCCGAAGATGCCTGCGGATATGCAGGTCAAAGTCCGCACGTTGATGATGTGGGGGATGAAGGACTTCGCGCTCAGCCATCGCCTCGCGCGCCCGAGCATGGATTATTGCGACGACAGGAATTTGATCCTCTTCCCCGAGTCCACGCATTGGGCGCATCTCGACGCGGCCGATGAGGTGAATCACTATTTGATCGATTTTCTATTCGATTCGATCACGAAGCGGGCGATTAAATAACTCACCTTACGCAGTACCGCAAGATTTATCTTACGCCTGGCGTGGCGAGCGCAACTTGAAAGTTGCGGTACTGAAACTGCGAGGTGAGTCAATAACTCGCCTTACGCGCTTGCCACTCCCGAAGGGATGACATGCAGTAGACTTTATCGGATATAACTTTGAGGCGCAGATGGACTGATTCAAAGAAGAAAAATCTGCGTTTATCAGCGTCCAGCATTGGTTTTGACTTATTACCGATAAAATCTGTTTGTCCCTTCAAACACCCCTTCGGGGTCTCCTGATAACTAAACAAAAAAAACGGCGATCTGATGATCGCCGTTTTGCATTCAACACTGTTTACGGGCTTGGCGGCAGGTCCACACAGTTGCCGCTTTCGAATCCGTTCAGCGAATGGTTGCTGTTTGCCACGCGGGCGCACAACTGCGTTGCGGCGGCGGGCTTATCGGAGACGCGATAGAAGACGAACGGTCGCGGCCCCCCCCAGAGTTTCCACGGACCTGAACCCGGCGAACCGGCGTTTTCCACCGGCACGTTGTTGAAGAAGAAGTGAATGTGCATGCCGGGCAATGATTCTGTGAATTCAAACGTTTCATATTCCACAACATAGTAATTGTCTGAGTTAATCGTGATCGAATTGATGCGCACGTACGGTCCCGTCGGGATTGCTTCAGTTGGGGTGGCGGCGGGAGTGTCGGTCACGCTCAAGGTTGGCGACTCGACGATGACCAGCGGCGCTTCGGTGGCGGGCGCTTGCGTACTCGTCGGGATGACCGGCGGCTCCGTCGCATTACCTCCGCCGAGGAGTTGATTGAAGAGGAAAAAACCGCCGATCGCAAGACAGACAAACACAACGACCACGCCGGCGAGGATCGGCACGAGCGAGCGCGATTTCGGTTTTGACGCAGGTTGACTTGGCGCGGAATACGGAGTCTGTTGCGGCGCGCTTTCAACCATTGTGCCGCGCGCTTGTTGATGCATCGGACTGCTTTCGACCACCGTCCCGCGCGGCGCGCTGACCGGTTCACCGGTTGTGGCTTTCTTGCTTTTCGCCATGGTCGGCGCGTCTTCGACCATCGTCGAGCGCGAGGAGGGGACAGGTCCCGCGGCGCGACCTGCCAACACATTACGGAGCGCCGCCGCCATTTGCGCGGCAGTTTGGTAGCGGTTGGCGGGATCTTTCTCGAGCGCCTTATTCACCACATCCACCAAGGCTTCGGGGATCTCCGGGTTCAGCTTTTGCGGGTTGGGCACCGGGTCGTTGATGTGCATCATCATCAACGTCATCGCCGAATCGGCGTCGAAGGGCGGCTTGCCGCTGAGCATTTCGAACAACGTCACGCCGAGCGAATAAATATCCGAGCGGCGGTCGGGTTGTTCGCCTTTGATCTGCTCCGGCGACATGTACATTGCTGTGCCCACAACCGCGCCGGTGGCGGTGTGCCGCGTGCCGCCGACGATCTTGGCAATGCCAAAGTCCATGAGGATGGCTTGACCGGAGGTGGTGAGCATCAGGTTGGCGGGCTTGATGTCGCGGTGGATCATGCCGCGCTGGTGGGCGTAGTCCACCGCGTCGCAGATGCTTGCCATGTATTCCATCGCTTTGGAAACGGACAATTTTCTCCCCTGGTCGTTAAGACGCTTGAGATGGTCCTGGATGGTTTCGCCCGGCACGAACTCGAGCACCATATAATACAGGTCGAGTTCCTCGTCTTTGTTGAAATCGTGCACGAGAATGATGCCGGGGTGACGCAACTGCGCCACAGACGAGGCTTCCTCCTCGAACCGCCTGACAAAATCCGGGTTATCGGAAAGATGCGAGTGAATGACCTTGATGGCGACCACGCGCTTCAGGTTCGGGTCGGTGGCTTTATAGACCGCCGACATGCCGCCCTGCCCAAGCATCTCCTCGATCACGTAACGTTTGCCAATGGTTTTACCGATCAGTGATGACTTTGCCATTTCGTTCTCTCCGAATGAAAGATACCTCTATATAGAAAAATTCTGCAATGGAAGCGTTCATGATAACACAAATTATTTATGGGATTCGCCCCGCTTCCATCCCCCATGGAGGGCTGGTTCCCGTACCGCAAAGTTCACTTTGCGCTTGCGCGGCGCGCGGCAAGCAAACGACACGAGGCCCCGCCTTAGTCGATCAAATACAACCATCCGTTGTTGAACTGACATTGCGTTTTGCGTCCCGATTCGCTCAACGCCACCATGGCAATGAATCCCCGGTCGAAAATTTTATCCGAGGTCTTGAAAGCGTTCAATCGCTGGGCATATTGCGCGTTGATCTCATCCACCACATTATCGTAGTCTGCTTTGTTTTGTTTGTAGGCTTGCATTGCCTGGGCGTTGTTCGCATCGGCGGGCTTCTCCGGCTCCGGCGGCAGGATGGGCAGTTTCGGCGGCTGGGTTGGGTCCACTTCGCCGATGAGCGTGTCGTTGGTGTAGATGTAGAACGTATTGCCGCGCCCGACCACGGTCAGACGGTTGGTGGCGAGATTCTCCCAACTGAAACTTTTATCGGTATAGCGGGCGTAGATGTCGCGGTAGTTCACCACCTCGCCATTCGACATGGTGACGAACAGCACGTGCCCGCTTGCCACGCGCGTCATGATGACCATGTATTGATTGAGCGCCAGGCTGTTACCGTCTGAGCGCAGGACGAACCCGCACCCGGCGATACTGCCGACAATATCCCACGTGATGTCCATCGAAACGACGAAATCTGCGGCAACCGTGCCGATGAAATAGTTGATGTATTCGAACTGACGGAAACCGGACGCGTCGAGCGTGACGGGAGGATGGACCCACCCTAGATGCCCCTCCGCCGGGTCGACGCCATACTTGCTTAGTTCTGACAGGCGCGGGGCGAACGCCTGGGCGGTGGCGGTGAGTTCGGCAGGCTTGGATTGGCTGATGGCTTGCGCGCGCGCGGTTTCAGCGGCGGCGTTCGCGTTCACATCTGCCAGCGCGGCGGCGGTGGCGGTTTCGAGGATCTGCGTGTTGAGCGCCTGCACGGTGGCATCCGCGTCGGTGGCGGGACCAGACCCACAGGCGAGAGAAGCGGTTAACACGGCGAGCAGGGCGGCGATGATAGGCGTCCGATTCTTTTGCATGGCGTTAGACCACATCCTTCCGCTTTTGCAGGTAGAGAATGGCGACGAACAGGATCAGGCAGATGGCGCCTTGGATCACCCAGGTTTTGCCGATCTTGGCGTAGTAGGTGGCTGTGTCTTCTTTGTTCACATACATGAACGGGAAGTTGGTGTAGAAATTTCGCACCACGCCTTCGGCCGGCGCGACCGCCACTTGCAATTCGGCGCGCCGGGTTTCATAGGCAACGCGATCGCGCTGATATTGTTCCACCTGGAGTTTATATGCCTCCACTTTGATCTCGTACTCTTGCAGTTTGGCGAAGAATTCCGCCATGGCGATATTGTCGGATTGATTCTCAGGCTGGACCGGTTGCTCGGGTTCCGGCGGGAGGGGCGCAGGTTCGACCGGTAACGGCTCATCGATGGCGGGGATGCGGAACCTGCCCAAGCCCGGGTGGTTGCAGGATTCCTCGTGGAGCATGTTCACGCCCATGCACCGGCAGCCCTGCGGTTGGTCGCCGATGGGTTTGAGTTTATCTTCGAGGGTTAACGCGTTTTGCGCGGCGGGGTCGAGTTTCCAGCACAGGTCTGCCGCCACATCCGAACCGGGGCCGGTGATGCTCATGAGCGCTTCGAACGCCCAGCGCGTGGAGGTGGGCGCGCTGATAAACTCCGGCACGGGGATGAGCGCGCCGCCCAGCACGATCTGCGGGAGCATGAGGATGATGACCATGAGCGGCGCGGAACTGGCGTTCGGCGCGAGCGCGGAGGCGAAGAGCCCTAGCATCATGCCGGCGAGGGTGGCGAGCGTCATCGTGATGTAGATTTGCGCGAATTCCAACGCGCCGCCGGGCATTTCGAAGGCAAGGTAATGGACAATGGTGTACGCCGCCGCCTGATAGAAAGCGAGCAACGCGGCTACCCAGATCTTCGACATCACGTAAGGGAGAATCTTCAAGTTGACGAGTCGCTCGCGTTTGTAGATATCCTGCTCTTTGACGATCTCGCGCATTTGCGAGATGCCTCCCACCATCACGCCGTAGATCGTCATGAGGAAGAGGGTGATCATGACGCGGGCGATGTCCCCATCCGCAAAGGCGAAGGGGTTGCGTCCCATCACGCTGGCGAGCACCACGTCGAGCAGGCTCACGAGCGGCGCGGTGGCGAGCATGAGACCCAGGGCGAATTTATCGCGTGTGAGAATCTTGATGTTGCGCGCGGAAAGCACGAAGAATTGCTTAAGCGAGGAAACTTTCTTTGCCGAGGCGCCCGCTTTTGGCTGGGGCTTTTGCGGGGTTTGTTGAATCGTCGGCGAGCCTTCGGGCGAGAGTTTCCCGGCCAGCGGCTTGACGACATACTCTTGATATGCCTTGCTTTCGCGGTATCTCTGCGCCCATTCCGGCGCTTTGCCTTTGCTTTGGTCGTCGAGGATGGCGTAGATCTCGTCGAACTCGATCTTGCCGGCGCGGCGGTCGCGTTCGGAGCGATATTTGTCGAAGTATGCCAGCGCTTCATCCGGGGGACCGAACCACGCGAGGAAACCTCCGCGCGCGAGGAAGATCACTTTGTCCGCGAGCATCACGTTCTTGGTGGCGTGCGTGATGAGGATGATCGTGCGCCCCTGGTCGGCGAGGCGGCGCATGAGTTGCATGAGCGCGGTCTCGGTGCCGGGGTCGAGACCGGAGGTGGGCTCGTCGAGGAAGAACAGGCCGGGTTTGGTCAGCAACTCGACGCCGATGGAGACGCGTTTTTGTTGTCCGCCGCTCAAGCCGCTGATCTGCACATCCTTGCGATGGGTGAGATCGAGATCGGCAAGCACTTCCATCACGCGCTTTTCGCGTTCTTCGGCGGACGTATCGGCCGGCATACGCAATTGCGCGGCATAGTCCAATGCCTGATAGACCGTCAACTCCATGTGGATGATGTCTTTTTGCGGCACGAAGCCGATCTCGTTGCGGATGGCGTCGAAGTGGGTGTAGATGTCCACGTCGTTGACGAGCACTTTCGACGGGGAGGTGGCGGGGCGGTAGCCGGCGACCGCGTCTACAAAGGTGGATTTTCCGCCGCCGCTTTGCCCGACCACCACAATGAATTCGCGCGGCTTGAAGACCACCGAAATATTTTGCAGGATGTTCAGGTCTTTGCGCACCCATTTGTTCAAGCCGAGAACTTCCACTTTCAAGCCGTTACTCTCGTCGAACTGGGCGAGCTGGTCTTTGCCCATCACGAAGTGATACTGACCGATGCGGATCGAATCGTCGGGTTTGAGCCAGAACGACCCCTCGACGCGTTCGCCGTTGACGAATACGCCGTTGGAACTGCGTAAATCCTCCACGCGATAGCGTTGACCCACGCGCTGGATCTGCGCATGGAAGCGCGAGACATTCGGCGAGGCAAGCGCCACGTCGTTGCTTGGGTCGCGCCCGATCGTGATGAGCGTCTTTTCGCCGAAGACGATATCTCGCGCGCCTTGCCCCGCTTCGGAGGGCGCTTCATAGGTCAGCGTAACCATCACGCCGGGATCCTGCCCGCCGATGCGCAACACATCGCCATGGCGCAACATGCGCGACCCTTCGATAGATCTGCCTTCGCAAAGCACCGGGTTCCGCGCCTCTGCCAGCACAACGAGCATGTACCCGCCTCCGCTTGCGGCTTCGAGACGGGCGTGTTTACCGGAGACGATCGGCGAGGGGATGACGATATCGTTCTCGTCGAGCCTGCCGATGCTGAGCGCCGAACGGGTGAGGTTGTACGATTTCGGCGGTTCCCCCGCCACTGTGACGATCAGTTTCCGCGGACCTGCCGCTGTGGGGATGATCGGTTCATCGCCGATGGTAGTTTGCGCCACATGCGAAACGACGACCGGCGTCGGTTTTTTTGCGCCCACCACCGTCGCATTCGGTTCGTCTGCTTCGGTGGGGGTGGTATACAGGAGCGTGATCGCCTGCCCTAAGCGGATCTCGTCGCGGTGGTTGAGCGTCTGCCGCCCGATCAACCGGTCGCCGTTGACGAAGGTGCCGTTGGAACTGCCGAGGTCTTCGATGATGTACTCGCCGCCTTGCATCATGAAGCGCGCATGGCGGCGCGACACGGCCGGCGTGGCGATGATAATATCCACGCCTTCATCTCTGCCCACCACAAGCTCAGATTTGGTCAATTCGAATTCTTTTGGGGGAGCGCTGCTCTGTGTGTTGACAAGCGTCAACTTGAATTTGCCAGATTGTGCCACGGGTCTGTTCCTTTTCCTTGTTGATAGAGGTCGATCCAACAGACAATCAGTTCCAGAAATAACCAATGCTTCCAATGTCCGCCCTCGTCCCTGATGTTGAAAAGATTATACGGTTGCGAAAGTGGCATGTCAAGCAAACTTTTGGCGGAACGGCGCTCCGGGCTTTTATGATATAACTCGGACGCATAGGTCTCATTCGATGCAATCGCTATTTCAGAATCACCCCATACCCGGTACGCTTCTCGATCTTCTGCGATTGCGGGCAGACCTGCAACCCGATTTTCTTTCTTATCGTTATTTACAGGATGACGGGACGGAAGGCGACTCGCTCACGTATGGCGAACTCGACCGCCGTGCGCGCGGCATTGGCGCGTGGCTCGAGGCGCACGGCGCGCGCGGCGAACGCGTGTTGTTGCTCTATCCTGCGGGGCTGGATTACATCGCCGCATTCTTCGGGTGTTTGTATGCCGGCGCGGTGGCGGTGCCAGCCTACCCTCCGCGTTTGAATCGTCCCGTCCCGCGCATCCAAGCCATCGTCGCGGACTCGCAGGCGAAGTTCGCGCTCACTACCTCCGCTATCCTTCACAACATCGAACAACGCTTCGAGCAGTCGCCCGAACTGCAGGCATTAAGCTGGTTAAACACAGAGCAGGTTGCCCCGGGCTCTGAAGCGGAATGGCGCGACCCGAACATCAACGCGGACACGCTTGCCTTCCTCCAATATACGTCTGGCTCCACGAGTCAGCCGAAGGGAGTCATGCTCACGCATGGCAACCTGATGCACAACCTCAAAGCCATCCAGCGCGGCTTTCAAATTGACGGAAATGATTCGGGCGCGTTCTGGCTCCCGAGTTATCACGACATGGGTCTCATCGGCGGCATTCTCGAGCCGTTGTACATTCGATGCGTATCCACGTTGATGTCGCCTGTGTCGTTCCTGCAAAAGCCGTTTCGCTGGCTCGAGGCGATCAGCAAATACAAAGTGACCACGAGCGGCGCGCCGAACTTTGCGTATGACCTGTGCGTGGACAAGATCACGCCCGAACAACTTGAGACGTTGGATTTAAGCGCGTGGAAACTTGCCTTCTGTGGAGCCGAACCGATCCGCCCTGAGACTCTCGAACGCTTCTCGCGGACCTTCGAGTTGGTCGGCTTTCGTTCGACATCTTTCTACCCCTGCTTCGGCATGGCGGAAAGTTCGCTCATCGTTTCGGGAGGCGACGGTCCCGCCGAACCGCGCACGCTGACGATTGACCGCAAAGCCCTCGAACGTGATGCCGTTGTGGAAGTCTCGCGCGAGGATGCCAATGCGTTGACGATGGTCAACTGCGGCAAATCCATCGTGGACCAAAAAATCATCATCGTCAATCCGTCCACGTTGAATCAATGTGGTGAAAACGAAGTGGGCGAGATTTGGGTTGCCGGGCCCAGCGTGGCGCAGGGATATTGGGGACTCGCGGAAGAAACTCAAAGGACGTTCGGCGCATTCGTTGCCGATAGGAATGAAGGTCCTTTTATGCGGACGGGCGATCTCGGCTTTTTGCAAAACGACGAACTCTTCATCACCGGTCGTTTGAAAGACCTCATCATCATTCACGGAAGCAATCATTATCCGCAAGATATTGAGTTGACCGTCGAGGCAAGTCATTCTGCGTTGCAATCGAGTTCAGGCGCGGCGTTTTCAGTAAATGAAAATGGAAAAGAGCAACTCGTCATCGTCCAGGAAGTGACTCGCGCGGGACGGCAAGCGGATGTGAACGAAGTTTCATCCGCAATCCGTCAAGCCGTTGCGGAGAAACACGATTTGCAAGTCTTTGCCATCGTTCTCGTCAAACCGATGAGCATCCACAAAACCTCCAGCGGAAAAATCCAACGCCGCGCGACGAAGACTGCGTTTATCGAAGGGGAACTTGATGTGGTGGGTGAGTGGAGGAGGAATGCACCCTCACCCCTAACCCCTCTCCCAAAGGGAGAGGGGGACTCTGGCTCCCTTCTCCCCGCGGGAGAAGGGCTGGGGATGAGGGAGAGTCAAACCTCTCAACCAACGCCCTCATCTCAATCCATCCAATCCTTCCTCCTCGCGCACATCGCCTCCATGCTTGAAATGGACGCCTCCGCGATTGACCCGCGCCAGCCGTTCACGTATTACGGACTTGGCTCCGTGCAAGCCGTCAGTCTCACCGGCGATCTTGAAGTTTTCCTCAACCGCAAACTTGCTCCCACACTGGCATGGGATTACCCGACGATTGAATCGTTGGCAAATTTTCTCGCTGACGATTCGCAACCAGCAAAAAGATCAACGCCGACACCTCAACCAACATTCAACAACATCAACGAGCCGATTGCGATCATCGGTCTGAGTTGCCGCTTCCCGCAAGCGGATAGTCCGCAGGCATTTTGGGATTTGTTGCGCAACGGCGTGGACGCGATCACCGAAGTTCCGTCCGACCGCTGGGATGTGGACGCCTTCCATTCGGAGACTCCCGAACGGGGAAAAGTGATGACGTGTTTTGGGGCGTTCCTCGATCACGTGGACTTGTTCGATCCAGCCTTCTTTGGGATTTCTCCTCGTGAAGCCGCGCGCATGGATCCGCAACAACGTCTCTTGCTTGAAGTCAGTTGGGAGGCGATGGAGAACGCGTTCATCCCTCCGCCTTCCCTCGCAAGGACTCGTACCGGCGTATTCGTCGGCATCAGCAGTTACGATTACTCGCGCTTGCAATTCGATAATCACGAAATGATAGACGCGTACGCTGGCACAGGCAACGCGCACAGCATCGCGGCGAATCGTTTGTCGTATGTCTTTGACCTGCGCGGACCCAGCATGGCAGTGGACACGGCGTGTTCATCGTCGTTGGTGTCTGTTCATCTCGCGTGTCAGAGTCTTCGAAGCGGCGAATCAGATATCGCTTTGGCGGGAGGCGTGAACTTAATCCTCACGCCCGAATTGACCATCACCTTCTCGCAAGCGCGGATGCTTTCGCCCGATGGTCACTGCAAAACCTTCGACGCCAGCGCGGATGGATACGTGCGCGGCGAAGGATGCGGCGTTGTCGTGTTGAAGCGTTTGTCCGATGCGATGCGCGATGGAGATAACATCCTTGCGTTAGTTCGCGGCTCGGCGGTGAATCAAGATGGAAGAAGCAACGGTCTCACCGCCCCAAACGGACTTGCGCAACAAGATGTGATCCGTACCGCGTTGAATCAAGCGGGTGTTTCTCCGAATCAAATCGGTTATGTCGAAGCGCACGGCACAGGGACTCCACTCGGCGACCCAATTGAAATGGCGTCGCTGAACGCGGTGTTGAATGGCGATTCGAATCAACGCGTGATCGTCGGCTCGGTGAAGACGAACATCGGTCATCTCGAATCGGCGGCGGGGATTGCGGGGCTCATCAAAGTTGTGCTGGCGATGCAGAACGAATCCATCCCGCCGCATTTGCATTTAAAAGAAATCAACCCGTATCTCTCTCTCGAAGGTTCGCGCATTGAAATTGGAACCTACCTCCGCCCGTGGAAGCGACGCGAGGCACCGCGCTTCGCAGGCGTCAGTTCCTTCGGCTTCGGCGGCACGAACGCGCATATTGTTTTGTCCGATTTGATTGATGTCACCCTGAGCGCTAGCGAAGGGTCTCTCCTCAACTCTAGTGACTCTCAAAGTGTGGTCGAACGTCCGCGCCACTTGTTGACTCTCTCAGCCAAATCCGAAACCGCTCTTCAAGAATTCACACAATCCTTCAATGAAGCAATACGCAGTACGCAATACGCAGTACAAGACATAACCTTCACCTCCAACACCACCCGCGCCCACTTCGAACACCGCCTCGCAATTCAAGCCTCCTCGAATGAAGAACTACTCAAAGGACTGGAAGATTTTCTCAACAATTCTGATTCGTCTTTGATCACGTCAGGTCAAACCAAGCCCAACGCGCAACCAAAGATCGCCTTCCTCTTCACCGGTCAGGGATCGCAATACGCGGGCATGGGCAAGGGACTCTACGAATCCCAGCCAACATTCCGCGCCGCGCTGGATGAATGCGCAACGATTCTTGATCCGATCCTCGGTCGTTCATTGCTCGAAATTATTTTTGCCGACAAAAACGATTCGACCATCCATCAAACGCAATACACCCAGCCCGCGTTGTTCGCTTTCGAATATGCGTTGGCGAAACTGTGGCTCTCGTGGGGAATCCAACCTCACGCCGTGATGGGACACAGCGTCGGCGAATACGTCGCCGCGTGTGTCGCGGGCGTGTTCACGCTCGAAGATGGGTTACGCCTCATCGCCGAACGCGCGCGCCTGATGGGCGGACTTCCTCAAAACGGAACGATGGTCGCGGTCTTCGCCGATGTCACAAAAATCGCCGATGTGTTGAAGCCGTTTGCAAATCAAGTCTCCATCGCCGCCTCGAACGGACCTGATAACACGGTTGTCTCCGGCGAAAAATCGGCGATTCGAAATGTTGTAGATGAATTGACAAAACTCGGCATCTCTTCCAAGCCACTCGTCGTGTCGCACGCTTTCCACTCCCCATTGATGGACTCTATCTTAGATGAATTCGAATCTTTCGCAAACCGAATCCAATTCTCTAATCCTCTAATTCTCATCGCTTCAAATTTGACAGGCGAGGTCTCCCCTCAAATCACCGCCAAATACTGGCGCGACCACATCCGCGCGGAAGTGAAATTCTCAGCAGGGATGCAATCGCTTGCCCAATTAGGAATTGATGCGTTCATTGAGATCGGTCCCGCGCCTGTTTTGCTGGGAATGGGCAAGCGATGCTTGCCTGAATCGAAATCCGCGTGGCTGCCCTCGTTGAGACAGAATCAAGATGAATGGCAAACGATCCTCGACAGCCTCGGCAAACTCTACGTGCAAGGCGTTGAGGTTGATTGGAAAGGATTCGATTCAGGATACACGCGCAACAAAGTGACATTGCCGAATTATCCGTTTGATCGTCAGCGGTATTGGCTTGAAGTAGACAGGGAAACAAGTAAACACGTAAACAAGTTGCCGTTGCCACGCTCGAATGGAAAGTCAAAACCTGTAGATGTCACCCTGAGCGATAGCGAAGGGTCTCTGCCAAAGCCGAGAGAGACTCTTCGGTCGCGGCGAACGCTCCCTCAGAGCGACATACCTGAATTAAGTCATGCAAAATTAATAGCCACTGAACCAGCTCAACGACAAAAAACTGTTGAAGACTTTCTCCAACAGCAAACCGCCCGCATTCTCGGTATGGACGCCTCGCGCCTCAACCTCGATACTCCTCTCGACACGCTCGGACTCGATTCTCTCATGGCGATGGAACTCAAGAACTCGCTCGAGTCGAAACTCGGCGCGCAGATTTCGGTGGCGAGTCTGTTGCAAGGTCCCACGATCGCAAGCCTCGCGGCGGAGGCGCTCGCAAGTTTGGAGTCAACTCGAACGGCGGATGACGCGCCGTTCGTCATCGCGCAAAATCCGTCGCGCGAGAGTCCGCTTTCGGTGGGTCAGCAGGCGTTGTGGTTTTTGCATCAACTGATGCCCGACGAACTTTCATTCAACGTGGCGGGCGCGATCCGCATTCGCGGCGATCTCGATGTGAACGCGTTGCAACTCGCATTCGATCAACTTGTTGCGCGTCACGAATCACATCGCAGCACGTTCCATGTCGCCAATGGCGAACCGCTTCAACGTGTTCATGATTCGATGGATGGAATTTTCCGCACTGTGGATTCATCCACGCTGGAGGATGAGGCGATGCGCGAGCGACTCGCGCAGGACGCGCGCGCTTCATTCGACCTTGAGGCTGGTCCAGTCATCCGGGCCGATCTCCACCTCGTGCGGGATTCGTCGCACATCCTTTTGCTGGCGATGGATCACATCGTCACAGACTTTTGGTCAATGACGATCTTGGCGCGCGAGTTGTTGATGTTGTACGAAGCAAACAAAAACGATTCGCAACTTGAATTGCCCGCGCTCTCCGCTCGTTACTCCGATTACGTGACTTGGGAAGCGACCATGCTTTCAAGTGAACGCGGCGAAAAGTTATGGAACTACTGGCAAACGCAACTCGGCAATCAACTCCCCGCGTTGAACCTGCCCACTGATCGTCCGCGCGCGCCGATGCAGACCTATCGCGGCGATTCGGAGCATCTCTTCATGGATGCCGAGTTGTACGAGAAGTTGAGATCGCTCGCGCAGGAAAACGGCGCGACGATGTTCATGACCCTGCTTGCCGCGTTCCAAACGTTGTTGCACCGCTATTCGAATCAAGAGGAGTTCTTGGTTGGCTCAGTAACGGCGGGACGAAGCCACGCCGAGTTGTCGAATCTCGTCGGCTACTTTATCAATCCCATCGCGTTACGCGCGGACTTTTCAGGGAATCCATCCTTCCATGAAATCCTCCAGCGCGTCAAGCGGACCGCGCTCGGCGCGTTCGAGCATCAAGAGTATCCGCCTGCTTTGCTGGCGAAGCGACTCGGCATCCAGCGCGATTCATCCCGCCCGCCGTTGTTTGAGACGATGTTCATTCTGCAAAAAGCGCACGAAGCGGATGTGCAGATGCTCAGCCCGTTCGCGCTCGGACTCGACGGCGCGCGCATGCAAGTCAGCGGACTCGAATTGGAATCCATCGCGCTGGGTG
>WBZY01000368.1_pt2 | contig 29847 bp, 31 predicted proteins | sample 5204191 | NCBI WGS metagenome assembly WBZY01 (sample SAMN12344363, study PRJNA552823) | activated sludge metagenome | biome: Activated sludge suspended growth; feature: Anammox Sidestream; material: Wastewater; isolation source: activated sludge from anammox sidestream of wastewater treatment...
GTTTGGTAAATGGCTGACGAGATTGGTTATGGCGATCTATGTCTTTCTATACCGTCGAACCGGCGGGAAAGTGGGCGGTCGTCTTGGAGCAATGCCGGTGCTTCTGCTCACCACCACTGGACGCAAGTCCGGGAAGAAACATACTGTGCCGGTGATGTACCTCCGCGAGAGTCCCAACTATATTATCACTGCATCCAACAACGGAGGGGAAAAGCCCCCGGCCTGGTGGCTGAATCTAAAAAGCAACCCGCAAGCCACAATCGAAATTGGCGGCGATACGAGATCGGTGATAACAGAACAGGCGGGTTCGGAAGAGAAAGAACGGTTGTGGGCGCAACTGGTTGAGAAAGCCCCTGCCTTTGAAGGCTACCAGAAGCGCGCTCAACGCGAAATTCCAATGGTGATTTTGCGCCCCCAATCGTAAAAAATTAAAGAATGGAGAGAAACATGGACCAAATCAAACTCACAATTTTTTCCGACTATGTCTGACCCTGGTGCTATGTCGGCCAGGGTGTGGTCGCAACGCTAATTGAAAAGCACAACGCGCAAGTCGAATGGCGCCCGTTTTACCTGCGCCCCGATACGCCACCCGAAGGTATGGAACTGCCTGATCATATTAAGTCCCGCATGGCAGAAACGAATGTCCGCCTAAAGCAAATGGCGAAAGCGGTTGGGCTGGAGATGGTTTTTGCCACGCGCATTCCCAACACGCGCATCGCGCACGAAGCCACAGAGTACGCACGCCAAAAAGGCAAGGGTTTCGAGTTTCATCATGCCGTGTTCGATAAGTTCTATGGACGCGGCGAAGATGTCAGCAAATGGGATGTCCTGCGCGATGCCGCCCTGCAAGTTGGGCTGGACGCCGACGAAATGCAGCGCGAAGTAGTGGCAGGCAAGTACACAGCGACAGTAAATGCGCTGGTCAAGGAAGCCTCTCAAATCGGTGTGACGGGCGTGCCGACCTACGTTCTGAATGATCGCTACGCCATCGTCGGTGCCCAGCCGTATGAAGCCTTCCTGCAAGCGCTGGAACAAATCAAGAAGGAACAAAAATAATCCATAATAAGGAGGTAATTCCCGCCAACATCGTAGAACATTTTCCTCCCGCATGTAAGAAACTAACAGTTTCATCAACAATCAAAATTTAATCAATTCATAAAGGAGAAGAAAAAATGGATATCGTATTTCTGATCGGCAGAATCATCGTCGGCATATACTGGATTTTCGGCGGTTACGCTCACTTCGCCCAGGCGCAAGCCATGATTCCCTGGACGCAGTCCAAAGGCGTGCCGTTCCCCGGGCTGGCTGTGCGCGGCAGCGGCGCAATGATCATCGTCGGTGGACTGAGTATCATGCTGGGGCTGTACCCGCTGGTGGGAGTTGCCTTGATCGTGCTCTTCATCATCCCGGTCGCGTCAACCATGCACAATTTCTGGACGATTCAAGATCCTATGGCGCGCCAGATGGATATGACCTTCTTCATGAAGGATTTCTGTATGTTGGGCTGCACACTGATGTTCGCGGCGATCCCCCAGCCTTGGGTCTTAAGCTTGACGTTCTAAAATTAAGTTCTTTAGCAAGAGCCAGGATATCTTATCTGCTGATGTCCTGTCTCCTGCGGCGGAGGAATCACCAAATAATGAAACTGGAAACGGAAACATTCTCACAATGAGCAAATTGGCTGTTTTTGACCTTGACGGCACTCTTTATAATGGAAATATTGTTGCTGGCTTTTTGAATCATCATCGCGAACATAAAGTTAATCGTTTGCGCCTGTATTCATATTTTATGTCTCACACACCTTTGATTCCATTATGGCGAATTGGATTACTGGCTGAAGAGCCTATGCGGGAATTATGGGCGCGCAATTTGTCTTGGGCAATAACAGGGATGTCAAAACAAACTGGCAACAGTTGCTTTGAATGGATTACCGAGCATTATGTAGCGCCTTTGATTCGAAAGGATGTGCATGATATTGCTATGCAACATTTACGGGATAGCTTTCGGGTAATTCTAGTATCAGGAACACCAGCGCCATTGCTTGAAGTCATTGCAAAAAAACTTGGTATTAAGGAGTCAATTGGAACGCCAGTGAAGATGACCAACGGTAACTACAACGGCAAAGTTGAATTACCCACTTGTCAAGGCGAAGGCAAAGTAGCTCGCTTGAAATTACTTCTTGGCGAGAATATCAACAACATTGATTGGAAGGGAAGTTACGCCTATGCTGACAGTTTCACAGACAAGCCATTATTAAGTATTTTTGGTCATCCAGTTGCCGTATATCCAGACCCTAAATTGGCGGCAGAAGCAAAACACAATAACTGGGCAATTCTTGGTGATATTCGAGAACCCAAAGCGCGCAAACTGCGTGAAGGCAAGAGAGAATAAAAGGGTAAGCACGACGCCGTCTTCAACAAGCGGACGGGATGTAAAGTAGGGTCGAAAACAGCAAGTATATAACGTCTGTTAATCACTGGAATCCGAAACACAACAAAAGCCTTAGTCGTTTTAGAAAGGATTAAAAATCATGGAACACACTCTCCTACCCCAACGCACACGCCCGCGCCCCCCAACAAATAAAAATATGCCGCATTCCCAGATTGGCGTACAACTTATTCCAGAAGTGAATGCGGAATTGTTTCGGCTCAGTTATTCCCTGCCGAATGTGCGCAACGAGCCAACGCAAATCTCCGTGCGTGGGGCGCGGGCGATCTGGCTCGACGAAGACCTGCCTCTCGCTCACCCCGAATCTATCGCCGTTGGACGCGAGTTCGCGCACATCCATCCCGATGGCAGTTTACATGTTTCGCTTTCGCCTGAACGAGCGCAGGAAGCCATCGAAATGGGCTGGGCAGAGCCGCACCCGATGGCGCACTATATGGGCAATCTCGGGATGGTGATGTTGTACACGCCGTTGGACACGCAGGAGTTGGACGTGATCTTTCAACTCATCGTAGACTCGTACAATTTTGTCACAGGGCGCACATTAAGCGCGGCAGATATAACAGCCGCCGCGAAAAGTTGATTTAACGGAAGCAGAAACGAGGTCCAAATGATGATGCGTAGCGCAGTGAACTTTTCAGGTTTTCAGAAGAATCCGTCCTTCTCAGAGTCTGAATCAGAAGAGATTGGGGAAGTCTGTATTTCAAATATCAGCCCTGCGGAACGGCGCAAACGCCTGCTCGGCGGTGTGATTGGATTTGTGATCGCGCTTGTCGTTCTGGCGGTGTTGATTGCCATCAGCGCGGATCGTTTATGGCGACTGCCGTTGTTCCTGCTTTTTTTTGGCGCGGCAAATGGATATTTTCAATGGCGCGATAAAACCTGAGTGGGACTTGCTGCGCGCGGCGCGCGTAATTTGACTGGCAAGGTTGAGAAGATCGAGGATCAGGATGCACTCGCGCAGGTACGGCGTCAGGCGCGGCGGGTTGTCTTCAAGGCTTTTCTTGCTGCGATCCCGCTGACACTGATTGCGTTTGCTCTTCCGCAATTATGGTGATCAAACGAAATTTTCTCTCGAGAAGTTGATAGGAGGCACGTGATGAAACAGATTCTAAACATCGTCGGAACTTTATTTGTTGTGATCGGGATTTTTTGGATCCTGCAAGGAACCAACATTGTTAAGACTGGCGCAATGGCTGGGCAGAGTCAATGGGCGATCATTGGAGTTGTGGTTGGCCTTGTTGGAATTGGTGTGCTCGTCTTCGGCAATCGTCGACGTCCAAAGTGAGATTGAAGATCCGCTTAACCGACTTGTGCGTTACTCGAAATAGTAGACGGAGATTTTAGTATGCAATTCTTGCTTGGAATCCACGCCTTTATAGCCTTGTTAATCTTCCTCGTGGGGTTTGTCCTTATTGTAAAGTTTGCGATAGGAACAGCTCGGCAAAGTCCCTTCGGCCGGTTGGATCGCATGCTGGCCGCCATCTATACCGGACTGCTCGACCTGCAGGCGCTGCTTGGGATCGTTCTGTTTTTATTGCGGCTGGATGACGGTCTGGCTTCACCCGTGGCGCTGCACGCTGCGGTCGCGCTGGCAGGCGTCGTAGTCGCACATCTGAACGCCCGCTGGCGTAACCAACCGGATGCCGTGCGATTCCGAAACGGACTCTTGACGCTGGGCGGATCTTATATCCTCATTCTGGCCGGAGTGTACTTCGTGAACTCCTTCGCATGAACCAGCGATAGCTGCCCTTTATCTTTTTGGCGTAATTACAGGAGAATAATGAATACCCCACCTATCCCTCAACCCGTTGCAATATCCCCACATCGCATCCACCCGCAGACCAAACCAGGCTACGTCCATCTGAAAGTTGCCGACCTCAAGAATCAACTCGCCTTTTACCAACAAGTATTAGGCTTGCGTCTGCACTGGAAGGATGAGAACAGCGCCGGTCTAGGCGCGGGCGGCGCAGATTTTGTGCGCCTGACCCAAATCCAAAATGGCAAACGCTATCGCGGCGTAACCGGCATCTATCACTTTGCCATTCTCTTCCCCAATCGCCGCGAATTGGCGCGCGTCGTGGCGCGCCTCTTTGCCACGCGCTGGCAGTGTTACCCCACCGATCATGTGATGACCAAAACCACCTACCTGGACGACCCCGAAGGCAACAACATCGAACTGTATTGCGAATCGCCCGAAGACGGCATTTTTGTTGTAAATGCCGACGGGAGTTTTTACGCCCGTCACGCCGATGGCAGACCCAGTGATGGGCGCGAACCACTCGACGTTGACGCGCTCCTCGCCCACCTGACCAAAGATGACCGCCTCGATGAACCCGTCCCGCCCGAAGTGCGTATGGGACATTTCCACATGTACGTCGCCAACTTGAATGACACGCGTCGCTTCTATCACGAGCAACTTGGCTTCGACGATATGGGTGTGGCGCGCAGCGGCTTTCGCATGGGCATGGTCTCGGCGGGCGGCTATCATCATCACATCGGTTACAACACCTGGCAGGGCGAAGGCGCACCGCCTCCGCCTCCCGACGCGCTGGGGCTGAAAAACATCTCATTCGTCCTGCCCGACCGCGCCGCTTTGGATCAACTTCTGGCACGCATCGAGGAAGTCGAAATGCCTTACAACCAGACCAATGAAGGTATCCTGGTAGTAGACCCCGCGCAAAACAGCGTGTTGTTTTCGGTTGAAGGATAATATGACAAACGTCTCCCGCCCCCTGTTGGCTGTCTTTGCGCATCCTGACGATGAATCCTTTGGGACAGGTGGAACTCTGTCGCGTTATGCTGCCGAAGGACATCCCATCGCCCTTGTCTGCGCTACACGTGGCGAAGTCGGCGAAATTTCCGATCCCAGCCTTGCCACGCCGCAAACGCTTGGACGGGTACGCGAGGGAGAACTGCGCGCCGCCGCCCGCGCCCTCGGAATTCAGGAAGTAATTTTGTTGGACTACCGCGACTCTGGCATGGACGGCACGCCTGAAAACCAGGATCCGCGCGCTTTCATTAATGCCCCCGAAGGCGAAGTTGTCGAACACCTGACGCGCATCATTCGTGACCTGCGACCTGAAATCGTCCTGACCTTTGAGCCGGGCGGCGGCTACGGACATCCCGACCACATCGCCATCAGCCGTTACACCACCGCCGCCTTTCACGCCGCCTCGGACCCGCAGCGCTTTCCCGAAGCGGGTCCCGCCTTCCAGCCCAGCCGCCTCTTTTACACCGCCATCCCCACGAAATTCTTCACCGAACTGCGCGACCGCATGGAAGCGCGCGGACTGGACACTTCCATGCTCGACCAAATCCTCCTACGTCCCAGTTTCAACGATGACCTGATTACCGCGCTGATGGATGTAGCCGCCTACAACGAAGCCAAGTGGAATGCCATCAACGCCCACCGTACCCAGTTCGGACCCGATAATCTATTTCGTCGTTTGCCGGAAGACCTCGTCCGTGATTTGATGAGCCGAGAGTATTTCTCCCAGGCGCATCCGCTCGTGAACGGCGAGGATATTTCTTCTGATTTATTTTCTTGACGGAATTGGTTTCCCTATACACTACCGCATCCTCATCACCAACCGAAAAAGGAGATTCTTGTGAGCACTGACTTGGAAGTAGGTTCTCCCGCGCCCGATTTCAGCCTGACTGCAAACGATGGTCGGCAAATCGGGTTGGCGGAATATAAAGGCAAATCGCACATTGTTTTGTTCTTTGTACGCGAATACAACTGAATACAATGCAGATCGCATGTCGCCCAGTTGGGGCGCTTGAATGAAGAATTTATTAAAGCAGGGGCGCAGATCCTAGTGATTTTGGGCGATTCGCCCGAACGCGCCCGCCAGTATGCGGCGACGCTCAAGACACCCTTCCCTGTATTGTCTGATCCTGACCGCGCAGTATATCAGTTATTTGGGTTGGATAAAGTGGCTTTTGTCATCCAGCGCACCGCCTCAGTGGTGGCGGATCGGGAAGGTTTGATTCAATATATCAAGCGCAGCGTCAATCCAATGACCTGGCTTCAGGAAAGCCGGGATTTGCTGGAGTTTGTAAAAGGAATGGAAAGCAAACCATGACAACTGCTTCAAAGTCTGTGGATTGCAAACAGGAACGGGGCGTATTCATGCCCATCGTCAACCGCGAAAAATGCGAAGGCAAAGCCGAGTGCGTGGCAGTCTGTCCCTACAATGTATTCGAGATGGGGATTGTTCCGCCGCAAGAGCGCGCCACGTTAAGTTTCGTGGGATGGCTCAAGGGCACGGCGCACGGCTGGAAACAAGCCTTCCCAGTCCACGCCGAAGCCTGCCGCGCCTGCGCGGAGTGCGTCGGCAGTTGCCCCGAAAAAGCCATTACCCTCAAACGGGTGGCGGTTGCGTAAACCAATGCAGATACCCAAATTCATCACCCTTGAGATTCGCTCCGACCTGCGCCGCATGATGGCGTTGGTCGCACCCTATTGGGGCAGGTTTGCGCTCGCCGCATTCCTGCTCATCGTGTCCACGTTGATCGGGCTGGCGCTGCCCTGGGCGATTCGCATCCTCGTAGATACGGTCTTCGTGGCGGGCAACCAGCCGCAGTTGGACTTGATCGCGCTGGGTCTGCTGGCATTGTTTATCGTGCAAAGCCTGCTCTCGGTGGGAAACACCTACCTCATGGCGCAGGTCGGACAAAGGGTGATCGCCGATTTCCGTGTGCAAGTTCATACGCAACTGACGGGACTGCCCCTGCGCTTCTTCGCCGAACGGCGCACAGGTGAGATCGTCTCGCGCGTCAGCAACGATGTGACCCTCGTGCAGGAAGTCGTCACCGAAACGCCTATCAACTTCCTACGCCAGATTATCAACCTGGTGGGCGGGCTGGTTCTGATGCTCGTGATGAACTGGCAGTTGACGCTGATCATCTTTGCCATTATTCCGCCCATTATTCTCGTCGGCGTGCTGTTCGGACGCCGCCTTCAGAGCCTTGCCACCGCCGCGCAGGATCGCATCGCCGACACCACCGTCACGCTCGAAGAAATGCTGTCGGGCATCCGCGTCGTCAAATCCTTTGCGCGCGAAGCCTTTGAAAAGGGACGCTTCCAGCAGAACGTGGAAGCGGCGTATCAGACAGCCATGCAGCGGGTGCGCGTCCGTTCGGTTTTCATCCCGCTGATTAGTTTTCTCGGTTTCGGCGCGCTGACTTTTCTGCTCTGGTACGGCGGGCGGCAGGTCATCGCCGGGACGCTCACGCCAGGCGAACTTGTGGCGTTTCTCTTTTACATGATGATGGTCGCGGGTCCGCTCGGCGAATTTGCCGGGTTGTATGCCCGGGTGCGTGAAGCCCTCGGCGCGGGTCGCCGCCTCTTTGAAATTCTGGACGCCGAATCCGAGCCGCTCGAAACCCCTGATGCAGTCGTTCCCTCCGCCCTGCGAGGTGGGGTGCGCTTCGAGAATGTTTCTTTCGGCTACCAGCCTGACCAACCCATTTTGAAGGGCATCAGTCTTGAAGTTCAACCTGGCGAGATGATTGCCATCGTCGGACCGAGCGGCGTGGGCAAGACCACCCTGGTCAACTTGCTGCCGCGCTTCTACGACGCTACCGCCGGCGTCATCGAAATAGACAGTGTGGATGTGCGCCGCTACAACCTGCACGCCCTGCGCGAGCAAATGGGACTCGTGCCGCAGGAGACCTTCCTCTTCGGCGGGACGGTGCGCGAGAACATCGCCTACGGAAAAATGAACGCTTCTACCGCAGACCTCGAAGCGGCTGCCCGCGCCGCCAATGCCCACGACTTCATCCAGGCATTTCCCGAAGGCTACGAAACGCTGGTCGGCGAGAAGGGCGTCAGACTCTCGATGGGACAGCGCCAACGTGTCGCCATCGCGCGCATGTTGCTCAAAGACCCGCGCATCCTCATTTTGGACGAAGCCACCTCCTCGTTGGATTCTGAATCGGAACGTCTCGTGCAGGAGGCGCTGGAACGCCTGACGCGCGGCCGCACCTCGTTTGTCATCGCCCACCGCCTGTCCACCATTCAGCGCGCCGACCGCATCGTCGTCCTGCAAAACGGACAGATTGTCGAGCAGGGTTCCCATGCCGCGCTGCTGGCAAAAAGCGGCGTGTACGAACATCTCTGGTCGCTGCAATTTGCCGATTTTGAAGTGCTGGAAATCGAAAACACACCTGTGTAACGCCATTCAATTCCTGAATAAATCAATCAAAATAGGAGTTTATTTTTTGTGTCAGCCATAAATCAACCTTTTGAAATCGGGTTATATACCTTTGTCGAATGGGAAACCAACCCAGTGACGGGCAAGAAACTCGACTCGCTCACGCGCATGAAAAACCTGCTCGAAACCATCGAATTGGCAGATCAGGTCGGCTTGGATGTTTTCGGAATCGGCGAACATCACCGCCCCGATTTTCTTTCATCCTCCCCAGCGGTGATTCTGGGCGCCGCCGCAACGCGCACCAAATCCATCCGCCTCAGCACGGCTGTCACTGTGTTGTCATCGGATGATCCCGTGCGCGTCTTTCAGGATTTCGCTACCCTCGACCTGCTCTCGGAAGGACGCGCCGAAATCATGGCGGGGCGTGGTGCGTTCATCGAGTCCTTCCCTTTGTTCGGCTATGACTTGAAGGATTACGACTCGCTGTTCACCGAAAGTCTTGACCTGCTGTTGAAACTGCGCGCATCGGAAGTCATTTCATGGCGCGGCAGGCATCGTCCCGCCCTAAACAATCTGGGCGTCTATCCGCGCCCGTTGCAACGCGAAATTCCGATTTGGATTGGGGTGGGAGGCACGCCCGAATCCGCTGCGCGCGCCGGGGCATTGGGCTTGCCGATGGCGCTGGGCATCATCGGCGGAATGCCCGAACGTTTCGCCCCGTTAGCGGACTTGCACAAACAAGCCTGGCAGCAGGCTGGACACGATCCTGCCAAATTGCAGTTGAGCGTCAATTCGCGCGGCTTCATCGGGGATGATTCGCAAAACGCGGCAGATGATTACTTCCCAGCCCTGCACGCGATGATGGATAAACTGGGACGCGAGCGCGGCTTTCGTGGATTGACGCGCAATGAGTTTGAAAACTCCCGCGGTCTGCGCGGCTCTGATTACGTCGGCAATCCCGATGAGGTCATCGAAAAGATTCTCTTCCAGCAAAACATTCTGCATTACAACCGCCTGCTGCTCCAGATGGATATTGGCGCAGTGCCGCACAAAGAACTCATGCGCTCGATTGCACTGCTCGGAACGAAGGTCGCGCCTGTTGTCCGCAAGGAAATTCAAAGCCGCGCCTCAGCATAGACTTTATAACCCGCCTTACGCGGAACGTCCCGAAGGTTCTTGAAAATTGAGTTTGTTTTCTGCTCAGACCTTCGGGACGGTGCATAGCAAAATAGATAACAATTTCTTCAGTCAGCCTTGTTGTTCGCTGATAAAAAATTTTGATCTTCAAAAAAACAATTTAGGAGTTTCCCATGAATCAAATCCCTGTTGAAGAACGCACGAACCTTTCGATTTATCACCTCACTCGTTTCCCCGCTGGCTATGACCCCGCCGATAAAGAGACGCGCTATCCCGCCATCTTTGCTTTGCACGGTCACGGCAGTAACGAGCGCGACCTGATCGGTCTCTCGGATTCTTTGCAGGATAATCTGTTCTGGGTCAGTGGACGCGGCCCCGTGGACTTTGCCCCGGGTGCCTATGATTGGTACACCGTCACGCAATTTGGGAAGCCTGACCCCGCCATCCTTGCCGCCGCGCTGGAGCGGATTGATAACTTCATCAGCGAATTGCTGGCAACCTACCCGATTGACCCTCAAAAATTCTTCCTGATGGGCTTCAGTCAGGGCAGTATGATGTCCATGTCGTTTTTGCTCACCCGCCCTCAGCGCATTGCAGGTGTTATCGCGCAATCGGGCTACATCCCCCAGCAGTCTGGACTAGTAGTAGATGAGGCTGGCGTGAAGGGCAAGCCCATCATCATGACCCACGGCTTTGAAGATTCAAGTATGCCGCTCGAATGGTCACTTCGATCGCGCGATTTCATCCTGCGTTACGGCGTAGATTTGGAATACCGCAACTTCCACATGGATCACACCATCACTGCCGAGTCGCTGGGCACGATAAGAGGCTGGCTGGATAAACAACTGTAATGACTGTCTGCTCATTGGGATAGCTCAAGCGCATCATCCAATAACCATCCCGCAGGTTTGGATGAATCAACCGAGTTTTACAAAGGCGAAGCGTTTTCCTCCAGCCCCAGACGGGTGAATTGTTCGCGCGGGGCGTTGATGGAGGTCAGGAATTCGCGCAGGCTGGCTTTGAGTCGTTCCACGATTTCGGGGCGTTCAGCAAAAAGATTATGCGCCTGCTGCGGGTCGTCCTTGACGTTGTAGAGCGCGCTGGACATCAGGCCGCGGGTGACGCGGGCGGAGTAGCGCTGTCCGTCGAAGTCGTCGTTCACGCGCACGTCGCCGAATTGGGGCGGCAGGGGAGAGTACCAGTTGAGCGGTTCGTTCTTCTCTGTGGGGGGCCAGACGTAAAGCGTCCACTCGCCGTCAGTGACGTTCATGGCTTCGCCGTAGCGTCCGAAGACAACCGTCTCGCGGATGGGTGCGCCTTCGTCAGCGTGGAGAATGTATGGGAGCAGACTTAGCCCATGCGTCCCGGTAGGAAGCGGAATGTTGAATCCGTCCAGGACGGTGGCGAACAAGTCCACCGGTTGTACCAGATGCGATACGCGCTTGCCCTTTTGTCCATTGGGATGATAGATGAGCAGCGGAACGTGCGCGAGTTCCTGATACATATTTGAATCGCCCAGGTCTGACCAGGGTTTGCCAATCATGCCGTGCTCGCCGAAGAGATGCCCGTGATCGGTGACAACGATGATCATGGTATCTTCCATCAAGCCAAGATGTTCGACGTTGTCCAGCAGGTGTCCCAGCCAGCGATCGACCATTGTGACTTCGCCTGCATACAGGGCGCGGATTTCCTTGAGTTCCTCTTCACTGTATAGATCGGATTTGCCGTAGGTGGGCCAGATGAAGCGCTGACCTTTGTAATCGGGGTTGTACATTTCGTCGTAGGGGAAGGGCGGGTCGAAGGGTTCGTGCGGGTCGAAGACTTCCAACATGAGGAAGAAGTCTTTTTGGGCGCGGTTGCGCTCGACCCATTCGGAGGCTTTGCGGAAGACCTGTGGGGCGAAGTAATCTTCTTCTACGCGGAAGTGGGCGGTGTTGCGTATGTAACGCGCAAAGGAGCCAGGGCGCAGGGCGTGACGCGCCATGCGTTCGGGGTCGCCGGGGAATTCAACGGGAATGTCGGGGTCGGTAATCCACAAGTCGTTTTCCTGTCCGCGAATAAATTCCGCGCCAGAGAAGTTGAAGAAGTAGTTGCCTGAGCCGCGCTCCCACATGTGATAGTGGTCGCTGATGACCATGCTGGTGTGTCCGTTTTGGGTGACGATTTTGGCGATGTCGGGGTCGGTTGTTTCGAGCGGACCCCAGCCGCGCCAGGGGAACTCGAAGCGTCCCGTCCACATATCGCGGCGGGCGGGCATACACGGGTAAGAGCCGAGATAGGCGTTCTCGAAGACGATGCTCTTGCGCGCCAGCGCGTCGAGGTTGGGAGTTTGAATCCAGTCGTTGCCGTAACAACCGAGGTGGTCGCGGCGCAGGGTGTCAATGAGGATGAAGATGGTGTTCATGGTTTTTCCTTTGGAATTTGAATTTTCATAATTTCCGCCGCCGGGCGGCGCTGACGGAGCAAGCCCGCCATGATTCGCATCGGCTCGTCTACGTGAGTGAAAAAAGTTTTGAAGCCGCCGCACAGGTGATTAAGTCCAGGCTCGCCGTCAGGGGAGAGTTCGGTGCGGTCTTTGGGACAGCCGCCATTGCAGGCAAACAACACCGGACATTCACGGCAATAGTGCGGCAGGGACTCGCGCTTGTCGAGTCCAAATTGTTTTTGCTGGACGCTGCCCACCAGTTCGGTCAGCAGCGTTTCGAGTAAATTTCCCAGGCGGTGACGCGGTTCCACAAAATGGTCGCAGGAATACACGTCGCCGTTGTGTTCCAGCGCCAGCGCCAGCCCGCAGGTCTCCTGAAAGACGCACAATCCGCCGGGCGCGCCCAGCCAGCGTCCGAGCGCGGTATCGAACATCTGCACAAAAACCCTGCCCACGTCACGTCGCAGCCACTCGTCAAAAATCGAAATGAGAAAACGCCCGTACTGTTCGCCCGTGATGGAGCGCGGAGTGAGCGCCGTCCCCTCCTGGAAGCCCGTCTCGTTTTCGCGCTCGACAATGGGGATGAACTGGATGTACTCCGCGCCAATTTCATCGCGCAGAAAATGATACACCGCCAATGGCTGTTCGACATTAGCGGCGCTGACGCAGGTCAGGATGTTGAAATCCACCTGATGCTTTTTGAGAAGTTGGATGGCGCGCAGGACGCGCTCGAAGGTCGGCGCGCCGCCTTTATCCTTGCGATAAAAATCATGTGCTTCACGCGGACCGTCGAGGCTGATCCCGATCAAGAAGTGATTCTCGGCGAAGAATTTGCACCACTCATCATCCAGCAATGTGCCGTTGGTTTGCAGGGCGTTCTCGATTCTCATGCCGGGGCGCGCGTATTTTTTCTGGCAGGCTGCGGCGCGGCGGAAAAAGTCAATGCCCATCAGGGTCGGCTCGCCGCCCTGCCAGGCAAAGTTGACTTCAGGCGCGCGCTGGGCAGCGATGTACTGGCGGACGTAACTTTCCAGCGTCTTGTTGGTCATGCGGAAGGAACTGCCTTGATACAGGTCTTCCTTGCGGAGATAAAAGCAGTAGTCGCAATTCAAATTACAGATCGCGCCACGCGGCTTGGTCATCACGTGAAAAGCAGGAGGCAGGGGGATGGCGGTCATGCTCTCTCTCTCAGATACTGCGCTCGTGTTCCCAGTGCGGGTTATCGCTGGCGCGCAGATACCAATGTAACAAACGTTCCCGCAAGTCGTTACGAATCTCTTTGAGGGCGGGATTGTTGATCAGATTATACAATTCCTGTGGGTCGTTTTTCAGGTCATATAGTTCTTCCTTTCCCGCGCTGCGGATGATTAGTTTCCACTCGCGGGTGCGGATCATAGCGGCGCGCGCCACGGTCGTGGGACTATCCTGCTGGAGTTTGAGTTTCTCGAAGTAATGTCCCATCAATGGCTCGTCAGCGGATTGAATGCCCGCCTCGAAGGCTTGCGGTTCGCGCGGATCGTAGCCGCCCACGGCATAGACCGCCTCGCGTCCCGCCCCATCTTCCAGTAAAGAAGTGAGCGACTGCCCAAAGTGGGTATAGGGGGTGTGAATGCCCGCCTGTTCCAACACGGTGGGAAAGAGGTCGAGCGATTGGGTGAAACCCTCCACGCGCTGACCCGCGTGGGCGTTGGCGGGATATTTGACGATAAGCGGCGCGCGCAGCAAATTGTCCTGAAAACCAGTCGGCCACTTTTCCACCAGCCCATAATCGCCTGCATAGTCGCCGTGGTCGCTGAGGAAGAGAATCAGCGCGTTGTCGTACAGTCCCTGCGCTTTAAGGGCGGCGATGACCCGCCCCGCCTGCTCGTCCAGTTTGGTGACCATGCCGTAGTAGGTTGCGCGCAGTTCGCGCAGATCGTCGGGAGTCAAGCGCGCCAAGTCGTAGCGTGTGTACAGTTCGCACATAAAATGCGGTTTGTCGTCTAGTTCGGCGGGGATGGGGTCGGGGATGGCGGCGCGCTCGTACATCGAGAAGTACGGCTCCTCCACCTGATAGGGCGTGTGCGGCAGGCTGGCGGCAAGGTACAGGCAGAACGGCTGGCGCGGCGCGGAGTCCAGCCAGCGCACAGCGGACTCGAAGATCAGCGGCTCCATGCGCGCGGCGGGGGAATCGGGCTGCGCTTTTCCGAAATAAAACGAATGATGCAGGCGATGACCGTGCGGATAAGGAGAGCGCGTCGCAGGCAGCACATCGGCGAATTCCTGCAGGCGCGGGTCGCCGAACAGTCCGCTGAGCGGCTGACGTTCCACCACGAACAGGCGAAATGCCAGCGCCAGCAATCTCCACTTTCTGCGCAGCGGCAGGGGACGGAGACGCTGACGCATCAGGTTCAATTGAACGCTCTGCGGACCTGCCAGGCGGCGGCGAAAACTGGCGCGGATGCTCGGCGCAGTCATCAGGTCGTTCTTGCCCGCCATAACGGTCTCGTAGCCGTTCTCTTTCAGAATCTTGAACAGGTTTTCTTCGTGCGGGCGCAGCAATTGATACAGCGAGCGATGCCCGTTGACCTGCGGATACAGCCCCGTGAAGTTCGCCATGCGCGAGGGTGCGCAGACCGGGTTGACAGCGTAGTTTTGCGCGCAGGTCACGCCGTCCGCCGCCAGCGCGTCGAGATGCGGCGTGCGGACGAGCGGATTCTCCAGGGCGTCAGCGCGCAGATCGTCGGCAATGATGATGACGATGTTTGGGTGAGTGGTCACACAGACCTCTTGATCTCAGGTAATTGAAGATTTGATGAGTGAATAAAAAATGCGGCTTCCTCAAGAGCAACTGTGGCTTGAGGAAGCCAGCCGATAAAATTAAAAAAGCCGTGCACTGCACCCTGATAGCGTACGCAGTGCACTGGGACTTTGGCTTGCTCCAGCCTTTCGGCATACCGCTCAGCCTCATCACGCAACGGGTCAAATTCGGCGGTGAGAATCAGGGCGGAGGGCAGACCGCGCAGGTCGTCCGCCAGCAGGGGCGAGACGCGCGGGTCAAGGCGCTCTTCCTGCGTGTTGAGATATTGCTCGCGCCGCTTTTTCAGGGTGCCGGTGGTGATGCCATACCCGCCCGTTCCAAACTGACGGTGCGACTCCGTATCCATGCGCGAGAGGTCGGTCACAGGGTTGAACAGGATTTGAAAAGCAATTGCATACCGCTGACGCGCTTCCATGCAGACGGCCGTTGCCAGAGTTCCGCCTGCGCTGCCGCCTGCCACGCCCAAACGGGAAGGGTCGCCGCTGAGTTCGGGAGCATGTTCGACAGCCCAGTCCAACACGGCGAGGGCATCCTCCAGCGCGGCAGGGAATTTATGTTCGGGAGCCAGACGGTAATCCACGGAAATCACTATGCACTTTCCGCGTTTTGCCAGGCGGCGACAGGCAGGGTCGGATTGCTCCAGGTCGCCTAGTACCCAGCCGCCACCGTGCAGAAAAATCAACATAGGCACGAGCGCTTGCGCGGCAGGCGTATATATGCGGATGGGGATTGCCCTGCCCTGAGCGGGAACGAAGCGGTCTTTGACGCGCCCCAGCCTGTCGCGGCGGATCAAAAGACTTCTCAGCCCCGAATGGGATTTTCGTTCGAGCGCCCGCTCTTCGTCTGGGTTGAGAGCCAAAGATTGGGGGTGCAGAGCAGCCTGACGAAAAAAGATTCGGAGGCGCGGGTCAAGGCGTCCGCCGCCAAGATGAGTAGGATCGGCAATCTGAACTGCCATTCCTACCTCACAAGTTCTGCCTTGCGTTTTGCCAGCAGATCATCCAGCGCCATGCGGTCGCGGTAATAGGTGGGATAGAAGGCGAACCACGAAAGTGCGCTCAGAATGAGCGAAACGGTCACTGCCCAGAAGAACAGATTGGTGAGCGTAATCTGGTTGCCAATGACGCCGACGAGGGCGGCGACGGCTGCCTGGATTAATCCGTTGGCAAGGCGGTTGACAGCGTAGGCAGTGCTGCGTTGTTCGGGCGCATTGACGGCGGCAATCATCGGCGCGATGGCGGCGGAAAATGCCATGTCCATGAACAAGCCAAAAAGCACGGCAAATGCAAAAAAGTTCATCATACCGCCCGAAACCTGCTGGAAGAGGAAGTAGCCTAGCACAGCCATCATGGCGCGCGACCCCTGCACCACGAACAGCCGTCCGAAGCGCGGATTTTTGCGTTCTGCCCAGTCGCCCAGCAGACCGCCGATCAGCGTGCTGAGCGCCGAGCCGATGATAATTCCGGTCAGCACGGTGGTGGCTTGCCCAGGGCGGAAGCCGCGTTCATCCACCAGCCAGGTAACGGCAAAGGTCAATATGGTAATCTGTACTGGCACGCCGAAAATCTTTTCAAAAATAAGCAGCAGGTTGGTCGGCACGCGAAAGATGGACGCCACGCTCTGCCAGGAAAAGGCAAACTTTTTTTCCGACTTCTGCGCCACGTCATATATGGCGGCTTCCGCGCCGCCGCGCGGCGGTTCGGTCAGGAAGAGGGCGAAGAACAGACCGCTCAACATGCTCAACGCGCCGAAGGTGATGAAGCCGATACGCCAGCCCGTTTCGGGAATTTCTGCCATACGCCCAAAGAACAGGATACTGACAATAACCGCCAACGATGAAATCATGCGCATAATGCCGAAGACCTTGCCGCGTTCCTTTTGCGGGAACAGGTCGGTGAGCATTGAGTTCATCGGCGAACCCAGCGCCACCAACCCAATGGCGGCGACCACGCGCAGCGCCAGCAGCATTTCGTAACTGGCGGAAAAACCAATCAGCAGCGTCCACAAGCCCCAAATTCCTGTGCCGATGATCAGGATGCGCTTGCGGCTGTAGCGGTCTGCCAAAACGCCCCAGATCGGACCGAAGATCATCTCCATAACCTTGCCCAGGCTGGTAATGGCGCCAAGATTGGCGGTGGTCATATTCAACGAGGCGCGGATGGCGGGGAACATGGAAGACATTGCCTGGTCTTCGCCTGCGTCCACGATGCCGGCGAAAGCCAGCGTCACTACATTGCGCCAGCGTCCCTTGACGGCGGGCGCTTCGGCGGCGAGAAGTTCTTGCGTTTGAGTCGTCATGGCATTCTCCTTTTCTTTGTTCAAAAAACCTTAAAGGTTTCCAAATCCTTTAGGGTCCTACGCTGAAGAAGTCGGCTACCTTGCGATATACCATCTCACGCTCTTCATCCAGCGTGATGACGTGTCCGCTTTTTTCGAGCCAGAGTGTTTCGAGGCGCGGTGGGCGCAATTGCCCGGAGATTAAATCCAGCGCGTTCGGTTCGATCACCTTGTCGCCGCGCGACTGGATTAACAGGACAGGCACATTGATTTTCGGCAGACTCTCCTGCATCATTTTTGCCAGTTCAGCCGCTTCGGCGATGGCGTGCGGAACAAAATAGGCGTAGGAGGTCTCGGAGCGATGTCCCACCGCACGGGGCTTTTTGAATTTGGGGACGAACAGGCTGAGGGGCCGCATGAAGCGGACGCGCCAATCGCCGGTCAATCCGTATGGCGTGGAAAGCGCCGCCACACCCTGGACCTTGTAGCGGCTTGCCGCGATCAGGGTTAGGACTCCACCCATGGAGATTCCCGCCACATACACCTGGTCGCTCATACCTCGCAATAGGTTCAAGCCATCTTCGACAGCGACCAACCAGTCGCGCCAGGCGGGGCGGCGCAGGTCGTTCACCTGCGTGCCGTGGCCGGGCAAACGGATACCGAGTGTGGTGTAGCCTCGCTCGCGATTCAAATACTCTCCCAGTCCGCGCATGGCGGCGGGAGAGCCGGTAAAGCCGTGAATCAGCAAAACGCCATTGCGTTTGGAATCGCCGGGAAACAGAAACGGCTCTGCGCCTGGCATAGTAAGAGACCTTATGTCCACAAGCATCCTTTCTGCGATTACGTTTTCAGGGGTTTGAAACCGCGTCCCAGCACTTCCTGGGCTGGCATCACAATGACAAAAGCGCCGGAATCCTGCGCCTGCACCAGAGCCTTGAGGTGAGCGGTCTCGGTTACGGTCAGGGCAACCAGCAGCACTTCGCGTTCTGTATTGGAGTACATCCCCTGCCCATGCAGGGAGGTGGCCCCGCGCCGCATTTCCTTGATAATCTGGTCGGCGACTTCTCGCGGCTTGGTGGTGATAATCATGGCCAGCAACTGTTGCCGTCTGCGCCGCGGCGAGCTTGTTTCCGTTTTGTCAGGATGATGATCATGCTCATCGTGAACCTCCATACTGCGCCACAGTCCGCGGAAGACCGGCATCCCCTCGAATTTCGGCAGCACTTCGCCGCTGGCTTGCGTCAGCCCGGCGGTAAGCAGGCCGGTCAGAAGCAGCAGGCCGTTGAAAACCAGCCCGGCCGCAATCATGCCCCAGCCGGGAACTGGACCTAGGGCAGAGCGGTCAATGAATTCAACCCACGTGACAGCAGGGATGGGATGTAAATAACTTTTCAGCCCCCAGGCAGCTCCCAAAACCAGGAAGATCCAAACGTAATTGCGGCGGAAGCGGCGGCCAAAGGCTTCCCACATGCTGATTGGAAATTCCGGTGTGATCAGCGATTCGGCCAGGTTTTCCGCCCATTCAGGATGCGGCGTGAAGGGCGGCACGAGCATGGCGGCGAAGAAATCGGTCTCGATCAGGCGGGTGCGGTAACTCCATAGTTCGTAATAGCGGTCGCGCCGCGCCTCGATCCACAGGAAGATGGTCACCAGCAGGCTGTTCAGGATAATCACGCCATAATGATTTTGGGGAGAGGACAAGGCAAACGAGATTGCCGCACTGGTAGTGATGACCGCCCAGTTGGTGGTGTTGTCCAGGCGCATCCGCCAGGTATTGGAACGCTGAATCTCGGCGCGGTAAAAATGCACCATCGCCGTCGTAAACTCGGACGAACGCAGGTGATAGCCGCGATAAGACCAGACCGATTCGTCCGGCGGAGGCGTATTCTTTTCGGGAGCGGGGTTGGAATCTGTCACAGACGAATCATCCTTTCAGCGCGCCGAGCGTCAGTCCCTTGATGATGTAGCGTTGCGCAAAGGCAACCATCAGCAGGGCGGGGACCATGGCGAAGAACGCGCCGGCTGCCATTTCTCCGTAACGAATGCTGTACTCCTGCACAAAACTAGAAATGCCGACCGGGATGGTCATGCCGCGCGGTGTGCTGGTCAACGAAAGCGCGAAGAGAAAATCGCGCCAGGAGAAGATGAACGCCAGCGCACCCGCAGCGGCAATCCCCGGCTGAATAATTGGGATCAGCACCTGGGTCAGGGATTGGAAGCGGTTGGCGCCGTCCACCATGGCGGCTTCCTCCAATTCTTTGGGAATATCCGCGAAGAAGTCCAGCAAAATCCAGGTGGCGGTGGGCAGGTTCAAAATGATGTGTCCCATCATAACCGCCAGTACCGTATCATAGATGTTGAGCGAACGGGCGATCAAATAAAACGGACCGAGGAACGTAACTGGCGGAAGCATGTGAATGAACAGAATGGTTCCTAGCAGGAGTCCGCTCCACAAGGGACGCCAGGGGAATCGGCTGAGGCTGTACGCCGCCAGGCTGGCAATCACCAAAACGATGGCCATGGTCCCGGCGGCGATGATCAGGCTGTTGGCAGTCAGACGCAAAAAATTACTTTGGGCGGGATCGAATAACCTCTGGTAGTTGACCAGTGTGGGTGTGAACCGCAGCGAGCCGGAGGTGATGTCGCGGAAAAATTTAAACGAGGTCGACAGCGTAAAAAAAATCGGGATCAGCGTAAAGGCGACCACCAGCATCAGAAATCCATGCCGAAAAAAAGGTTCCATTGAAAATTTTTTCATGGGTGAATGTTTCCTCATGGTTTAAGCGGCGCGTCGTCCGAGACGCCGATAAAAGATGACAAAGACTGAAATAATGACAGACAGCCCCAATGCCAGGAAAGAGGCGTACCCCAGGCGAAACTGCCCGGAAAATACTTTATAGATATACAAACTAATCACCTCGGTCGCAGTGCCAGGTCCGCCGCTAGTCAACAGGAAAATTTCATCGAAGACCTTGAAGGCGAAAATGGTTCGCAGCATGATTGCTGTAATCAAGGTCGGGCGCAGGAGCGGAAGGGTGACGTAGCGCAGGATCTGAAATTCTGAGGCGCCGTCCACACGCGCGGCTTCGTTAACCTCTTGCGGCATGGATTCCAACCCCGCCAGAATAATGAGGAACATAAAACTGGTCCAGTGCCATAAATCCACCAGAACCACAGAAGGCATTGCCAGTTGCGGGTCAGCGGTCCATGTGGGGACGGCGACAATGCCAATTAATTTCAACACCTGATTGATAAAGCCGTAATTGTAGTCATACATCAGACGCCACATGGTGCCGATGGCAATGGGCGGAACCAATAGCGGGATAAGCAGCACGGTGCGATATAAACCAACCAGATGTTTGCTGCGGCTGACCAGGATGGAGATGACCAATGCCAGAAACGTCTCGATAATGACCACCGCTATTACAAAGACAAGAGTATTCTTTAATGCTGTTGGCACGACTGGGTCTTGACGCGCCGTCTCAAGGTGTTTCAACCCGACAAATTCCCACACCGTCTGCCCCTTGACAATATCCACCTCTGAAACGCTCATGCGGAGTAGTTGAAAGGTGGGATATGCGACCAGCAGGAGTAGGACAATCACCAGCGGCGCAACAGTCCAATATTGAAAGGTACGATCTACAAAATTGCCAAAGCGTGCAGCCATGCTCGGCGGTTTGGGAGGAAGAGAAGAATCGAGGGAAGACTGCATGAGTTCTCCGAAATGATTACTAAAGAGGGGACGGATGGTTTGTCCGTCCCCTCAAATGTTGCAACTACTCAGCCAGCGGCTTGACCTTGTAACCCGCGTCAGTCAGGATTTTGTGAATTTCCTTCGCGGCTTCCAAAAGCGCCTGTTCCGGCGTGATCTCCGAAATCAAGGCCTGCTTTAGACGGCGGTCAATTACTTCGATAATCTGGGGTGTTTCGGACAAGCGTGGCTGCGCATGAATGAAAGGTGTGCTGTCGGCCATGGCTTTCATCCACCAGCCCCGCTTGGGATCGTTTGCCATCTCTTCATAGACATCCTGGCGCACCGGGATAGCCCCGGCTTGGGCGTAGAACAATTGCGCGTCCTTGGTCAATGCCCAGTCTAGGAAGGCAAGTGCGGCTTGTTTGCGCTCATCAGGCAGGTTGTGGGGGATACCTGTCACCCAGATGCCTGACATGGTGGCATTCGAGCCTGCGGCCACGCCTGGCACAGGCACAGCCGCCACATTTCCGATCACAGTGGATTTCTCCGGGTTGTCGAAATCAGGCGCAGAGGCACCTACCAACACCATCTGGGGGACTTTTCCGCTTGCCATCAGGGCGATCATTTCCGCCTGCCCGTTATCAGAATAGTTGGCGGGTCCATATTCGCGGCCCAGTTTCAACCAGGTATTCAGCGCTTGCAGGGCTTCGGGGCTGTTGAGGGTTACTTCCCATTCGCCGGTCTTTTCATCCAGTTTGAAGATGCTGCCGCCATGACTGGCGAGGAAAGCCTGGAATTCCCAGTTGGGCGGGTTGGCGCGCACCACATAGCCGGACATGTCCGCGCTCTTGAGTGTCTGAGCGGCGGCTTCCACGTCCGCCCAAGTCTGCGGGGCAGCCAGTCCTTGCGCCTCGAACAGGTCCTTTCGGTAGAAGAAGAGCATGATGTTGCCATTGATCGGCAGGCCATAGAGTTCGCCGTTTTGCGAAGAATAGCCCAGTTCGGGATCCCAGCGCGTGGCCCATTCGTATTCAATGACCTGCGGGTCGAGTTTGAAGTTCGGGTCAATCTCCTTGATGGGAGTCACCAGCCCGTCGGCATAGAACTGCATGTACCACTGCTCGTTCAGCGTGAGGATGTCGAACTCGCTTTCCGAGGCTTGCACGGCGTTGCGCGATTTCTCCAACATTCCGTTGAAAGGCGTGCGGTTCAACGTGACCTGGTTGCCAGTCTCTTCCACGTACTTGTTGACCAGCGCCTCAAAACCTGCGAGCCACGGAGATTCATTAATCAGAATCGTAATAGGAGGCAGAGGCTGGGGCTCCTCGGTGGGAGTGGGCGACGCTGCTTCTGTCGCCACTGACGGCGGTTCAGTTGGCGCACTGGTGGCGGTTTCCGCCGGCGCGCAAGCCGCCAGGATAAAAGAAAGAACCAGTAGGGCGCTCAAACCCCAATGCAGGGTCGGGCGCTTGTGTTTCGGGTTTGTGTTCATAATCATCTCCTTGAATATGCGGGTGAATAAATTACCTTGAACGAGCAGTTTAGTAAAGCAGGGTTATTCCTGATGGTCGCTTTCTCCTCCTTTCTATTCATAAGTTTAGCGGGGCGCAAGTGCAGTTGTGTTGCGGATGATGAGCTGTGTTGAGAGTATCTGTTGGAAAGGTGAATTTTCAATTCCTTTGGTCATCAGACGGATGAGAGTCTCCGCCGCTATTTGCCCTTTGCGATACGTATCCTGGTGGATGGTTGTAAGCGGCGGCGTGGAAAAGCGTGCCAGACTGACATCGTCAAAGCCGATCACGGAAACATCCTGCGGAACGCGTCGCCCAGCTTCCTGCAAGCCTTGAATGACGCCGATCGCCATCATGTCATCGCCGCACAGGATGGCTGTAGGGGGATTGGGTTTTGTCATCAACTGTAAGGCGAGGTCGTGCCCAGCTTCGGATGAAAAATCCACATAGTGGATGTAATCCTCGTCCACTGTCAGTCCATTCCTCGTTACAGCTTGCCTGTACCCCTTAACGCGAAGTTGTACTGAGATGAGATTGCGAGGCCCAGCCAGCAATGCCATACGCTGGTGTCCCAGCGAGAACAAATGCTCGACAGCCTGTTCCAGGCCGCCGACAAAATCAGCATCCACCCAATGTGTGGGATTGTTTTCTTCTACAATTCGACAGGTGAACACGCATGGAGATTGGCTTTCCAGCACCCCTTCCAAGTTTGGATCACCTGTTGGTACACTCATGAAGATCAGGCCATCCACGCGACGTTGATTGTATAACTGTGCATAAGGAGCGTCCTGGTGGGCGAGATGCAACAGTAAATTCAAATTGTTGTTTGCCAGGACTTCAGCGATACCGCGCAAGACTTCATTAAAGAATGGGTGGGAAAAAATATAGCCGGCCGAATGAGGAATAATGACCCCCACGGTGTTTGAGCGGCCATTAACCAGACTGCGGGCCATCGTGTTCGGGTGATAGCCCAAATCTGAAATTACCCCTTCCACACGCTGGCGCGTTTCAGCAGACACTTCGGCAGTGCCGTTGACCACCCTGGAAGCCGTTTTTATGGAAACACCCGAAGCGCGCGCCACGTCTTTCAATGTAACCATGTCTTCTCCTCAAAATCCTTTATAATAGTAATGACAACGTTGACGTCAACGTTGTCATTAACTTATCATTAAACTTTTCACTCGTCAAGGAATTTAACATGAAAATTTCCCCCATACCATCCGCCCTGCTCGAAACGCACGAATACCAGGGTCAGGGCTATCAACCGCTGATTAATTCCCCCCTCTGGCGCGTTGCGCTGATGAACTACACGCCCGATCTGCTCCCCGACCAAATCACTGAATTTCAACGTCACGATGAAACTGATGAGATCTTTGTTCTTCTACAGGGACACTGCATTTTGTTCCTCGGCGAGGGGGGCGATGAGGTCACACGCATCTTTGCCCAGGATATGATCCCTCTTAGACTATACAACATCAAAAAAGGAATCTGGCATTCCCACACCCTCAGCCTGGACGCCAAAGTGTTGATCGTGGAAAATGCCGATACATCCCCCTCAAATTCGCCGCGTATTGATCTTTCCCCGCACCAGCGGGAGAAAATTTTCGAGCTGACACGGCAGTTGTGGGGAGTTCACGGCTGATTATCGAATCGGCGCAGAGTCTATGGGCACATCCGTGCTTTTCGTCTCAGGCGCTTGAATGTGTTGTTAACATCACTACCGAACTTTCGAATACCTATCCGTTTCTCCTGTCGGGATAGCGCAGTAAGTCGGCGAAAGAATTCGTCCCACTTTAGATCGGAAAAGGGCTGAACTGGAAGTTGATTGCCCAAAAAATCTGCGCATACAAGACTTACCGGGTGTTCTTGTCCCACTTTGAACCTATTTCTATTTTTCTAAAAGTCGACCAACTCATTTCACGAAGATCGCTTACGTATAAACCTGAGCCTCTCTTCATTATTTGACTTACTGCAGAATCCCCTGTCCACTTCTCCTTGACATACACACGATGAGAAAGTAAAATCCCGCCTGCTTTTTGGTCTTTTTGGAAAAACAACTATGAAACTCACCCGCCGCCAGGAAACTTTCATTCACCGTCTGCTTGACCTCTATCGTGAACTAGATGGACCGATCCATTATTCTCTGCTCGCAGAGCGAGTTGGGGTCAGCCCATTCACCGCATACGACATGCTGCGCCTGCTCGAAGAAAAAGGTTTGGTGACCTCCGAGTATCGGCTCGATTCTGATAAACCGGTGGTTGGGCGTTCCGAAGTGGTCTTTCGGCCTACTGAGCGCACCCGCCAGTTGTTCATTGAATTGGCTGGAGATGCGGACCAAGGCAACTGGGAAAATGTAAAGTCACAAATCTTGGAAAAGATTCGAGAGGGGGGATTACATGACGATGTTTTGGCAGAGGAGATATTTGCGCGCGTTCCTCTGGATGTTCCTGATGTGCTTCGCTATTGTATTGAAGTCATGACCATCGTTATCTTGCGACTTGGCAAAGGGGCGGGACGCCGGGTCCTGGCTGAACACCTGCCTCAGATTATCGAGTGGAAGGGCACGGTTACCCGCTCTGGTCTGATGCTGCTGGGCGGTTTTACGCTGGGTTTACTGGCGAATGAAAGTAATAGTGACGTGGAATGGAATAAACTCTTCCTGGAGCACATCCGCCGTTACCAGTCTCTTATCATGGATATGGAACCGCAAGTCTGCCGCCGATTGGGCGACAGCATGAAAGATGTATTTGCTCCGATCTTCAAGGTATAAAATTTTTGCCTAATTCTTTGGTCTTTTTGGAAAGGTGACATGAGTATAGCGATTGAATCTCTTCAACTTATAAAACGTTATCCCGGGCAGAAAAAAGAGGATCGCCCGGCCATTGATGCGATTGACCTGACTGTCGAGACCGGTCAACTGTATGGACTGGTCGGTCCGGATGGCGCGGGAAAAACTACTTTGCTGCGCATCCTGTCCACTGTGATGGAACCAACCTCTGGTTTTGCTCGGTTGGCAGGTTTCGATGTAATCAAACAATCCGAAGATGTGCGGGCATTGCTGGGATACATGCCGCAAGCCTTTAGCCTGTACCCCGACTTGACTGTGATGGAAAACCTGAAATTCTTTGCTGACATCAATGGTGTGTCTGCCCAAAAACAAAAGACACGCATTGCTGAATTGCTGGAGTTCGCGCGCCTGACGGAATTCACAACGCGGCGCAGTGAAAATCTTTCCGGTGGAATGCGCAAGAAATTGGCATTGGCTTGCGCCCTGATCCACGACCCCAAGATATTGTTGTTGGACGAGCCAACCACCGGCGTGGATCCCGTTTCGCGGCGCGAATTGTGGCGGCTGCTTTCAAAAGTCATCCAGCAGGGCGTGACAGTACTGGTCAGCACGCCGTATATGGACGAGGCGGAACGTTGCAATACAGTCAGCATCATTAATCAGGGGCGCATTTTAATCAGCGGAGCGCCAGCCGAATTGGAAGCGCAGTTGCCATTCCGCATCGTGGAGGTCAAAGCCAAGCCGCGACGCACACTGCGCGCAGTGGCAGATCGGACGAAAGGGGTGACAAGTTGGCGCGCTGTTGGTGACCGCCTGCGCCTTTCGGTCAGCGACCCGGCTAAAATCATGCCCCGAATCGAAGATGAACTAAAAAAAGACGGAGCGGAGATCAGCATCCTGCGTGAAGCAAGCCTTTTGATGGAGGATGTCTTTATCCACCTCGTTGAAAAACAGGAGGCGCAATCGTGAGCGCAGAAAAAGCCATTGAAGTTATTCAATTAACACAGAAGTTCGGTAAGTTTACCGCTGTGGATCATGTTAGTTTTGAAATTCCCAGGGGCGAAATTTTTGGCTTGCTTGGGCCAAATGGTGCGGGTAAGACGACCACCATTCGCATGTTGTGCGGAATCCTTACGCCCACATCGGGTGAGGCGCGGGTGATGGGGTTTGATGTTGCCCGACAGTCTGAAGAGGTCAAGCAGCGCATTGGTTACATGTCACAGAAGTTTTCGCTGTACAACGACCTGACCGTGCAGGAGAATCTGGATTTTTATGCCAATTTGTATAGCGTGCCGCGCGAGAAGTTTGCATCGCGCCTGAAGGAATTGATCGAGATGGCAGGTTTGCGTGGGCATGAAAAGCAATTGGTCGCCAGTCTTTCAGGGGCGTGGCGGCAAAGGTTGGCACTGGCTTGTGCCATCGTCCATGAGCCGCCGATGCTCTTTCTGGATGAGCCAACTGCTGGGGTGGACCCGGTCTCACGCCGCGAGTTCTGGGACATGATCTATAACCTGGCTGGGCAGGGCGTGAGCGTGCTGGCAACGACTCATTACATGGATGAAGCCGAATTTTGCAACGTTATCGGGATGATGTATCGCTCGCGCTTGATTGCCCTGGATGACCCCGATTCACTCAAGGAAAAAATGCGCGGCATGTTATTTGAAATAGACTGCCGTGAACCTGGGCGTGCCGAGGAAATCCTGAAAGACCTGCCTTTTACGCATGATGTGGCGCTGCATGGCGTCCTCCTGCACGTAGTAGTGAGCGCTGAAAAAGAAAAACGGGAACTGGAGAAAGCCTTACAGTCGAATGGCATTGCCATGAAACGGATAGAGCGCGTCCTGCCTTCGCTGGAGGATGTGTTCGTTTCCCTGGTGGAAGATGAAGATCGCCCGCAAATGCGGGAAGAAATTGAATAAGGAGATTTACATGAGTCAAGGATTTCGCCGCATGGCGACCATTGTTCGCAAAGAATGGCTGCATATCATCCGCGACCCGCGTACTCTGGGATTGGTTATCATCATGCCTGTAATGATGCTGATCTTGATGGGCTACGCGGTTGCCAACGATGTGGAAGACATTCCCCTGGCAGTTGCGGATTTATCACACACGGACGCCAGCCGCTCCCTGGTTGATAAATTCACAGCCAGCGGATTCTACATGTTTACACACACGGCTCAAAGTGAAAATGAAATACTGGATATGCTGGACGCCGGGACAGTCAAAGCCGGATTGTATATTCCAGAGGATTTTGGACGCAACATCAGCACTGGCGGTACAGGCACCATCCAGTTTTACATTGACGGCTCGAATCCTACGGTCGCGCAAACTGCCCAATTGGCTGCTGAAACCATCAGCCAGTCCACATCCCAGGAGATTCTAATTCAGCGCCTGGAGCGCAGCGGCGCGGGCCTGACAATTCGGCTGCCGGTGGATGCCCGTGTGCGCTATCTTTATAATCCGAATCTGAAGAAGATGAATTTTATGATCCCCGGATTGGTGGCGGTCATTTTGCAAATCCAAACTTTGCTGTTAACAGCATTTGCCATTGTACGGGAACGCGAGCAAGGTACGCTGGAGCAACTGATTGTCACGCCAGTGCGCTCGTGGGAATTGATGTTAGGCAAAATTTTGCCTTTCGTGCTGGTGGCACTTGTTAACGTGGCAATGACGGTAGCTGTTGGCGCGATTTGGTTTGGCGTGGAAGTAGCTGGGAGTTACATCTTGCTGTTCGGACTCAGTTTGATATTCCTGCTTGGCTCACTCGGTTTAGGCGTGCTGATTTCCAATATCTCCCAAACGCAAATGCAAGCCATGTATATGGCCTCCTTTATTATGTTGCCGTCTTTCATTCTGTCTGGCCTGCTTTACCCGCGCGAAAATATGCCCTGGCTGGCATACTATGCAGGTTTTTTCCTGCCGGTCACGTATTTTCTGGAAATCGTGCGCGGCATCATGCTTAAAGGTGTGGGCTTTGTTACCCTGTGGAGTTGGATCTGGCCGATGGCAGTTTTCAGCATTGTCGTTTTCTTTGCCAGTGTGCTTATGTTCCGAAAACGCATATAGCACAATTTGAAAATTCTCAATATAACTATTTCCCGATAAGGAGTTCATCATGAAAAAAAATCACTATTCGTTTACCTCGCTCGTTGTTGCACTCAGCCTTCTGTTGAGCGCATGTAGCGGCATTGCCATCCAAAATGGAACATCCCAACTTAAAGCCTCCGGTACAATTTCAGCTCGCGAAGTTAACATTGCTCCCCAGATTGGCGGGGAAGTAGTCTCCGTAAACGTGGAAGAAGGTGCACAGGTTATACAAGGGGACGAATTGTTCCGCCTGGATGATTCCCTCTTGAAAGCGCAGCTCAATCAGGCAAAGGCTGCGGTTGCCCTGGCAGAGGCTACGTTGAGCGCCGCCACTGCCCAGTATGATCTTGTCTTGAACGCCGCCCGCTTGCAGGATAAGCAAAACCGCGTTTCCAGTTGGAACACTTCCCAGCCTAGTCAATTCGATTTACCGGTCTGGTATTTCGACAAAGGTGAAAAACTTGTCTCGGCCCAGGTTCAAATGGAGTCTGCCACAACGGATCTCAATAAGGAAAAAGCTAATCTTGAAAAAGTACTAACCAATGTTGCCTCCCAGGAATTTTTGGACACTGAAAAGAAAGTGGCGAATGCCCAGGCAGCTTTTATCATCGCAGATCAAGTTCTCAGTCAGGCAAAAAGCGCGCAGGATAATGAGGATTTGCAAAACTTCGCCCAGGACCAATATGACGCGGTGGAAAATGAATTGAAGTCCGCCCAAACCGACTATACCCGTTTGTTGACGACGCAGGGAGCGAAGGAAGTGCTTGAAGCCCGCGCTCGTGTCAAGGTTGCGCAGGAACGCCATGATCGCGCATTGGACTATTACAACTCTTTCCTCAGTAGCGATCAGTCTTTGCAGGTCAAAGCCGCAGAAGCCGGTGTGCAACAAGCCGAAGCCGCTCTCGCCCAGGCAAATGCAGCGCTTGCTGTCCTTGAGATTCAATTAAAGAAAACGGTCATGCGCGCCCCAATGGACGGTGTGGTGTTGACCCGTAATTTGGAAGTGGGCGAAATGGCTGCTCCTGGCGGACTTGTTATGACGATTGGCCATCTTCAGGAAGTGGAACTGGTGGTTTACATTCCCGAAACCGAATATGGCACCGTACATCTAGGAGACCAGGTTACGATTGCAGTTGATTCCTTCCCAGGCGAAACGTTTAGCGGATCGGTCATCTACATCTCCGACAAGGCTGAATTCACGCCGCGCAATGTCCAAACTGTGGAAGGACGCCAGGCAACAGTCTATGCCATCAAGTTAAGCGTGCCAAATCCTGACCTGAAGCTCAAACCCGGCATGCCCGCAGATGTGATGTTTACAAATAATCAATAGCATTTGATCGTGAATAACGTTATGGCTTCCCCGCCTCGCTCGCCGTTCCGCTTTCGCATGCCGCGTTTCGTTCGGCGTTTCCACCGTGTGCTCCTGCTCCTGCGCTCATTGCTCGCCATTGCAGTCGATATCATCGTTCTTTACATCCGTAATCGTCTGCGTCCGCCGTAATCAATGCTGACTTGAAACTTA
>WBZY01000049.1_pt1 | contig 29829 bp, 25 predicted proteins | sample 5204191 | NCBI WGS metagenome assembly WBZY01 (sample SAMN12344363, study PRJNA552823) | activated sludge metagenome | biome: Activated sludge suspended growth; feature: Anammox Sidestream; material: Wastewater; isolation source: activated sludge from anammox sidestream of wastewater treatment...
GAAAGCCCCTGCTGGAACTGAATGCGATTCATGGCCATGGTGAACCCCCTCCTGATTGGATGCCGGCACAGAATGCGCCGACGGGGCCTCACCAGGTGAGGCTGGCTGATGATCATTGCTAATCAAGAAAAAACTTGGGAAATGAGGACTCGGCGTACCAGCATACGTGGCCCAATTGCTCTGATAAGGGCCGGCTCCGGCCAGGTGGTCGGCAGCGCCGAGCTCGTCGATTGCCTTGACGCGTTGACGCCGGAGCAAATGCGTGAGACGCACGGCTTTCATGGGATACCTGATTCGCAAATCGCGGAGGTGATGGCGAACAACTGGACAACCCCTTGGGTGTTACGCGACGTCAAGAGCTTCGAACGGCCGGTCCCGTATGATCACCCTTACGGAGCAGTAACTTGGGTGGAGCTACCAGAAATAGAAGGCGGAAACGACCCGGGTTTGCGGCGGCGCACGCCGATGAATGCCCCTGATGCCTTACCGGTATCGTTAGCTCGCGCGCCGGCACCTGGACCTGGGCGATCCGGGGAGACCGCAACGGCCGAGTCGTGGATAGATATCCCGCTCACGGAGGGGAACATCCGCAACGGCCACTTTTACCTTCGCGCCGCTGAACGCTTGCTACCGCCGGACTGCATCGGCGGTACGAACCGGCATGGAGAAGCCGCCAAGCTCCTTCATGTGCGGTTCGCGCCGGGCGGTATGGTTCAGACCGATGTGGCGGGCGACAAGATGATTCTGCGGTCGCGCGCACCGGTTCGCGATTTCTTTGCATTGTCGGGAGCAAAACCGGGTGATCATGTCCGGTTTGCCAGGACGGCTAGTCACGCATTCGTGGTGACGCTGACGAAATCATGATTACTCAAACGAGGCTAGGTTGATCATGAGCACATTCGTTTCGGTCACCGATGATTATCTCGCCGCGCAGATTGATCGAGCAGTTCGTCGTTTGGTCTATGCCGCTCCTGGCGTTGGCAAGGCGACAGCCGAGGCGCTACTTCGTGCAATGCAGCGAGATCCATTTTCGCTGACGATCATTCTGGATTCTGATGAAGATGCTTGTCGCGTTGGTTACGGCGAGCCTGAGGCGCTCAAGTTCCTTCACGACGCCGCATCGCACCACCAATTCGCATTGCGCCGTCAGACGGGCTTGCGCATCGGAATGTTGGTGCGCGACGACGAATCCCTGATCTGGGCGCCTACGCCGCGCTCGATCGAGGCCGAGCGAGGAGCGCAGCAACCCAATGGAGTAATGCTATCCGGCTCGTCCGTTCAGGCTCTCGAGACAGCGGTCGGTGCCGACCAGAGCGACGTGCTGCCCAGCAACGCGGAAATTGGCAGGGAACCTCTGACCCTTGAGGAGCTAGAGGCGACAGTAAAAGAACTGATTGAAAATCCACCTGAACCGTTCGATCTCGCCCGCAAGACGCGCGTGTTCTCGACGCGCTTCCAGTATGTTGAGTTCGAGGTTCGCGGGGCGGAATGGACCGGCAGGAAGATCAAGCTTTCCAGTCTGTTGTTGAATGCGGATTTGCCGGAAAGTGTTCAGGATATTTTAGAAACGCAAATTCGCCCATTTGCTGTTGCAAATGATATCAATTTCAACGTGCCTCTCGTTGTCCACGGGAGGCCAGCATACGAGGAAAACGGCGAGAGGATGATGGTGCCCGCAACGCAGGCTGATGTGATGAAGATTTGGGACGAAATAAAGGGGCGTTACCTTCGTCAGGTAAAGGGCTTCGGCTGGTTGATCCGGCGTGACAGCCTGGAAGCCTTTCGCCTGGAGATAGCCGCCTACGAGGAGGCGCTGCGCTCTTGGGTCGGTTCTTTCCGATCGCACGTAAAGAAAGACGAAGATCAACTGATCAAGGGAATTGTGGACTCGATCGCCGATCGAGTGAAGCGATCCGGACCGAGCAACAAACTCAAGAGTATCGACCTCGATTCGGAAGTGAGGCGCGGGCTCGATCGGCTTCGTGTGATTGAGCCGAAGGTGCGTATCGTGTTGAAGAATATATCGTGGGAAAGCTCACGCGACGCGGAGTTCCTCGATGCCATTCAGCGTGCTCTGCCCTCGGCGGAACTGGAAGGATGGTTCGAGGAGTTCACCGCAGTGAGGCAGCGAGCGGCAGGAGCGACATGATGGTAGGTTCGAAGAAAAAACTGATTGAAGTCGCGCTGCCCCTTGAGGCCATCAACGCCGCCAGCGCGCGCGAGAAATCCATCCGTCACGGCCACCCGAGCACGTTGCACCTGTGGTGGGCGCGCCGGCCGCTGGCGGCCGCCAGGGCAGTGATCTTTGCGCAGATGGTGGACGATCCCTCGGCGCATCCCGACCTGTTCCCGACCGAGAAGAAGCAGGAGAAGGAGCGCCAGAGGTTGTTCCGCATCATCGAGGACCTGGTGAAGTGGGAGAACACCACCAACGAGGAGGTTCTGCAACGCGCGCGGGACGAAATATGGCAAAGCTGGCGCTACACCTGTGCCGAGCATGCTGACCACCCGCGCGCAAAGGAGCTATTCGACCGCTTCAAACTCCCCGCCTTTCATGATCCGTTCGCCGGCGGCGGGGCGTTGCCATTGGAGGCCCAGCGTCTGGGGCTCGAGAGTTATGCCAGTGATCTGAACCCGGTGGCGGTGCTGATCAACAAGGCGATGATCGAGATACCGCCTAAGTTCGCCGGCAAGTCGCCGGTGAACCCCGACGTGAAAAAGAACCGTGACCTCGTAGGCCGCCAGTGGAAAGGAGCGCAGGGCTTGGCCGAGGACGTGCGCTATTACGGTCAATGGATGCGCGACGAAGCCGAGAAGCGTATCGGCCACCTTTACCCCAAGGTCGAAGTCACGGCGGAAATGGCAAAGGAGCGTCCCGACCTCAAGAAGTATGTCGGCCAGAAGCTCACCGTCATCGCCTGGCTGTGGGCGCGCACGGTCAATAGTCCCAACCCGGCTTTTGCCAACGTCGATGTACCGCTGGCCTCGACCTTCATGCTCTCCACCAAGGCAGGCAAGGAAGCGTACGTCGAGCCGGTGATCGACGGCGGCACCTACCGTTTCACGGTGAAGGTGGGGAAACCTAGGGACGCGGACAGTGCGAAGAACGGCACTAAGCTGGCGCGCGCAAACTTCGCGTGTCTTATGTCTGGTGCGCCGATCGCGGGCGACTATATCAAAGCCGAGGGGAAGGCCGGGCGGATGGGCACACGTCTGATGGCGATCGTGGCCGAGGGTGAGCGGGGGCGCGTCTACCTCGCACCTACGCGAGACCACGAGGTAATCGCGCTCATGGCGAAGCCGGAGTGGAAGCCAGACGTCGAATTCTTCCAACAGGCGCTCGGTTTTCGCGTTGGCAACTACGGCATGACGAAGTGGAGCGACCTTTTCACGCCCCGCCAACTCGTTGCGCTGACGATCTTCTCCGAACTGGCTCAGGAGGCGCGCGAGCGCGTGAAACGCGACGCGCAGGCCGCAGGCATGCGTGATGACAGCACGTCTTTCGCCGACAGTGGCACCGGTGCGTCGGCATACAGTGATGCAGTGAGCACTTATCTTTCCATCGCCCTCAGCCGGTTAGCGGACATGTGTAATGCCCTATGCGGATGGGAAATATCCAAGACGCAAGTGCGGCATTTGTTCACTCGCCAAGCTGTCCCGATGCTTTGGGATTTCGCGGAGAACAATGTGCTTGGCGAAGCGGCGGGCGCGTACTTAGTAAGTCTCTCGAACATGGCAAGGGCGATAGATCAGCTGCCAGCCTCTAGCCCAGGCATGGTGAAACAGGCCGACGCCCAGCGTCAGGCCATTAGCCAAGACAAGCTCGTTTCCACTGACCCGCCGTATTACGACAACGTTGGCTACGCCGACCTGTCAGATTTCTTCTACGTCTGGTTGCGCCGTTCGCTGAAGCCGGTCTTTCCTGACCTCTTTGCAACACTTGCCGTACCCAAGGCTGACGAACTAGTAGCTACGCCGGGCCGTCACGGTGGCAAGGAGAGGGCCGAGACCTTCTTTCTTAACGGCATGACGCAGGCGATGCACAGACTCGCGAGTCAGACGCATCCGGCCTTTCCGGTCACGATCTACTACGCGTTCAAGCAGTCCGAGAGCGATGCTGATGAAGGCACGACCAATACAGGCTGGGACACTTTCCTCGCGGCTGTGATCGAGGCCGGCTTCGCCACTACCGGCACGTGGCCGATGCGAACGGAACTGGCTAACCGCATGCGTGGCATGGACTCCAACGCTCTCGCTTCCAGCATCGTTCTCGTCTGCCGCCCGCGTGCTGCGGACGCGCCGATCGCCACGCGCCGCGAATTCCTAGCTGCGCTGAAGTCCGAGCTACCTGACGCCTTGCGCCACCTCCAAGCCGGCAACATCGCACCGGTGGATCTCGCGCAGGCCGCGATCGGCCCTGGCATGGCAGTCTACACGCGCTACGCCAAGGTGCTCGATGCTGAAGGGAGGCCGATCCCAGTACGCGCCGCGCTGGCGCTGATCAACGAGGTGCTCGACGAGGCGCTGGCCGAACAGGAAGGCGACTTCGACGCCGATACTCGATGGGCACTGACCTGGTTCGACCAGACCGGCTTTGCCGAGGGCGATTTCGGCGTCGCCGAACAGCTCTCCAAGTCCAAGAACACGGCGGTCAATGGTCTGGTCGAGGCCGGCATCATTGTCGCCAAGGCCGGTAAGGTGCGCCTGCTCAAGCCCGCCGAGCTCCCCGCCGACTGGGACCCGACCACAGACAACCGTGTCACCGTGTGGGAAATGGTGCATCACCTGGTGCGCGTGCTCGAGGCCGGCGGCGAGAGTGCGGCGGCAACCCTGGTCGCCAAGCTCGGGAGCCAGGCCGAGACCGCGCGTGAACTCTGCTACCGCCTCTATACCCTCTGCGAACGGAAAAAACGCGCAAACGAGGCGATGGCCTACAACGGATTGGTGCAAAGCTGGCCGGAGATCACCCGGTTGGCGCGAGAGACGCCTGCCGCAGCCAAATCGGGAACCGACGACCTGTTCGACGTGGAATAAAACCAGATGGCAATCACGAATCATGAGCGCGTCGGCAAGGCGCTGGACCTTCTGAAATCCGGCCTCGCGCCGTTCATCGAGCGGGAGTTCAAGGCGAAGTACGGGGATGGCTGGGCGAACGAGGTAAAGGACATCCTGTCCGACACGCGCCTCGGTGGGGGGAAGTCCGAATCCATGAACGACGTTGCGGCATTGCTCGTCGTGATGGACCGGAAGTGGGGCGAGGTATTTCGCCAGATTCTCGGCAAGACCGAGCGCAGCCTGGTCAATGAACTCCTGACGGTCCGCAACAGGTGGGCGCACCAGGAGCCATTCTCCAGCGACGATGCGTACCGCGCCCTCGATTCCGCCGAGCGGCTGCTTTCATCGGTCTCGGCTGCTCAGGCAGACGAGGTCGATAAAATGAAGATGGAGTTACTGCGCGTGCGATTCGATGAGCAGGCACGCGGCGAGAAGCGTAAGAGCAGCAGCATCGCCATCGAGAGTGCCGTCACCGGCAGCCTCAAACCCTGGCGCGAAGTGGTTACGCCGCATGAGGACGTCGCGAGTGGCCGCTACCAGCAGGCCGAGTTTGCCGCGGATTTGTGGCAGGTGCATCTGGGTGAGGGCACGGTCGAATACCGCGATCCGGTGGAGTTTTTCCGTCGCACTTACCTGACCGAAAGCCTGAAGGACATGCTGATCGGCGCCGTCCGTCGCCTGACGGTTGGCGGCGGTGATCCCGTGGTGCAGTTGCAGACCAATTTCGGCGGCGGCAAGACGCACTCGATGCTGGCGCTGTATCACCTGTTTTCGGGTATCTCGCCGAGCGAGCTCGCGGGGATCGACGCAGTGATGGCGGCCGCTGGCACCACCACGGTGCCAACGGCCCGGCGCGTGGTGCTGGTCGGCAACAAGATCTCGCCCGGCAACCCTTCGGTGAAGCCCGATGGCACTGTGGTGCGCACCCTGTGGGGCGAGCTTGCGTGGCAACTGGGCGGCAAAGAGGCGTACGCGCGTGTTGCGGCGGACGACGAGAAGGCGACCAGCCCCGGCGACGTGTTGCGCGAGCTTTTCAACGACTATGGTCCGAGCCTGATCCTGGTCGATGAGTGGGTGGCATATGCCCGCCAACTCCATGACCAGAGTGATCTGCCCGCCGGAGGCTTCGAAACGCAATTCACCTTCGCGCAGGTGCTCACCGAATCAGCCAAGCTCGCAAAGAATTGCCTGCTGGTGATCAGCTTGCCGGCCTCGGATACGGCCGGTTCGCCGCATACGCAGGCGGACGACGTGGAAGTGGGCGGTACGCGCGGGCGCGAGGCGCTGGATCGTCTGCGCAACGTCGTGGGTCGCGTCGAGTCGTCTTGGCGCCCCGCGAGTGCCGAGGAAGGCTTCGAGATTGTACGCCGGCGACTATTCCAGCCTCTGATGGACGCTGACCAGTTCAAGCAACGTGACGTGGTCGCGCGCGCCTTTGCCGATTTCTACCGCAACCAGCAGGCCGAGTTTCCGCCCGAGACGCGGGATGCCGAGTACGAGCAACGCATCAAGGCGGCCTATCCGATCCACCCGGAAATCTTCGACCGCCTCTACACCGATTGGTCCACGCTGGTGAAGTTCCAGCGCACACGCGGCGTGCTGCGCCTGATGGCCGCCGTGATCCACAGCCTGTGGGAAAAGGGCGATCGCAACCCGCTGATCCTGCCGGCCAACGTGGCGATCGACGACGCGCGGGTCCAGTCGGAGCTTACGCGCTATCTCTCGGACAACTGGGTGCCGGTCATCGAGAAGGACGTGGACGGTCCCAATTCGCTGCCGCTCAAGCTCGATACCGAACTACCGAACCTGGGCAAGCTCTCCGCATGCCGTCGTGTCGCGCGGACCATTTACCTGGGCTCGGCACCGACCACCAGTGCCGCCCACAGGGGCATCGAGGATCGCCGCGTGAAGCTCGGCTGCGTGATGCCCGGCGAATCGCCCGCGGTGTTCGGCGATGCGTTGAGGCGCATGGCGGCGGCTGCAACGTACCTGTACCAGGACGGGCCTCGCTACTGGTACTCGACGCAGCCGACCGTGACCAAGCTCGCCGAGGACCGCGCCGAGCAGTTCAAGCGCGATCCCGACAGGGTGGTGGCTGAACTGGAACGCCGCTTGCGCAAGGATCTCGCGCAAACGGGGGACTTCAGCCGCATCCACCCGATGCCGCAAGGCGGCGCCGATGTCCCGGATGATCTGGATGCGCGCCTCGTCGTGCTGGGCGTTTCGCACCCCTATAGCAAGGAGGCGGGCAGCCCCGCCGAATTGGCGGCAAAGGCCATTCTCGAGAACCGCGGCAACAGCCCCCGGCTGTATCGGAATACCTTGGTGTTCCTGGCAGCGGACAAGACGCGCCTCCAGGACCTCGATGAGGCCGCACGGAAGTTCCTCGCGTGGCAATCCATTCTGGCGGACGAAGCCCAACTCGGGCTCACGACGCACCAGAAACGGCAGGTCGAACAACAAATGGCCGCGGCGGACAACACCGCGACCGCGCGCCTGCCGGAGACTTACCAATGGTTGCTGGTGCCGGTACAAACAACGCCGCAGTCGCCGGTGACGTGGGAGTCGCTCCGATTGACCGGGACCGATGCGCTAGCGCAACGCGCCAGCAAGAAACTGCGCACCGACGAGCTCTACTTGACCAGCTTCGCGGCGAGCCGACTGAAGATGGAACTGGATCGGGTACCGCTCTGGCGCGGCGACGACAAAGCGCATGTGGCGGTAAGGCAACTGGTTGAGGACTTCGCGCGGTATCTCTACCTGCCGCGCCTGAAGGGCTCGGCTGTTCTGCTCAACGCTATCAGTGATGGCGTGAACCTCCTGACCTGGGAGCACGACGGATTCGGCTATGCCGACAGCTACGACGAGGCTGGTGGCCGTTATCGTGGGCTACGCGGCGGCAGTATGGTGACGATCGCGGACCCGCACTCTCCGGCGCTGGTGGTGCGAGCGGAGGTGGCGGCGCGGCAATTGGCGGGGGAACTTGCGCCGCCTACCCCGGTTACCGAGCCGGCGACTGGTGGGGCCGCGGAGCCGCGCCCTGGGCCGACGTCGCCGGACGGGCCCACGCTCACCCAACCGAAGCCGAGACGCTTCCACGGCACTGTAGCGCTGGATCCCGCGCGCGTCGGTCGCGATGCGGGGAAGGTTGCGGAGGAGGTCATCGCCCACCTGGCGGGCTTGGTGGGCGCCAAGTTAACCGTCACGATGGAGATCGAGGCCGAAATGCCGGATGGGGCTCCTGACAACGTGGTGCGCACGGTCACGGAGAACAGCCGGACGCTGAAGTTCAGCAGTCACGGGTTTGAGAATGAGTGAGCAATGCAGATCGCATTTGGAGCCAAATTTGCGTTGGCGACAATAAAAGAGAATGCGTGACAGCTTGGTTCTTATGGTCAATTCGAGGCGATATCCTGAAAATTTTAAAGGCCTAGGAATTGCCGATCGTCAGACCTAATGAACTACCATCCTTGTCGCGCTATCGCTGTACGAAGGGAGATCAGAATGGAATTTACAGAACAAAACATCGCGGCCCTATTTGGACATGAGGCAGCGGAAGACGAAGACATAGAACGCCTAAAGAGCTATTACCTCAAGGGCGCCGTTTACGAGCAGGTGGCGAACGACCTGCCGATCAGAATACTGGTTGGGCATAAAGGAATTGGAAAATCAGCGTTGTTTCATGTGGCGATGGCGGAGGACGCCGCCGCCGGGCGCTTGTCGCTGTTGATAAAGCCAGATGACATCGCGGGGATAGGTGACTCGGAAACCAATTTCCTCAAGCTGATTCGTGAATGGAAGGTTGGCATTAATGAAATTATTGCGAGTAAAGCGCTGATTTCGTTTGGGCTTCTCCGCGACGATTGGCGAGGCAAACTCAATGAGTACGGTGGAAAATTTATAGATTTTCTTCAGTCCACATTTAGGGCGGAAAACTACGCAAATCTGTCTGTAGCAAAGCGAGTCGTAATAGATGACTTCTTGAGGAACGGGAAGATATTCGTATACCTCGATGATCTCGATCGCGGTTGGCAAGGCAACGCACATGACGTGAAAAAGCTCTCTGCGCTTCTCAACGCAGTGCGCGATCTCGCGTCGGAATGCAAAGGAGTCTGCTTTCGAATAAGCCTACGATCTGACGTCTACTATCTGGTGCGAACGTCAGACGAATCAACCGACAAAATCGAAGGGTCGGTCATATGGTATGCGTGGAATAATCACGAAATTCTCGCAATGCTTGTGAAGCGAATTGAGCACTACTTTGGGCGGCAGCACACGACGCCTGAGTTGGTTGCAATGAGCCAGGTGCAGCTGTCACGTTTCCTCTCCCCCGTGATGGAGGAGGTATTTCATGGTAGGGGTAACTGGAAAAATATCCCTACCTACAGGATGCTGATGTCCTTGGTTAGGAAGCGCCCAAGGGACATCGTAAAACTATGCACATTGGCTGCTCGAAATGCACGCGCTAAGGGCAAAACGATCATTGGCACGGACAATTTCAACGACGTCTTTGAAGAATATTCGCAAGGACGATTGCAGGATACGGTCAATGAGTACCGATCCGAGATTGCCGATATTGAGCGGCTTCTTTTGGGCATGAAACCAGCCCGCCAAGAGAAGAAGACTGCGGCTGGATACGTCTATACGACAGAAGGATTATTCGCAAAGATTCGCAATATTCAGCAAGGCGGTGCATTTAGGTTTAATGGTGGAAAAGAGGCCGGTGTTAAGGACTTGGCCGCGTTCCTGTACAAGATCAACTTCATTACTGCGCGCAAGGTGGACGGTGAGTACATTCAGCGTCGGTACTTTGAGGAGAGCCGATACCTGTCGCACAAGTTTGCGGACTTCGGTTTCGATTGGGAGGTTCATCCGGCATATCGCTGGGCGCTCCAGCCCGAGAACGTCAGCGAAGTTCTTGAGACCCTTAGGGCAAGCGCGGATTGAGAAGGCGTGTGGTCCGCTGATGAGCAGAGGTGGCGGAACGGCCTAACGTTTGAATCTCAGCAGACACGGATTCGAGGGGGAGTATGAGGCGTTGACGATAGTTTCGGCCGAACCATATGAGCATTGATCAGATCTTTTCAGCTTGGCGATCCGTTAGGCCCTCGCATTCCTCTTGGGGTTTGGCGTGGTATTTGGCAAACGAATTTTGCAAACGCTACTACGCGAGTCACGGTATTGCGCCGTTTGTCATTTCCCATGAAGGGCTGGGCTATTACGGAATCCTGCTTAAGGAAGTTGCTTGTGGTGTAAATGACGAGTCTGCGTCGGATTTCGGGCGTATGACGATCGCCGGTGATGTCGAAAACTGGAGGCTAAAGGGCGACGATCGGCTTTATACATCAACACTGTGCGGCAACGGGGAACCTACCGAAAATCTGGTCGCGGGTGCTATCAAGCACATGGCATTGCCGGCGAAGCCCGCAAAGTCGCACTTCAACTGTAGGCACAAGCGATGGGGCGCGTCGTGGCAGCTGTGTTTTGAGGTGGCAGCTTGCCTCGCGCTGAAGTACGGGCCGCATGAGCTCGAGATTTGGAACCACCCGATTCACGTCGAGCGACTCATTCGCGAGAGTGATCCACAATGGGCCATGAAGCAGCACCCAGGGGCGTTCTTGTTTCGATCAGATGAGCGGCACATCTTGGTCGCAGGAGACGGCCGAGTTCTCGATGGGTCCAATCGCAATATTTGGGATCTATACATGAATGGGGTCGGGGTATCTCAGCTTGTGGCGACGATTGAGGCTGAAATACGCGGGTGAGAAGGTGAGAGGGAGTGGCTGTTGCTCTCGCGCTCTTTGAGTCGAGAGGGCGGTAGCCTCGGTGGTATTAGTTCACGGTTGGCGACGCACCCGATGATGGTGATCAGACGAGAATTGAATCGGGGTAGCAAGGCGCATTCGTTGGTAGATTCGTTGGTACCCTGTGAAAATGGTTTAAAAAAATGCATTTAAATCAATTCGCGAGAGAAAGTTTGCGATAGACACCCTCTCCGCCACTTCCCCGCAGGTTCGGCCTGTGGCCGAACGTTCGTCCGCGTAGGTTCGGCCTGTGGCCGAACGAATGTGCGATGTCTCCTCGCATTCCAGACCTTGCCGCTCGGGCATATCATTCGCACGGAACCGTACCGCGCCGTCTGCGACCGGCACCGGCGCACACCGGCGTTTCCCGCGACGCGTGCATTGGCCATAACCACAGTGAACAACAGGTGCCCCTTGACGAATGAAATCAGGATCTCCGCCAATCCCGACCCGGTCCCGGGCCGCGTTCCTTGCGCCGAAGACGTGGTGCGCGAGTACTTTGCCCGGATGCAGGCGGGCGACCGGAACGTCCACGAGTTGTTCCATGAAGATGCGGTCCTCAACGGGCTCGGCAGGCGCAGGACGGGACGCGAGGCGATCCGGCGGTTCTACGGCCGCGCCATCGATGAAGGTGCTCCGCAACCCAGGCTGGCCGGCCCGCTGCTCGGCGACGGCAATCGCGTGGCAGCCGAGATCCATATCGATCTCACGGATGGCCAGATCCTGCATGTGATGGACCTGTTCGACGTGGATGCTGGCCGGATCCGCTGCCTGACGTACTTCCTCGCCCAGGCACCGCAGGCGCGCTAGGGACGGACGCGCAGGTGCGACACGCGCCATCCGCCCCCGTTGCGACATGACGAGACGCAATGGCATGCACGTCTTCTACCGGCCGGAACAGAACGTCCGCATCCCCGAGAGCTTTTCGCGCAGCCCGGAGAAGCCCGAACTGGTCGTGGCCGACTGGCTGCGCCACTTCGGGGACCGTATCGAGCTGTGCTCCTTCGAGCCGGTGGCGGTGCAGGACTGGAAGCAGGTGCACGCGGCGGAGTACGTCGATGCCGTGTGGAATTGCGAACGCGACAACGGCTTCGGCACGCGCAGCCGTGGCGTCAACGACTCGTTGCGCTACACCTCGGGAAGCATGGTCGCGGCGGCGCTCTACGCCTGGGTAACGCGCGCGTCCACGGTGAGTCCGACCTCGGGTTTCCACCACGCCTGCCATGCGCGTGGCGGGGGCTTCTGCACGTTCAACGGCCTGTGCCTCGCGGCGCACACGCTGATCACGCACGGCGCCCGCCGCATCGGGATCCTCGACTGCGACCAGCATTTCGGTGACGGCACCGAGGACATCATCCTCGCCTGCGGCATGAACCCGGTGGCGCACTGGTCGGTGGCCAACGGACGCGGGCGCGGCGAGGAGGCGTTCCTGCACGAGCTGGACGCACAGCTCACGACCCGCTTCGCGGACTGCGACGTGATCCTCTACCAGGCGGGCGCGGACTGCCACGTCGAGGATCCGATGGGCGGCTGGATGAGCACCGAGGGCATGGCCGAGCGTGACTGCCAGGTCTTCGCCTTCTGCCGCGCGCAGCGCATCCCCGTGTGCTGGAACCTCGCGGGCGGGTATCAGGAACCGCTCGAACGCGTCATCGCGCTGCACCGCAATACGATGCGGGAGTTCCTGGCGTCGGGGCTCTCGGGAGCGTGAAAGGCATCGCATAGCGGCCAGGACGGACGCCGCCGGGGACCAGGTCGGCGTCGGCGTCACGAAACTTCAACATACAGGGGCTATACGCTTTGCCGCACCCCGGAGGACGCGGCCAGGCATGAAATCGACCCATTTGCAGCAGATCACGACCCAGTCCTCACCCGGTCATGCTGCGCTTTATGCGTTCATCGAGGATGATCGGCTGCGCGAGGCGCCGACGGTACGGGAAATAACCCGGGCACTGGATGCCGCCGCGGCCGGCACTCCCTGTCTGCAGGTGCTCGAACGCTTCCTGCTGGAAAAGTCTCTCTACGCGATACCGGTGGTGAATGATGCCGGGGAGCCGCAGGCGCTCGTCGACCGCAACATGTTCATCGAGTTCTTCGCCAAGCCGTACAGCCGCGAGCTCTACGCACGCTGGACGATCGGCGAGCTGCACCGTTCCGGCGACTACCGGGGGCACGAGGCGATCATCGTCGATGCCGACAGCAGCATCGAGGACGTGGCGCGCATCATCATCGATGCCGGCATGCGGCATATGGTGACCGGGATAATCGTCAGGGCCGCCGGTCGCTATGCGGGCGTGGTCAGCGGCCACGACCTGCTGAACCTCATCACGCAGCGCAAGCAGGCCGAGCTGTTCTATCTGTCGCATTACGACCACCTTACCGGGGTGCCGAACCGGGTGCTGCTGGCGGACCGGCTTTCGCATGCCTGCCTCGAGGCCGAGCGCAAGGAGCGTCGCGCCGCGCTGCTGTTCATCGATGTGGACCGGTTCAAGAAGATCAACGATTCGCTGGGCCACAGCTGCGGGGACAGCCTGCTGCGCACGCTGGTGGGCAGGCTGCGCCAGAGTGCGCGCAAGTCGGACACGGTCGCGCGCATCGGCGGCGACGAGTTCGTGGTCCTGATGGAAAACCTGGACGAAGCAGCCGGCGCGGCCGTGGTCGCCGAGCGCATTCTCCAGACGATGCGCGAGCCGGTCGAGCTGCTGGGTCACCGCCTGGTGGTCACGGTGAGCATCGGCATCGCGATCTTTCCGGACGACGGGCAGGACATCAGTCGCCTGCTGGCGAAGGCCGATGCGGCGATGTACGAGGCCAAGGCGACCGGCCGCAACACCTTTCGTGTCTACACCGACGGCGGCGCGCACTACGATCCGACGCGGCTGTCGCTGGAGAGCGATCTGCGCCACGCCATCGACAACGGCGAACTGCGGCTGCACTTCCAGCCGCAGGTGCGCATCGCGACCCGGCAGATGCTGGGCGTGGAGGCGCTGGTGCGCTGGCAGCATCCGGTGCGCGGCATGATCTCGCCGATCGAGTTCATCACGCTTGCGGAGGAGTGCGGGCTGATCCTGCGCCTGGGCGAATGGGTGCTGCGCGAGGCGTGCCGGCAGCTGCGCGAATGGGAGAGCAGCGGCCACGGGCCGCTCCGCATGTCGGTGAACGTCTCGGCGGTGCAGTTCCATCAGCAGGATTTCGTCACTGTGCTGCGCACGGTGCTGGATGAGACGGGCGTCGATCCGAACCACATCGAGCTGGAACTCACGGAGAGCGTGCTGATGCACAACGTGGACGATGTGCTGCAGACACTGCAGGAAATCCGCGCGCTCGGCGTGAGCCTGGCCATCGACGATTTCGGAACGGGATTCTCCAGCCTGAACTACCTGCGGCGCTTCCCGATCAACCGGCTGAAGATCGATCAGTCCTTCGTGCGCGGAATCGAGCAGACGCCGGCGAATGCGTCCATCACGCGCGCCATCATCTCGATGGCGCAGAGCCTGTCGCTGGAGATCGTCGCCGAGGGAATCGAGACCGGCGACGAGAAGCAGGTGCTGGAAGACCTGGGTTGCGAGGAAGGGCAGGGCTACTACTTCGCCCGGCCCCTCGCCGCCAGCGCCGTGCTCGAGTGGCTCAGGTCGGTCGACCGCACGCCACGTCGATGAAATTCCTGAGCTTGGTCGCCGCGCGCGATTCGTTGATGTTCTTCTGCCCCGTGCCGCCGTTCGACTCCCACAGCACCACGCGCTCGTAGCTGCCGTCGGCGAGGCGGCGGTACGCGCGGTAGATCCGCGTCTCGACGTCGACCGGCAGCCGTTCGGTGCGGATCGAGCCCTTCTGCGCCTCCCGGATCGCGGCGCGCAGCACGGCGAGGTTCATCTGGCGCTGCTCGACGCGGTGCTGCGTGAGGTCACTGCCGATGCGGTGGTGCGTCGCGACCTGGCCCGTTTCGTCGATCGTGCACTCGCTGCTGACGGCGTTCTCCTCCAGTCCGTAGCCCGGCCATTCGAGCCGTTCCAGCAGGGTCTGCGCGTTGACTGCGGCGGGCAGCAGTGCGGCGACGGCGAGCATGAGCAGCGTGGGGCGGGGCATGGGTGCTCCTGGGTGGATGGGGTCACGGCCGGAATCCTATACCATGCAGCGGTCACGCGCAGCGTGGCCACCGCGTCCGCTGATCGGGCCGGGGGCAGGCCCCGTATCACGGGGAATGGAGGCAGGAATGCGGCGGGCATTGATCGGGGGCGTCGTGGTGCGTGCGGCGGCGTTCGCGTTGCTGTGGTGGATGCTGCTCGAAGGGCGCAACGACGGTTGGGGGCTGGGTGCGATCGCGCTCGCCGCGGCGCTGCTGCTCAGTCTGCGGCTGTCGCCGCCGGGCGAGCGCTCGCTGTCACCCACCGGGCTGGCCGGTTTCGTGGCGTTCTTTCTGTGGCATTCGCTGCAGGGCGGGGTGCAGGTCGCGGCGCTCGCGCTGCGGCCGCGCGCGCGCCCGCTGCCGGAGTTGCTCGAGGTGCCGCTGGCGCTCCCGCCCGGCGCGCCGCGCGTGCTGATGACGACGGCGATCGGCCTGTTGCCCGGCACGTTGGGCGTCTGCCTCGAAGGCGACCGCCTGCGCCTGCATGTGCTCGACCGGCGGTTGCCGGCAGTCGCGGAGGCCGAGGCATTGCAGCGCCGGATCGCATGCCTGTTCGGAGCCGCCAGATGACCGGGGTCGAACTGCCGCTGGCCCTGTTCCTGCTCGCGAACCTCGCCGTGGCGCTGGTGCGCGCGGCGCGCGGTCCAACCCCGGCGGATCGCATGCTGGTGGCGCTGCTGTTCGGCAGCACCGGGGTGGCGATCCTCGCCTTGCTCGCCTTCGCCGGCGGCGGCACCGCGCTGCTGGACGTGGCCCTGACCCTGGCGCTGCTGGCGGCGATCGGGGGCATCGCGTTCGTGCGTCGCGCCTGGGAGAGTGAGGCCATGGAGGGGCGCGATGACTGAGTACCTGTCCGCCGCACTGCTGCTCGCCGGCGGCTTCTTCTTCTTTGCGGGTACCGTCGGGTTGCTGCGCTTTCCCGACGTGTACACGCGGTTGCACGCGCTCGCGAAGGCCGACAACCTCGGACTCGGCTGCGTGGCGCTCGGGCTGGCGCTGCAGGCGGACAGCGTGGCGGTGGCGCTGAAGCTGCTGCTGGTGTGGCCGCTCGCGCTGGCGGCCAGCGCCTGCGTGGGCTATGCGATCGCGCGACGCGCCGATGCGCTCGGCATCCGGCCCTGGCGCGGGGACGGGCAATGACGGTCGGGCTGGTGTTCGATCTGCTGCTGGCCGGCACGCTGCTGTGGAGCGCGTGGCGCACGCTGGCGGCGCCCACGCCCGAGCGTGCGGTGATCCTGTTCATCGTGTTCGGGCTGCTGATGGCGCTGGCGTGGGCGCGGCTGTCGGCCCCGGACATCGCGCTGGCCGAGGCGGCGATCGGGGCGGGGCTCACCGGCGCGCTGCTGCTCGATGCGCTGGGCACGCTGCGCCGGCGCGCGGGAGGCGGACCGTGAGGCGCGGCGCGGTGGGGGTGGCTGCACTGCTGTTCGCGGGCGTGCTGATCGGCGCCTTGCTCGGGTTGCCTGCGCCGGGGGCCGGACTGCCGCCGCTGGTGACGGCGCAGATGGGCAACAGCGGGGTCACGCACCCGGTCACCGCGGTGCTGCTGAATTTTCGCGGCTACGACACGCTGCTCGAGGTGGCGGTGCTGCTGGTGGCGTTGCTCGGGCTGCTGGCCGTGCAACGCAGCGAACGCGCGGTGGCGCCGGGCGCGGCGGTGGAGCCGGTGCTGCAGACGCTGGCGCGGCGCGCGGCGCCGCTGATGGTGGTGGTCGGGGTGTATCTGCTGTGGGCGGGTGCGTCGCGCCCGGGCGGTGCCTTTCAGGCGGCGGCGGTGCTCGCGGCCGGCGCGGTGCTCGCGCACCTGGCACGGCTGCTGCCCGCCTGGTCCGCGCCGCGCGCGTGGTTGCGGACGGGGATAACGGGCGGTTTCCTGGTGTTCCTGGCGGTTGCCGTGGCGCTGCTGGGCGGGGGCGCGCTGCTGCAGTACCCGCCGGCGCACGCGGGGCTGCTGATCCTGCTGATCGAGGCGGGGCTCACGGTTTCGCTGGCATTGCTGCTCGCCGGGCTGTTCCTGTTCCTGTCGGAGGAGGGCACGCGCCGGTGAGTACGGGGATGCTGTTCGCGCTGGTCGGCGCGCTGCTGTTCACGATGGGTGCGGCTGGCGTCGCGCTGCCCGGCGCGCCGCTGCGCCGGATCGTGGCGTTCAACGTGATGGGCAGCGGTGCGCTGCTGGTGCTGGTGGGGCTGGCGCAGCGCGGCGGCGGCGTCGACCCGGTACCGCAGGCGATGGTGCTGACCGGCATCGTGGTGGCGGTGGCCGCCACCGCGCTGGCGCTGGCGCTGGCACGACGCCTCGGCGCGCCAGGCGCGCGCGCGGCGAGCGGCGACGATGACTGATCCCTTGCCCTGGCTGGTCGTGCTGCCGCTCGCGTGGGCGAGCGTGGCGTTCCTGCTCGGGCCCGGGCGTGGCGCCGTGCTGGCGGCGTTCGGTGTGGCGCTGCAGTGCGCGCTGGCGTTCGAACTCGCGGCACGCGTGCAGGCCGCGGGCGCCTTGCGTTATGCGGTCGGTGGCTGGGGTTCACCGCTCGGTATCGACTGGTACGTCGACGGGTTGGCGGTGCTGATGCTCGGGCTCACGCAGGTGGTGGCACTGCCGTTGCTGCTCTACGCGCGCAGCTACTTCGGCCACGCGGGCGCGGCGGGGCGTTACTTCTGGCCGCTGGCCGGCTTCCTGATCGGCGGCATGAACGCGCTGTTCGTGTCGGCGGATCTGTTCAATCTGTACGTGACGCTGGAAATCGTCGGTCTGGCGGCGGTGGGGCTGGTCGCAGCGGGCGGTGGTGCGGCGCAACTCGCGGCGGCCCTGCGCTACCTGTTCGCGACCTTGCTCGGTTCGGGGGCGTTCCTGCTCGGCGTGGCGCTCATCTACGGCGCTTGCGGCACCGTTTCGATCGAGTTGCTGGGGCCGCTGCTCGCCGGCGAGGCGCCGCGCGCGGTGTACGTGGCGGTGGTGCTGATGTCGGTGGGGCTGTTCCTGAAAACGGCGTTGTTCCCGTTCCATTACTGGTTGCCGCCGGCGCACGGCGGTGCCGCGGTGCCGGTGTCGGCGCTGCTGTCGGCGCTGGTGATCAAGGCATCGTTCTACCTGCTGCTGCGGCTGTGGCTGGATATCTTTGCGCCGCTGGTGCAGCCGCTTGCGTGGCTGCCTGCGGTGCTGGGCAGCGCGGCGATCCTGTGGGGTTCGTGGCAGGCGGTGCGGGCCGAGCATCTGAAGCTGCTGGTGGCGTGGTCCACCGTCGCGCAGATCGGCTACCTCTTCCTGGCGTTCCCCTTGCTCGCGACGCAGGCGGCGGCGCTCGACGCGGTGGTGTTCCAGACGGTGTCGCATGCGTTGGCGAAGGCGGCGATGTTCGCGGCCACCGGCGTCGTGATCCACGTCACCGGCAACGACACCGTCGCCGGCGTGGCCGGTGTCGCGCAGCGCCTGCCGCTGACGCTGTTCGCCTTCGCGCTGGCCGGCGTCACGCTGATGGGGCTGCCGCCTTCGGGCGGGTTCCTGGCGAAGTGGCTGCTGATCGACGCGGCGCTGGCCGAGGGCGCCTGGCCGCTGGTCCTGGTGGTGCTGCTCGGAGGACTGCTCGCGGCGTGGTACGTGTTCCGCGTGCTGCGCCAGGCCTTTCTGCTGGCGCCGCCAACCGAGGTGGCCGTCCGGGCGCCAAGGCTGATGGAGTGGAGCGCACTGCTGCTGGCCGCCGCCAGCGTGGCGCTCGGCGTGCGCGGCATCGAGTTGGCGCGGCTGATCGCGCCGGTGGGCGCCTCATGACGCCGAACGAGGCGCTGCCGCTTGCGGTGCTGGCGTCCTCGCTGCTGCCGGGGCTGCTGATCTTCGCGCTGCCGGAGGAGCGGGTCGGCCTGCGCACGACGCTGAACCTGCTCGGGGCGGTAGCCAAGGTCGTGCTGATCGCTGCGCTGCTCGCGGGCGTTGCGGCGGGCGAGGAGTACGGGTTCCGGTACCGCGTGCTGCCGGGGCTGGACCTCGTGTTCCGGGCCGATGCGCTGGCGCTGCTGTTCGTGAGCCTGTCGGCGTTGCTGTGGTTCTTCACCACGCTGTACGCGATCGGTTATCTCGAGAGTGGGCCGCACCGCAGCCGCTTCTTCGGTTTCTTCAGCCTGTGCGTGACCTCGACCATGGGCATCGCGATGGCGGGCAACCTGTTCACGTTCTTCGTGTTCTACGAGCTGCTGACGCTGTCCACCTTTCCTCTGGTAGCGCATCGTGGCACGCCGCAGGCGATGCGCGGCGCGACGGTGTATCTGGCCTACACGCTGCTCGGCGGCACGGTGCTGCTGACCGGCATCGTCTGGCTGCACAGCCTGGCGGGGCACACGGACTTCGCGCAGGGCGGCTTCCTCGGGGTGCTCGCGGCGCACCACGACGCCACGTTAAGGATCATCTTCGTGCTGCTGATCGCCGGCGTGGGCGTGAAGGCGGCGCTGGTGCCGCTGCACGGCTGGCTGCCGCAGGCGATGGTGGCGCCGGCACCGGTCTCGGCGCTGCTGCACGCGGTGGCGGTGGTCAAGGCGGGCGCCTTCGGCGTGGTGCGCATCGTCTACGAGGTCTACGGCGTCGAGTTCGCGCAGGCGCTCGGACTGCTGTTGCCGCTGGCCGTGATCGCCGCGATCACGATCGTCTGGGGAAGTTTGCGCGCGCTGTTCCAGGACGACCTGAAAAAGCGGCTCGCGTTCTCCACCGTGAGCCAGGTGGCGTATATCGTGCTGGGCGTGGCGCTGTTCGGTCCGGTAGGCACCATCGGCGGACTGGTGCACCTGGTGCACCAGGGCATCATGAAGATCACGCTGTTCTTCTGCGCGGGCAACTACGCCGAGACACTCGGCATCCACAAGGTCAGCCAGATGGACGGCGCCGGACGCCGGATGCCGCTGACCAGCCTCGCGTTCACCGTGGCCGCGCTCGGCATGATGGGCGCGCCGTTCACCGCCGGTGCGGTCAGCAAGGCGTGGCTCGCCGACGGCGCCAGGACCGCAGGGATGGACTGGGCGGTGTGGGTGCTGTCGGTCTCCAGCCTGCTGAACGCCGCGTATTTCCTGCCGATCGCGTGGCGTTCCTGGATGCGGCCTGGTCCGCGCGTGTGGCCGCAGGAGCATATCGCGGCGCGTGGCTGGCGCGAGACGCCGTGGCTGCTGTTGCTGCCGCCGCTGGTGACCGCGCTCGCGACGCTGCTGTTCGGCGTGTTCGCCCATGCCGCGTGGAGCCCGCTGTCGTGGGCGCAGCTGATCGCGCAACGCGAATACGTCCCGTAGGTTCGGCCTGTGGCCGAACAGACAATGTCCGGGCACAGCCCGGACCTGCGCGAACGTGTCGTAGGTTCGGCCTGCGGCCGAACAATTCCTGTCCGGGCACAGCCCGGACCTACACGAACGTGTCTGCGGCATGGCTTCGGCCGTATCATGCTGGCGTGCGTGACGGAGGTGTGCATGCGGGCCGTGGTCAAACGCTTTGCCGATGCGGTGTTCGCCGCGGTGGCCCCGCGCGGGCCGGTGTACGAATTCGGCTCGATGGAGGTCAACGATCCCGCCAACCCCGAGGTCGGCAATTTCCGTGACATCGTCGACGGGTTGGGGCTCGCCTACGTCGGCTGCGATATGCGCGCGGGCCCTGGTGTGGACTGCATCCAGGACCTGCATGCGCTCGATCTTCCAGACGCCAGCGTGGGTACCGCGATCCTGGCCGACACCATCGAGCACGTCGAGTATCCGCGCCGCGCGATCGACGGATTGCAGCGCGTGCTGCGGTCCGATGGCATGCTGTTGGTCACCACGGTGATGAACTTCCCGATCCACGCCTACCCCGAGGATTACTGGCGCTTCACGCCGAAGGGACTCGAATCGCTGCTCAAACCGTTCGCGGGCGTGTTCGTTAGTTATTGCGGCAATCCGCTGTTGCCGCGCACCGTGGTCGGCATCGCGTTCAATTCCCCGCCACCGGCAGCGGAGCGGCTCGAGCAGCAGATCGCGCGCTGGCAGCAGCAGGAGAACCGGCGCGCCGAACGCGTCGCGCAGCGCACGCAGGAGGGCGCATGAAGCGGGCCATTGCGACCCGGAGCCGTATGTCATGACCGGTGCGAAGAAACCCCTGTGGACTCCGGAACCCGCGCAGGCGCGCGCGACGGCGATGCATCGCCTGCTCGGGCGTGCGGCGCTGGCGGCCGGGCACCCGCTGCCGGATTACGAGGCGCTCTGGCAGTGGTCGGTCGACGCGCCGCGGGAATTCTGGTCGCTGCTGTGGGACGAGTGCGGCGTCGTCGGCGAGCGTGGCGAACGCGTGCTCGAGAACGGCGCCAGCATGCCCGGGGCGCGCTGGTTCCCCGAGGCACGGCTGAACTTCGCCGAGAACCTGCTGCGTCACCGTGGCGAGGAGCCGGCGCTGGTGTTCACCGGCGAGGACGGCGCACGGCGCGTGCTGTCGCGCGATGCGTTGCGCGCTGCGGTGGCGGCGTTCGCCGCCGCGCTCACGGCCGAGGGCGTGGGTGCCGGCGATCGTGTCGCGGCACTGCTGCCGAACGTTCCCGAGGCCATCGTGGCGCTGCTCGCGTGCGCGACGATCGGCGCCATCTTCACCTCGGCCTCGCCCGACTTCGGTGTCCGCGGCGTGCTCGATCGTTTCGCGCAGGTCGAGCCGCGCGTGCTGGTGGCCGCCGACGGCTATCGCTACGACGGCAAGCTGTTCGACATCCGCACCAAGGTGGCCGAGATCGCCGCCGCGTTGCCGTCGTTGCGCCGCGTGGTGCTGGTGCCGGTCATCGATGCGGGCGATGGCGTGGCGGGAATCCCGCACGCGATTGGTTGCGCCGAGTTCGTCGCTCCGTACGTCTTTCGCGAGGAGCCGCGTTTCGCCCCGCTGCCGTTCGACCACCCGCTCTGCATCCTGTACTCATCGGGTACCACCGGGGTGCCGAAGTGCATCGTGCACGGTGCAGGCGGCACGCTGTTGCAGCATCTGAAGGAACAGCGCCTGCACTGCGATCTGCGCCCCGGTGACCGGCTGTTCTACTTCACGACGCTCGGGTGGATGATGTGGAACTGGCTGGTGTCGGGGCTCGCCTCGGGCGCCACGCTGCTGCTCTACGACGGCTCGCCGTTCGCCCGCCAGGGCAGCGTGCTGTTCGATCTGGCCGAGCGCGAGCGTTGCACGCATTTCGGCGTCGGTGCGAAGTTCCTCGAGTCCTGCCTCAAGGCGGGACTGAAGCCGCGGCTCACGCACGATCTGTCGGCGCTGCGCGTGCTGATGTCCACCGGCTCGCCGTTGTCGGTACCGTGCTTCGAGTACGTGTACCGTGATCTTCGCCCCGACCTGCTGCTCGCATCGATCTCGGGAGGCACCGACATCGTGTCCTGCTTCGTGCTCGGCAACCCGCTGCTGGCGGTGTGGCCGGGCGAGATCCAGTGCCGTGGACTGGGTATGGCGGTGGACGTGGTCGACGCGCAGGGCCTGCCGGTGCGCGGCGAGAAGGGCGAACTGGTCTGCGACCGGCCGTTTCCGTCGATGCCGATCGCGTTCTGGAACGACATCGACGGCAGCCGTTACCGCGCGGCGTATTTCGAGCGCTTCCCGGGCCGCTGGTGCCACGGCGATTACGCGCAGATCACGGCACACGGCGGCATCGTGATCCATGGACGTTCCGATGCCACGCTGAACCCGGGCGGGGTGCGTATCGGTACCGCCGAGATCTACGCGCAGGTCGAAAACGTGCCGGAGGTGCTCGAGTCGCTGGCGATCGCGCAGCCCTGGGGCGACGACGTGCGCGTGGTGCTGTTCGTTTGCCTGCGCGACGGGCTTGCGCTCGACGAACCGTTGCGCGAACGCATCCGCCGGCGTATCCGCGAGCACGCCTCGCCGCGGCACGTTCCGGCGCGCATCGTGCAGGTGCCCGCGATGCCGCGCACGCGCAGCGGCAAGCTGGTCGAACTCGCGGTGCGCGACGTGGTGGCCGGCCGTGAGGTCGGCAACCTGGAGGCGATCGCGAATCCCGGGGCGCTGGAGCACTTCCGCGACCGCGAGGAACTTCGTCACTGAGTACACGGGGAGCCCACAAAGCCCCGAACGCCACAGGAGAGCAGCCGATGACGACGATCGATCCCTGCCGCCCCGTCGATGCGGGCACGGTCGACGAGTGGTTCGAGGACAGCGATGTGCTGGTGATCGGTTACGGTGCGGCGGGTGCCTGCGCGGCGATCGAGGCGGTCGACGCCGGCGCGCGGGTGAGCCTGCTCGAGGTCGCGAGCGCCGGTGGCGGCACCACCGCGCTGGCCGGCGGCCAGATCTACCTCGGTGGCGGCACGCCGGTGCAGAGGGCCTGTGGCTTCGAGGATTCGGCCGCGGACATGGAGGCCTACCTGCTGGCCGCCGCCGGCGCGAATGTGGATCCGCAGCGCGCGCACGTCTACGCGCACGGCAGTCTCGAACATTTCGACTGGCTGGTCGCGCAGGGCGTCCGGTTCAACCACGAGTATTACGCCGGCAAGCACACCAACACGCCCGAGTACCAGACGCTCACGTGGTCGGGCAACGAGCGCGGTTACGCCGAGTCGCGCGCCGCGCGTCCGGCGCCGCGGGCGCACAAGCCGCATGCCTTCTGGGAGGAAGGCGGCGCGACGCTGATGGCCACGCTGCGCGCCGCGGTGGAGCGGCGGCCGATCCGCGTGCACGTCGACACGCGTGCGCTGACGCTGCTGCGCGAGGGCGAGCGCGTGGTCGGCGCGCTGTGCCGCCAGGACGGCGTGGTGCGCGCATGGCGCGCGCGCCGCGGCGTGGTGTTGTGCTGCGGCGGGTTCGTGATGAATCGCGAGATGGTTGCGCGCTACGCGCCACGCCTGAAGGATGCCACGCCGATCGGCAGCCCCGGCGATACCGGCGCCGGGATCCTGATGGGGCTGGGCGCCGGTGGCGCCGCGATCGACATGAACGAGGGTTTCGTGTCGGTGGTCTGGTATCCGTCCGGGGAGTTCTGCAAGGGCGTGTTCGTGAACGAGCAGGGGCAACGCTTCGTCAACGAGGACTGCTACCACGCGCGCGGCGGGCACCACTGCCTGAACCAGAGCAATCGCAAGGCCTACATGGTGGTCGACAGCGGCATCTATACCGAGCCGCCGTTGTACGCGGCCGCGCCGGTGCTGCAGGTGGGGGAAACCTTCGAGGAGCTCGAGCGCGACGCCGGCTTCGCCGAGGGCACGCTGAGCGCCACGCTCGCGACCTACAACCGCTTCGCGCGTGCGGGCGAGGATCCGCTGTTCCACAAGAGCCGCGATTTCCTGCGCCCCCTCGACCAGCCGCCGTTCGCGCTGCTCGACTTCTCGATCGACACCGGGATCTTCTACCCCTCGTTCACGCTCGGCGGACTCGATACCACCATCGACGGCGAGGTGCTGACGCCTTCGGGCATCCCGATTCCCGGCCTCTACGCGGCGGGGCGCACCTCGGCCGGCCTGCCGCGCAGCGGCGAGGGCTACGCGAGCGGCATGTCGATCGGGGACGCGACCTTCTTCGGACGGCGGGCCGGGCGGGCCGCGGTCCGCGGCGGCTGAGCCGCCGCACTCAGTGGCAGGTGCTGGCGCCGTCGACCGCCAGCGCCACGCCCGAGACGTAGGAGGCGGCGTCGGAACACAGCCACAGCGCGGCGCGCGCGATCTCGTCGGCCTCACCCATGCGCCCGGCCGGCAACGTGGCGAGCAGCACCGGTTCGAGGTCCGGACGCGCGTCGATGCTCGCGCGCATCATCGGCGTATCGGTCACGCCGGGGCAGATCGCGTTGACGCGGATCCGCTGGCGCGCGTACTCGCGCGCGGCCACGCGCGTCAGCCCCAGCACGCCGTGCTTGGCGGCGGTGTAGTGGGGCAGGAACGGCGCCGGCGTCACGCCGGCGCCCGAGGAGGTGTTCACGATCGCGCCGCCGCCGTGCGCGAGCATGTGGCGGATCTGGTGTTTCATGCAGTAGAAGACCGCCGACAGATCGACCGCGATCACGCGTTCCCACTCGGCGCCGTCGAGTTCGTGGAACGGTCCGGCCGGCGGACAGATGCCGGCGTTGTTGAACGCGCAGTCGAGTCCGCCGAAACGCGCGACACAGCGCTCGACCGCCTGCTGCACCTCGCTTTCACGTGCCAGGTCGGCAGACAGGAACTGGGCGTCGCCACCGGCGGCACGGATCAGGCGCACCGTTTCGGCGGCCCCTGCCGCATCGAGGTCCACCACCGCCACGCGCGCGCCGTGGTGCGCGAACAGCAGCGCCGCCGCGCGGCCGATGCCGCTGCCGCCGCCGGTCACGAACGCGGTCCTGCCGCCGAAGTCCGTCCTCACGTCTGCTTGCATGCGCGTCTCCCCGTGTGTGCCGCCGGCTCAGCGGCCCTGCTCGAATGCGTACGCGGCGCGATACAGCGTCGCTTCCTCGAAATGCCTCCCGACCAGCATCATCCCCACCGGCAACCCGGCGCGGGTGCCGCAGGGCAGCGACAGCGCCGGATGGTGTGTGTGGTTGAACACGCCGGTGTTGGCAACCGGTGCAAATGCCGCGCCGATGAGTTCGTCCACGCCGGCGTCGGGCCGCGGCAGCGGCGGGGCGGTCACCGGCGTGGTCGGCAGCAACAGCACGTCGACCGCGCGCAGCGCCTCGTCGTAGGCGCGGCGGATCAGCGGCACGCGGTTCATCGCGCGCGCGAAGCAGCCGAAGCCGTGCGTGCGGCGCAGGTGCTCCGCCACGATCAGCATCAGGCGGATGTTCGGCGGCAGCGCGGCGGTGTGGGCGCGCCACGCGCGCTGGCGCTCCACGTACTCCTCGTCGACCGCGATGTGGTGCTCGAGTTGCGCGCCGTCGAGGAGGAACATCGAGGTGATCATTCCCTGCAGCGCGGCGAAGGTGACGCCGCCGGCGATGGTGTGCACCGGCACCGACACCTCGCTCACGCACGCGCCCAGCGCGCCCAGACGCCCGGCAGCGTCGCGCACGCAGTCGTCCACCTCCGGCGCGCCGCCGGGGATGCCGAAGCCCTCGCGCAGCACGCCGATGCGCAGTCCCGCGAGCGGGGCGCCCAGCGCCGCGCGATACGCGCCGGTGCGCGCGCCGTGCTGGCGCGGATCCTCGCCGTCGGGGCCCGCGATCACCTCGAGCAGCAGCGCGTTGTCGGCCACGTTGCGCGTCATCGGCCCGGCGTGATCGATGGTGGCGTTCATGCCGAGGATGCCGGTGTAGGGCACGAGTCCCCAGCTCGGCTTGAGCCCGACGATGCCGCAGAACGCCGCCGGCACCCGGATCGAACCGCCCTGGTCGCAACCGATCGCCATATCGGCCTCGCCGGTGGCGACCACCACGCCCGAGCCGGAGGAACTGCCACCCGCGCTGCGCGTGGGGTCGTGCGGGTTGCGCACCACGCCGCTCGCGCTGGTGTGGCTGCCGGCGGAGAAGCAGTACGCCTCGCAGACGGTCTTGCCGACGATGGTGGCGCCCGCCTCGAGCAGCCGCGTCACGATGGCCGCGTCGTGGCGCGGCCGGTAGTCGCCGAGGATGGTGCTGCCGTCGGCGAGCGGTGCGCCGGCCAGCAGCACGTTGTCCTTGAGCGCGACGCTGCGCCCGGCGAGCGGACCGTCGTCACGCGTGCGCAATTCGCCGCGCACGTGCCAGGCACCGAGCGGGTTTTCTTCCGCCGAGGGCGTACGCCACGTCGTGCGCAGCGGATCGGGCCGGGCCGGCGGCAGCGGCAGCAGGTCGACGAGATCCACGGTCTGCAGCGTGGTCGAGGCGATCGCCGCGTAGGCGGCGGCTTCGTCGGCGCTCAGGTCGATGCCGAGTCCGGTGGCTATCGTCGCGCAGGCCGCGGCATCCAGTGAGTTCGGCATCGCTTCGGCCTCGGGGCGGGAGGGCAATCGCGCGACGCTAAGCGCAGCCGGCGCGGGCGTCAAGGGATGAGGCGGTTGCCGGGCGTGGCGCGTCGCGCGGCACCACGGTACGCGGCCGCGCCGCAGGCGTTTCGTCGCACCCGGACGGCGTTTCGTCGCACACCGTTGCAGGTGCGCGACCCGCAGTGGCATATTCGGCCGCTGTTTTGCAGCCCCTGAAGTTCTCCGAGGAGTCGCCATGCAAGCCGTGCACTGGATGCGCCGTACCACGCTCGCCCTCGCGCTTTTCGCCGGCCTCGGCGCCGCCTTGTCCGCGTACGCCGGGGCGCGCGTCGACCAGTCAGCCGAGCTCGCGCAACTGTTCGCCGACGCCGACGAGGCGGCGCTGGTGCTCAGCCCGATCGAGGCGATGATGCGCGGCGACCTGCGCTACGCGGCCGAGTTCGGCGATTACGTGACTCCCGACTACTTCCGCAACCTCGAGGCCAATGCGCGTGCGGAGATGCGCCGGCTCGAAGCGATCGATCGCGAGCGACTGTCGGCGCAGGACCGCATTGCCTACGATGTGTTCGCCTACCAGAACCGCCAGTTGCTCGACTTCTTCGACCGCGGCCTGATGGACATCCACGCGCGGCTGCCGATCGATCACTTCAGCGGTTTCCACGTGTTCTACCCCGAGATTTCCTCGGGCCGCTCGGCGGCACCGTTTCGCACCGTCGCCGATTACGAGCACGGCCTCACGCGGCTCGACGGCTACGCGCGTTACCTCGAACGCGCGATCGAGCGCATGCGCGAGGGCATGGCCAGCGGCCACACGCAGCCGAAGCTGGTGATGGAGAACGTGATCGACCAGCTGGGCCGGCAGATGGAGGGCGGCGCCGAGGCCAGCCCGTTCTACCAGCCGGTGAAGGACCTGCCGGCGGAGTTTCCGGCGGCCGACCGCGAACGCCTGGCCGCCGCCTACCGCCAGACGATCGAGCAGCGCGTCTTCGGCGCCTACCGCACGCTGCAGGCGTTCATCCGCGACGAGTACCTGCCGGCGTGCCGCGGCGGCGCGCCCGGCCTGCTGTCGATGAAGGACGGCGAGGCGGTCTACAAGGCGATGATCGAGCGATCCACCACCACCGACATGGGGGCTGCGGAAATCCACGCGATCGGCCTGGCCGAGGTCGAGCGCATCACGCGCGAGATGAACGCGATCCGCGAGCGCGTGGGTTTCGCGGGCACGCTGCGCGAGTTTTTCGATCATCTGCGCACCGCTCCGCAGTTCAAGTTCGCCAGCAAGCAGGCCTTGCTCGAGGGCTACGAAGGGATCCGCGCACGTGTCGATGCCGCCGTCCCGAAGCTGTTCGCGCTGACGCCGGAGACGCCGTTCGAGATCCGTCCGGTGCCCGCGTACTCGGAGAAGAACGAGGCGGCCGGTTCGTATCGCCAGGGAACACCCGACGGCACGCGCCCGGGGCTGTTCTTCGTCAACACCTACGACCTGCCGTCGCGCACCACGCCGGGCATGGAGACGCTGTTCCTGCACGAGGCGATTCCGGGGCACCACTTCCAGATCAGCCTCGCGCAGGAGAACGAGTCGTTGCCGAAGTTCATGCGCTTCGGCGGCAACACGGCCTTCGTCGAGGGCTGGGCGCTGTACGCGGAATCATTGGGGTCCGAACTGGGGATGTTCAGCGATCCGTACCAGGCCTTCGGCAACCTCGATGACGAGATGCTGCGCGCGATCCGGCTGGTGGTCGACACCGGCATCCACGCCAAGGGCTGGAGTCGCGAGCAGGCGATCGCGTACATGCTCGAACACTCGGCGCAGTCGGAAACCGACGCGCGCGCCGAGGTCGAGCGCTACATCGCGATCCCCGGGCAGGCGCTGGCGTACAAGGTGGGCGCGCTGACGATCCGCCGCCTGCGCACCGAGGCCGAACAGGCGCTCGGCGAACGCTTCGACCCGCGCGCGTTCCACGCCGAGGTGCTGAATACCGGCGCGCTGCCACTGCAGGTGCTCGAATCGAAGATCCGCGCCTGGATCGATGCCAACCGCGCGTAGGTCCGGGCTGCGCCCTGACATGTGTCCGGACGATGTTCGTGTAGGTCCGGGCTGTGCCCGGACATGTGCCCGGACGATGTTCGTGTAGGTCCGGGCTGTGCCCGGACATGTGCCCGGCCATTGTTCGGCCACAGGCCGAACCTACATGTTCGTCGACGCGCCGGACGGCGACGCCGCGGCGCCGCGCCTCAGAACGCCGCGATACCGGTCTGGGCGCGCCCCAGGATCAGCGCATGCACGTCGTGCGCGCCTTCGTAGGTGTTCACGGTCTCCAGGTTCGCCATGTGGCGGAACACCGGGTAGTCGTCCGCGATGCCGTTGCCGCCCAGCATGTCGCGCGCCATGCGCGCCACCTCCAGCGCCTTGCCGCAGGAATTGCGCTTCAGCAGCGAGATCGCCTCCGGCGCCAGCCGTCCCGCATCGCGCAGCCGCCCGGCCTGCAGGCAGCCCAGCAAGCCCAGGCCGATCTCGGTCTGCATGTCGGCGAGCTTCTTCTGGATCAGCTGGTTCGCCGCCAGCGGCCGGCCGAACTGCCGGCGGTCCAGCGTGTATTGCCGCGCCGTGTGCCAGCACGCCTCGGCGGCCCCGAGCGCTCCCCACGCGATGCCGTAGCGTGCGCTGTTCAGGCAGCCGAACGGCCCCTTCAGCCCGTCGACTCCCGGCAGCAGTTGCCCGGCATCGACCTCCACGTCCTCCATCACGATCTGCCCGGTGATCGAGGCGCGCAGGCTCAGCTTGCCCTGGATCTTCGGCGCCGACAGACCCTTCATTCCCTTCTCGAGCACGAAGCCGCGAATGCGCTCGTCGTCGCAGCGCGCCCACACGACGAACACGTCGGCGAGCGGCGCGTTGCTGATCCAGGTCTTGGTGCCACGCAGCACGTAGCCGCCGTCGACGCGGCGCGCGCGCGTGAGCAGGCTGCCCGGGTCGGAGCCGGCATCGG
>WBZY01000486.1_pt1 | contig 29754 bp, 27 predicted proteins | sample 5204191 | NCBI WGS metagenome assembly WBZY01 (sample SAMN12344363, study PRJNA552823) | activated sludge metagenome | biome: Activated sludge suspended growth; feature: Anammox Sidestream; material: Wastewater; isolation source: activated sludge from anammox sidestream of wastewater treatment...
ACAACACGTTCACGCCGATCACGGAGGGCGACCTGATCGACATCACGAGCAACCCCGGCGTCACGCCGGTGCCGACGCAGGCGCGCGGCTGGCTGCTCGACTTGCGCCTGAATGGCGACCTGACCGGCGAGAAGGTGCTCGCGGAGGCGCTCACCGTGAATGGCGCGATCCTCTTCCCGACCTATCAGCCGACCGCGCCCGCCGCCATGAATCCCTGCCTGCCGGCGTCCGGGCAGAACCGCGTGTATGCGCTCGGCGTCGACTCGGGGCGCCCCGTCATCGACTTCAACGACGACCAGCAGGTGACGACCAGCGATCTCTTCACCGATCTTGCGCAGTCCGGCATCGCCGGTGAGGTGAGCTTCGCCTACGAATCGGTCGCGGGCTCGCAGGGCGGCGGTGGAGGTGGCGGCGGGGGCTCGGGGCAAGGCGGGAACGACCCGAACCTCGACGAGCTCGGCCGCCGCGCGCTGTGCGTGGTCGGCGTCGAAGTGCTGCGCAAGTGCATCCGCCCGGGCGGGGTCGTGCGCACGTACTGGCAGCGGCCCGGCACGGACTAGCCGCGCACGTGGCGGCTCTCCGTTTGCTGCGCGCGCTCGCTCTTGCCACGCTCTGTGCCTGCCTTGCCGCGGCAGGCACAGAACCCGCGTTCGCGCGTGGCGAGGTGCTGATCAACGGTGTGCCGGCGCGTCCGGCCCGCGCCCGCGACTACTACCCTGCAGACCTGCGGCGAGCCAACGTCGGCGGGCGCGTCTCGCTCGCGTACTCGATCGACGCATCCGGTCGCGTCGTCCGCGTTTTCCCGCTCGTCTCCGACGATGTGCGGTTCGAACCCGCGGCGACGCAGTGCCTGACCGACCTCCGATTCCGCGTTCCGGCCGACTGGGAGGCACGAGGAGGACCGTGGCGCCGATTCCGGATCCAGGTCACCTTCGTCGTGCGGGGCATGCAGCCGTTGCCCAAGTGGGACCCGACGGATGAAGCGCTTGTGATCACCGCCAGCGGGCGATGACCGCAGGCAGCGTGGAGCCGCCGATCGCTACTCGCGCCTTGCGTTCCTGAGCGCCTTCGGCAGCGCGAACGTGATGTTCTCCTCACGGCCGCGCAGCTGCACGGGCGCTTCGCCGCCCCAGCCGCGCAGGCGCTCGATGACCCGTTGCACCAGGATCTCGGGCGCCGATGCCCCCGCGGTGACTCCCACGGCACGGCGGCCCTCGAACCATTCCGCACGCAGGTCGTCGGGGCCGTCGACGAGATAGCCGGGCACGCCGGCTCGATCGGCGAGCTCGCGCAGCCGGTTCGAGTTCGAGCTGGTCGACGAGCCGACGACGATCAATACGTCGCACTCCGCGAGCAGCTGCTTCACCGCGTCCTGGCGGTTCTGCGTCGCATAGCAGATGTCCTCCTTGCGCGGACTCGCGAGTGCCGGGAAGCGCCGCCGCAGCGCCGCGACGATCCCGGCGGTGTCGTCGACCGACAGCGTCGTCTGCGTGACGAAGGCGAGCCGGTCGGGCGCACGGATCTCGATGCGCTCCGCATCCTGCACCGACTCGATCAGCACGATACGGCCGCCGTACGAGCCATCGAAGCGCCCCATCGTGCCCTCCACTTCCGGGTGACCCTCGTGGCCGATCAGGATCACCTCGCGCGCCTCGCGGGCATAGCGCGCCACTTCCATGTGCACCTTGGTGACGAGCGGGCAGGTCGCATCGAAGACGGTCAGCTTGCGCCGCGCGGCTTCGTCCTCCACCGCGCGCGACACGCCGTGCGCGGAGAAAATGACGGTGGCACCATCCGGCACTTCGTCGAGCTCATCGACGAACACCGCGCCGAGTTCGAGCAGGCGCTCGACGACATAGCGGTTGTGCACGACCTCGTGGCGCACGTAGATCGGCGCGCCGAACAGGTCGATCGCGCGCTGCACGATGTCGATCGCGCGATCGACGCCGGCGCAGAAGCCGCGTGGGTTGGCGATCAGGATCCTCATGGCAGCTTCGCGCGCCGCGACTCGATCAGCGCATCCACGATGAGGCAGACCGCGCCGATCGTGATCGCCGAATCGGCCACGTTGAATGCGGGAAACCAGCTGTCGTTCCAGTGCGCGTGCACGAAGTCGATGACGAAACCGTGCCGCAGGCGGTCGATCACATTACCGAGCGCGCCGCCGAGGATCAGCGCGAGACCGCAGGCGAGCCAGGCCTGCGCGCGCGCGTGCACGCTGCGCAGCCACACGACGATGGCGACGCTCACCGCGATCGCGAGCCCCGTGAAGAGCCAGCGCTGCCACCCGCCCGCACCCGCGAGGAAGCTGAACGCCGCGCCGGGGTTGTGCAGGCGCGTGATGTCGAGCACCGGCAGCAGCGTCACGCTCTCGTAGAGCTCGAAGTGCCGCTCGATCCAGGCCTTGCTCGCCTGGTCGGCGGCGATGATGAGGGCCGCGAGCGGCAGCCAGCGCCAGCCGCTCATGCGTAGCGCCTCGTCTCGCCCGCGCCTGCCACGTTCGTCACGCAGCGGCCGCAGAGCCCGGGATGCTCCGCGTGCGTGCCGACATCGTCGAGCCGATGCCAGCAGCGCACGCATTTCGGCGCCTCGGTCGGCCTGATGCGGATCGCGACCCCTTCGGCCACGGCGACGCTGCCCGGCGGCGCCGCTCCCCGCTGCACGCGCGCGGCCGACGTGATCAGGAGAAACCGCAACTCGTCGCCGAGCGCCGCGTGACGCGCGTACTCGCCGTCCGTGCACCACACCTCGACCCCGGCCTCGAGCGGCGCGCCGATCGCACCCGTGTCGCGCAGCTTCTCGAGTTCACGCGTCACCGCCGCGCGCAGCGCGAGCAGCGCCGGCCAGTCGATGTCGCTCGCCGACACTTCGGGCAGCGGGTGCCAGACCTCGAGCTGCACCGATTCGCTGCGCGCGCCGGGCAGGGCCTGCCAGATCTCTTCGGCCGTAAAGGACAAGATCGGCGCGATCCAGCGCACCATCGCCTCGGCGATGTGGAACATCGCGGTCTGCGCCGAGCGGCGCGCGTGGCTCTTCGCCGGCGTCGTGTAGAGACGATCCTTCAGCACGTCGAGGTAGAGCCCGCCGAGGTCGACGATGCAGAAGTTGTGCACCTTCTGGTAGATGAGGTGGAACGCGTAGTCGCGGTACGCCTGCACGATCTCGGCCTGCAGCGCGCGCGCGCGGGCGATCGCCCAGGCGTCGAGCGCGACGAGGTCGGCGACCGGCACGGCATCGGCCACCGGATCGAACCCATGGAGGTTGCCGAGCAGGAAACGCACCGTGTTGCGGATGCGGCGGTAGGAGTCCGCCATGCGCTTCAGGATCTCGTCCGAGACGCCGATCTCGTTGGCGTAGTCGGTCGAGGCGACCCAGAGGCGCAGCACGTCCGCGCCGAGCGTCGCGACGACCTTCTGCGGCAGGATCACGTTGCCGAGCGACTTCGACATCTTGCGGCCCTTCTCGTCCACGGTGAACCCGTGGGTGAGCACGCCCTTGTAGGGCGCGCGGGCGTAGAGTGCTTCCGACATCAGCAGCGAACTGTGGAACCAGCCGCGGTGCTGGTCCGAGCCCTCGAGGTACAGGTCGACGGGCACCTTGATCTCGGGGCGCGACGCACCGACACACTCGAACGACAGCCCCGAGTCGGCCCACACGTCCATGACGTCGACGACCTTCTCGTAGGTCTCGCTGTCGACGCCGATCAGTTCGGCCGCATCGAGCGCGAACCACGCCTCGATGCCGCCCTGCTGCACGCGATCCGCCGCCTTGCCGATCAGCGCGAGCGTATCGGGGTGCAGCGCGCCCGTTTCCCGGTGCGTGAACAGCGTGATCGGTACGCCCCAGGTGCGCTGGCGCGAAATGCACCAGTCGGGCCGGTTCTCGATCATGCCCGTGATGCGCTGCTCGCCCCAGGCCGGGGTCCACTCGACGCCCCGGATATCCCGCAGCGCGTGCGCCCTGAGGTTGCGCTGCTCCATGCTGATGAACCACTGTGGCGTCGCACGGAAGATCACCGGCGTCTTGTGGCGCCAGCAGTGCGGATAGCTGTGCCGGTACGGCACATGGTGCAGCAGCCGCCCGGCGTCGGCGAGCGCCTGCACGATCACGGCGTTCGCCGCATCGACCCGTTGCCCGCCGACGAGCGGCGTGCCGGCGAAGAAGCGCCCATCGGGCCCCACCGGGTTCACGACCGGCAGGCCGTATCGCTGGCCGACGACGAAGTCCTCCTGGCCATGGGCCGGCGCGGTGTGCACGGCGCCGGTACCTGCCTCGAGCGTCACGTGATCCCCGAGGATCACCGGCACGCGCTTCGGCAGGAATGGATGCGCAAGCTCGAGCCGCTCGAGTGCGACGCCGTCGAACTCGGCGAGCAGCTCGCGCATCGCAAGGCCATAGCGCGCGAGGCAAGTCTCGCGCAGCTCGCTCGCGAGCACCAGCCGTTCGCGGCCCGCGGCGGACTCGACCTCGACGAGGCTGTAGCGGAAACCGGCGCGCAGCGCGACGGCTTCATTGGCAGGCAGTGTCCAGGGTGTCGTCGTCCAGATGACGAGCGACACCGGCAGTTCGCCGAGCGCGCCGGCGGGCTGGCCAATGCGGCGCTCGAGGTCGCGCAGGTCGAGCACGCGAAACGCGACGTCGACTGCGGGCGACGTACGCTCCTCGTATTCCACTTCCGCCTCGGCGAGCGCGGAGCGGCAATCGAGGCACCAGTGCACGGGCTTCGCGCCGCGATACAGGTGCCCGTTGTGCACGATGCGGCCGAAGGCGCGGATCTGCTCCGCCTCGTACGCCGCGTCCATCGTGAGGTAGGGCCGGTCCCAGTCGCCGAGCACGCCGAGGCGGATGAAGTCGGCGCGCTGCAGGTCGATCTGCTCGCGCGCGAACGCGCGGCACGCCGCACGGAATGCGTTCGCATCGAGCTTCTGCCCCGGCTTGCCGTGCTTTTTCTCGACGGCGTGCTCGATCGGCAGGCCGTGGCAGTCCCAGCCCGGGATGTAAGGCGCATCGAAACCGTCGAGCGAGCGCGACTTGACGATGATGTCCTTCAGGATCTTGTTGACCGCGTGCCCGATGTGAATCGCGCCGTTCGCGTACGGCGGGCCATCGTGCAGCACGAAGCGCGGCCGGCCGCGCGCAGCGGCACGCAGCTTCCCGTACAGGTCGCCCGCGCGCCAGGCCTCGAGCATTTTCGGCTCGTGCTGCGCGATATCGGCCTTCATTGGAAAGCCGGTCTGCGGCAGGTTGATCGTGTGCTTGTAGTCGGTCACTCGCAGTCCTTCAATGGTCGAGCAGGCGCCGCGCCGCGCCCGCATCGTCGTGCATCTGCGCGACCATCGCCTCGAGCGACGCAAACCGCGCCTCGTCGCGGATCTTCGCGACGAACTCCACCTCGATTTCGCGGCCGTAGAGGTCCGCCGCGAAATCGAACAGAAACGTCTCGAGCCAGGGCTCGACACCGCCGACCGTCGGCCGCGTGCCGAGGCTCGCGACCCCGGGCCACGCCGTTGCGGCCACGCCGTGCACGCGTACGGCGAATATGCCGCCGAGCGGCGAGACGCGACGCTCGAGCCGCAGATTCGCCGTCGGAAAGCCGAGCGTGCGTCCGAGCTGCTCGCCTTGCGCGACACGCCCGCGCATCGTATATCGTCGCCCGAGAAGTCGCGCAGCGCCGTCGAAATCCCCGGCGGCGAGGCACGCACGCACGGCCGAGCTGCTGACGCGCTCGCCCGACCGCGTGACCGGCGCGACGACATCGACCTCGAAGCCGAGGCGGCGCCCCTCCTCCGAGAGGCGCTCTGCCGTTCCCGCCCCGCCGCGGCCAAACCGGAAATCGTGGCCGACGACGATCATCGCGGCACCGAACGCGCGTGCGAGGCGCTGCGCGAACATCTCGGGTGACCACTCGCGCAGCCGCGCATCGAAACGCAGCACACACAGCGCATCGAGCCCGCTTTGCGCGACGAGCCGCCAGCGTTCGCGAAAGCTCGTCAGCCGCGCCGGCGGCGAGGCCGGCGTCAGGTATTCGCGCGGCATCGGCTCGAAGGTCAGCATCAGTGCGCGCACGCCGCGCTCGCGAGCCACCTCGCGCGCGCGGGCCATCAGCGCCTGGTGCCCGAGGTGCAGGCCATCGAAGGTGCCGACTGCCACCACCGCATCGCGGCAGGTGTGGGGAAGGGTCGGCAATCCGCGAATCAACCGCATGATTATATGGGCCGGTTGCGCAGGTGGCCATAACGCAGGCCGGTCGCGAACAGCACCGCGAAGTACAGCGCCGCGCCGGCAGCGATGCCGATACCGCACCGGACCGCGCGTTGCAGCGCCCCGAGGGTAGTCCAGCCGGCGAGGTCACCGGCAAACCACATGAGGAGCGCCGCCATCGCGACATTGGCGGCAAGGACGCGCCACAGGAAAGTCGGCCAGCCGGCCGACGCCCGATACACCCCGCCGCGTCTGAGGCCACGCCACAAGAGGAACGCATTGACCGCCGCACCGGCGCAGGTCGATGTGGCGAGCAGCACGTGCGGAACCGGGAACCCGAGCCACTTGGCGGGCAGCACGACGACGACATTGAGGGTCATCGTGACCGCGAGCGCGATGATGCCGACCCGCACCGGCGTGCGCGTGTCCTGGCGCGCGAAGTAACCGGGCGCGAGCACTTTCACGAGGCTGAACATCAGCAGCCCCCACGAATACGCCATCAGCGCGTAGGACGCCATCTGCACGTCGCGCAGCCCGAAGCGCCCGTAGCCGAAGATCGTGGCCGTGAGCGGGCCCGAGAAGACGAGCAGGCCCACTGCGGCCGGCGTCGCGAGCAACACAGTGAGGCGCAGCGCCCAGTCGAGGGTACCGGCGAAGCGGTCCATCGACTGCTGCGCGTGGTGCGCGGACAGCCCCGGCAGGATCACGGTCGCGAGCGCGATACTGAAGACGCCGAGCGGAAACTCCATCAACCGGTCGGCGAAATAGAGCCAGGAAATGCTGCCCGACATCAGGAACGACGCGATGATCGTGTCGAGCAGCAGGCTCACCTGGGCCATCGACGAGCCGAGGATCCCCGGCACCATCAGCCGACCGATGCGCCGCACGCCCTCGGCGCGCGGCTGCCAGCGCGGGCGGCCGAGGAGCCCGAGCCGTCCGACCGCGGGCAGCTGAAAGAGGACCTGCAGCACCCCGCTCACGAACACGCCGATCGCGAGCACGCGCCCCGGGTTCGCCGCGTTTGCGGCGAGCACGACGGCCACGAAGATCATCACGACATTCATGATGACCTGCGTGAACGCGGGCACCGCGAAGCGCCCGTAGCTGTTCAGCACGCCGCTGAAGAGCGCCGTGAGCGACACGAAGAAGAGATACGGGAAGGTCCACCGCAGCATCTCGACCGCGAGGTCGTACTTGTCGCCGTGCTGCGTGAAGCCGGGCGCGAACAGCAGGATCAGGAGCGGCGCACCGATCACGCCGAGAATCGTCACGCCGAGGAGCACCGTGCCGAGTGTGCCCGACGTGCCGCCGACGAGCGTCCGTACCTCCTCCGGCGTACGCCTGACGCGATACTCGGAAATGACCGGCACGAAGGATTGCGAGAACGCGCCCTCGGCAAAGAGCCGCCGCAGGAAATTCGGGATCTTGTAGGCGACGAGGAAGGCGTCCATCAGGAGCCCGGCGCCGAAGACCTGTGACAGTGCCATGTCCCGCAGGAGGCCCGTGATCCGCGACAGCAGCGTCGTGGCGCCGACGACGCTGGTGCTCTTCAGCAGCGCGCGGCTCATGCGATAAACGTCGGAAAACCCACAGGTTACAACTATACCGGACGCCTCCGGCCGCGCGCCGGTTCCGATTGACAAGGCTGGGGGCGCTCCGCACACTACGCGCCCTCAAAAAGCAGCCGACCCCTTTTCCGGAGACCCCGTGGCCAATACGAAATCCGCCGAAAAAGCCGCACGCCAGTCCGAGAAGCATCGCGCTCGCAACGTCGCGCTGCGTTCGCGCGCCCGCTCGGGTCTGCGCAAGGCCACCGCGGCGATCGGCACGGGCGACAAGAGCGCGGCGACGGCCGCGCACCGTGAGGCCACGTCCCTCGTCGACGCGCTCGCCTCGAAGGGCAAGATCCACCGCAACAAGGCCGCGCGCCACAAGAGCCGCCTCGCCGCCCGCATCAAGAACATGAAGTGAGGCCGCGGCTCCCGCCGGGAGCCGCCCGTCAGTCCGCTGCGTCGCTGCGCGTCGCGCGCGTCTCCTCGAGCGCCTGCATCACGGCCTCGCTCAGGGCCTTCGTGCCCTCGCCCGTGACCCCCGAGATCAGGAAGGTCGGACCCTTGTGGCGCAGGCGGCGCGCGATGTCCTTCGCGCGCGCCTCGGCTTCGTCGGCGGGCAGCAGGTCGCGCTTGGTGAGCACGAGCCAGCGCGGCTTCGCGGCGAGCTCCGGGCTGAACTTCTTCAGTTCCGCCACGATCGCGCGTGCGTCCTTCACCGGATCGGCATCGGGATCGACCGGCGCGATGTCGACGAGGTGCAGCAGCACGCGGGTGCGCTGCAGGTGCTTCAGGAACCGGATGCCGAGTCCCGCGCCCTCGGCCGCGCCCTCGATGAGCCCCGGGATATCGGCCATCACGAAACTGCGGTGCTGTCCGACGTAGACCACGCCGAGGTTCGGGTAGAGCGTCGTGAACGGATAGTCGGCCACTTTCGGGCGCGCCGCCGAGACGGCGCGTATCAGCGTCGACTTGCCGGCGTTCGGCAGGCCGAGGAGGCCCACGTCGGCGATCACTTTCAGTTCGAGTTCGAGCGCGCGCTTCTCGCCCGGCAGGCCCGGGCCAAACTGGCGTGGCGTGCGGTTGGTGCTCGACTTGAAGCGTGTATTGCCCCAGCCGCCCTTGCCACCGCTCGCGACCAGCAGTTCCTGCGAGGCGCGCGTCAGATCCCCGAGGGTCTCCCCGGTCTCCACGTCGCGCACGATCGTGCCGACCGGCACCGTGACGTGCAGGTCTTCCCCGCCGCGGCCGGTGCAGCCGTTGCCGCTGCCGGGCTCGCCGTGCTGCGCGCGGAACGTGCGTTCGATCCGGAAGTCGGCGAGCGTATTGATCCCTTCTGCCGCGCGCAGGTAGACGCTGCCGCCGTGGCCGCCGTCGCCGCCATCCGGGCCGCCGAACGGCACGAACTTCTCGCGGCGAAAGCTCGTGCTGCCGCGGCCGCCGTTGCCGGCCTGGACCTTGATCCGTGCTTCGTCGACGAACTTCATGTGGGTGGATTCCGTGCCGCGGTCCGCAAACAAAAACCCCGGCGCTCGGCCGGGGCTTTCGATGCGTGCGCGCTGCGCGACGCGTTATTCCGCGTCGATGCTCACGAAGCGGCGCTGCTCGGCGCCCTTCACCGCAAAGCGCACCTTGCCGTTCCTCAGCGCAAAGAGCGTGTGGTCGGTCCCGATGCCGACATTCGGGCCGGCGTGGTACTGCGTGCCGCGCTGGCGCACGAGGATGTTGCCGGCGAGCACGGTCTCCCCGCCGAAACGCTTCACGCCGAGGCGCTTGCTGTGCGACTCGCGGCCGTTGCGTGTGCTGCCGCCTGCTTTCTTGTGTGCCATCTCAGACGATCTCCGTAACCTTGACTTCCGTGAAGGGCTGGCGGTGGTTCTTCATCCGCAGGTAGTGCTTGCGGCGGCGGAACTTGACGATCGCGACCTTGGCGCCCTTGCCGTGGCGCTCGACCGTGCCGGTCACCTTCGCGCCCGCGAGCAGCGGCGCGCCGACCTTCACGTCGCCGCCGTGGCCGACGAGCAGCACCTGGTCGAACGTGACGTTCTGGCCCGGCTCCACGTCGAGCTTCTCGATGCGCAGCACCTGGCCCTTCTCCACCCGATACTGCTTGCCGCCCGTGGCGATGACCGCGTACATGATCGCAAAGCTCCTGAAAAAGGCCGCGTAGTGTACTCACCGCCCGGGGCGCGGTCAAACCCATGATTCGCCAATAAAAACAGCATCTTGATGCCGTCCTGATAGGCTACCCCGATGACCCTCGAGGAAATCCGGGCGCTGGTGCGGGCCGATCTGGTGGCCGTGGACGATGTGGTGCGCGCGAGCCTGAAGAGCACCGTGCCCCTCGTCGACCAGGTGGCCGAGCACATCATATCCGGCGGCGGCAAGCGCCTGCGCCCGCTCCTCGTCGTGCTCGCGGGGCGCGCCTGCGGCGCCGGTGGCCGTCGCCACACGGAAGCCGCGGCATTCATCGAGTTCATCCACACCGCGACCCTGCTGCACGACGACGTCGTCGACGGCTCCGCCAAGCGCCGCGGCCGCGACACCGCAAACGCGGTCTTCGGCAATCAGGCGAGCGTGCTCGTCGGCGATTTCGTCTATTCGCGCGCCTTCCAGATGATGGCGGCGATCGGCTCGCAGCAGGTCATGGAAATCATGGCCGACGCGACCAATGTGATCGCCGAAGGCGAAGTGCTGCAGCTGATGAATGCGCACGACCCGGAAACGACCGAGCAGCGCTACCACGAAGTGATCTACCGCAAGACCGCGCGCCTCTTCGAGGCAGGCGCCCAGGTCGCGGCCGTGCTCGCGAACGCGCCGAGCGCGGTGCAGGATGCGCTGCGCCGCTACGGCCGCCACCTCGGCACGGCCTACCAGATGATCGACGACGTGCTCGACTATCGTTCCGACCCGGCCGCACGCGGCAAGAACCTCGGCGACGACCTCGCGGAGGGCAAGCCGACGCTGCCGCTCATCCATGCACTGCGCATGGGGAACGACGCGCAGCAGGCGCAGATCCGCGCCGCGATCGAACACGGCGGGCTCGAGCACCTCGATGCGATCGTCGCGGCGATCGAGTCGACCGGTGGTCTCGACTACACGGAAGGCCTCGCGCGCCGCGAGGCCGAGCAGGCGGTGAGCGCGCTGCATGCGGTGCCGGCATCGGCGTTTCGCGACGCGCTCGCAGCGCTCGCCGCGTTTTCCGTCGCGCACAAGGTTTGAGGACCCCGGGCTAGCCGGCGCAAAGGAGCGCCTGCATGCCGGCCTCCTCGAAGTGGCGGTCCGTCGTCAGCGCCTGCGAGAGACGCAACTCCCGCATCACGACGAAGCTGCTGCAGTCGGTGAACGAATAGCCGTGATCCGCATGCCTGCGAAAATAGGCCTGCGTCGCCTCGAAACGTTCCTGCCCGATCCATTCGAGGCGGATGCCGACACTCAGCTCCACCAGTTCGAGCACACGCAATGCGACGTGTGCGCCTCCGCGAGCCTTCGCAAGGGTCGCGGCTTCGTCGATCACGTAGTCGGTCACCACCAGGCGCCGCCCCTCTCCGAGCGCGCGCTGCACGACATCCCGGGCGGCCGCATGGCTCGCATCGTTGCGGTCAATCAGCGCATAGAGGCCCGACGTGTCGACAAAGACCTCACGCCTTGCCATACAGGAGCCGATCGATGTCCGCATTGGTCGTGCCGCCCGGCCCATCGACCGCGAACTCATCCAGATTGAGCAGCGGGTCGTCGGGGGGCAATGTGGCCCGCAGCGGGCGCGGCACGGGCCCGAGTTCGGCGACCACCTTGCCGCCACGCGCGATCAGGATGCGCTCACCCCGCTCGGCGCGCGCCACCAGCCGCGACAGCTGCGTCTTGGCGGCGTGCATGTTGAACGTCTTGCCACTCATTGCACCATGTTAGCTAATAGCATCGGACTAAACAAGGATGCTGGCGGCGAACTCCCAGGTATCGCCGCCGCGCGCGCCGCTCACGCAGCGCACGCGCTCGCGCGATGCAGCAATGAACCAGGTGTGTGCGCCCTTCGGCTTGGCGCGTCCGAACACCGTGGGCGTGAGCGCCGCCACGCAGGATGCGTGTTGCGGGTCGCGCACCGACTCGTAACGGATCAGCTCGATCCGTGCCTCGCGCGCTGCAGTGGCGAGCGCCTGGGTCGCGCCGTAGTCGCGGCGATCCGTCCACAGCGCGCGGTCCTTCGCGAGCGGCGCTGCCGTGAGATCGACCGCATTGCCCCGCACGCCCACGCTGAACGCCGTGTGCGGCACCGGCTTGAGATCGGGCGTGCCCGGGGAGTCGAGCAGGAAGCGCAACTGCCAATAGCTCTTCTCGGCGAGCGATGTGCGAAGTTCCTCCGCCCCGTACCACACGCCCGCTGCGAACGGCGCGCGAAAACGTGACCCGGCCCGGGGCCGATAGCGGAACGGTGTGGCGAGGAGATAGTGGAGCCTTTCCGTGCCCGGCAGCAGCGCGGGCTTGCTCGCCTCGAGGATGCCCTCGAGCAGGGCCTGCTCTGCCAGCGAGTCGGCGAGCCGCATCGTTGAGGCCGTGTGCTGCGCCTCGACGACCCGCCACAGCACGCGCTGGTAGCGGCGCGCGCTAGAGGCGAGCGCGGGCGGCGTCCAGGTAGTCGACGGCACGCGCCAGACCCGCCGGGTCGCGCATCAGTTCGAGCGGCACGCCGCCGAGCGCGGCATTCGGCGCGCGCATCCACGCACGGGCCGCGGCATCGTCCAAACCCACGATCGCATCGAGCGAGCGGAACGAACGCACGAAGAGCGCCGCGAGCTGCCAGGGCTTGCTGCCCTCCTCGAGGGCCTTGCCGCCGCTCGCGAGGCGCGAGGCCGTGGCGCTGCTGACGCCGATGATCTCGGCGAGCTCGCCCTGTCTCACCCCGAGAAACCCCGCCGCACGAACGGCCGCGCGGGCGAGGACGGCGCCCGGGTCGGGGGCTGCTTCGCGTTTTCGCTGGCCTGTGGGGTGCATTTCGGTGGAAACTATACCGCCAGTTTGTTTCTACTGCAATTTTTAGGCGCGGCATTGAAGCGAAGGGCCCGGAGACGGCGCCCGCGCTCCTGCCACCCCCCTGCAGGTTCGCGTTTGAATGGCGAGGGTCCCTTCAGTAGACTGCGCGGCTCTCCGCCTCGGGGTGTAGCTCAGCCTGGTAGAGCACTACGTTCGGGACGTAGGTGTCGCAGGTTCAAATCCTGTCACCCCGACCACTGATGCCTTTTGTCCATTCCGGACAGATGATTGTCCAATCCGCGCAATCGGGCGCGTGGGAATCCGAGGGCGATTCAGGATTGCTCCGCCTGCAGGAGCACTGCGGCTCGCAGGCTACCACGTGCGCAAGCGCCGGGGGTCACTGGTCAGCGCGCAGCAACCGTCGGCCGCGCCTCGGCCGCGCGGGTCTGGTAGCGCACGACGATTCGCGCCACCTGGGCGTGCACCGGGTCCTCGTTCCACACGTTGACGCAGACGGGCGCGAGGCTGTCGGTCGCGGCGATGGTCTCGGGCGCATCGGCAAACGAAACGTCGCCTGCCCCACCGTCGCCTGCCGCCGAATGCGCCTGCCAGCCCTCGCCCGCACCCGCCGCGCGGGAATAGCGCTCGATCCCGAGACGCTCGGCTGCAGCGGGAACCTGGGTGCAGAGCAGGACTGGCGCAAGTGCCGTCGATTCGCAGAGCGGCGCAGGCCCTTCGCTGTCCGCGCTGCTGCGCACGCAGGGTGCGAGTCGCACCAGTGCCTCGGACGACGCGACGAGCGGCGGCGAGTGGAGGACATCGGCGCGGCGCTCGCTCGCGAGCGTGAGCGCGTGCAGCTGCTCGTCGATCTCGCCGCGCATTCGGGCCATTTCCTGCCGCGCGCCGTCCGCGCGCAGCTCGGAGTAGGCATATCCGCCGACCGCAGAGGCAACGACGATCGCAGCGAGCATCAGCATCGTGCGCAACATGCTGCGGCGGGGCCGCCCCGGCGATGGTGTGCGCGCCCTCATCAGCTGGAATCCGGCCGCACTCACGGTGGCCGATGCGCCGATGATGGCAGCGACGATGGTCTCCGACAGTCCCATGGCATCCTCGAACGAACCCGGACTCGGACCGGCGGATTCTAGCGACCGGGCACCGCCTGCCGCAGCCGACCCGGCCCACGCTCCGCCGTGGATGCGACGCGGAATCGGCGAACTGTGATGCAGGTCACACGCGGCGCCGGAGCCGCCGCAGCTATGCGGCGTGGCGCCGCACGTTGACGGGCAGGTCGCTCATGCGCGGGATGCCGCACCATGGGTCGAAATCGCGATCCACCGGAATCAGGCGCCCGATGTTGCTGCCGACTTCGCGGACCTGTGCCGTTTCATCCTCGGCGGGCAGGTCACCGAAGGCATGCGTCATCGAGACGAGGCCGCGCCGCAGGGTTTCGTCGGCCTCCGCGACACCGAGGATCGCGCCATGGTCCGAGGATATCTCGATGAGCTCGCCCGTCGCGATGCCGAGTTCGCGCAGGTCCTCGGGGTGCATGAATGCCGGGTTGTAGCGGTACTTGCGCACGAGGCGCGCGAAATTGCGGCCGAACGAGTTGTAGCGATCCGCGAAGCGGCGCGGGATCAGCCGGTAGCGAAACCCCGGTCGTGACGCATCCTGCGCCGCTGCTACTTCGCCGAGCTGCGCGATCATCGCTGGATCGGCGAGCTGCAGCTTCGCCGTGCACGCGGGATCCTTCGGCAGCACGTGCACGACCTCGTCGTCGAAGATGGCGCCGTGCGGATGCGCCTTGACCTGCGCGAGCGGCACGCGCGAGCCTTGTGCGAGCGCCGCGAGCAATTCCTCCGTCGACGGTGCGCGCTGCATGTCGAGCCCGGCGCTCTGTGCCTTGCGGCCGGTCGTGATCCAGGGCACCGCGCTCTCGAGCGACAGCGTGAGCCCCATGCGGCGGGCGAGGCCATGGAAGAACGCGCCCTCCTCGATCACGTCCGCGCCGGGCGGCGGATCGACGAGTTGCGGCGAGTACTGGGCGTAGGGCGTCTCGTATCCCATGCCGTAGGCGAACATCGACAGCGACTCGACCGGCAGCGTGATGCCCGGCTGCTCGAGCGCAAGCCGCGGCGCGATGACATAGTGCGCGAGTTTCGCCGTCGCCGACATCTCCGGATCGATCGTCACGAGCAGCTCGAGCCGCTGCATCGCCTCGAGCGTTTTCTGCTGGTTCGGCCAGGCGGCAACGGGATTGCCGCCGACGCAGATGAGCGCACGCACCTGCCCCTCGCCCTCGAGCAGGATCTCCTCCGCAAGCGCCGCGGTCGGCAGCCCCGCGGCGGTGTTGCCGAAGCCGCGCACGCGCAGGCGCTCGCCGAAACCCCAGCCCGGTGTCGGCGCGACGGCCTGCGCGCGTTGCGGAAAGGCCGGCATCAGCACGCCCGGGTTCGGCAGCCGCTCGCCCGCGCGCAACCACCGGCCGCACAGCGTGTTGAGGCACAGCAGCAGGTACTCGCTCAGCGTGCCGCGCGGCGCCATGTTGGGGCCGGTGCCGGCCGTCGCGAAACCGCGCGGGCCCGCGGCAAACAGGCGCGCGGCGCGCACGAGCGCATCGGCGGGCACATCGGCACAGCGCGTGACGCGTTCCGGCACGAACGGTTCGACCGTGCGGGCAAGGAGCGATAGCCCCTCGGCGTTGTCGTCGACGAAGGCGCGATCGAGCAGGCCCTCGTGGAGAATCACGCGCAGCAGACCCGCGATGATGGCCGGGTCCTGCCCGGGGCGGCCCTGCAGGTGCACGGTCGCGAGCCGCGCGGTCTCGGTGCGGCGGGGATCGATGACGATCAGCTTCATACCACGGCGCACCGCTTCGTGCAGCCGGCCGGAGGGATTGTTCGGCGGCGCCCCGATCGAGTGCGAGACGGCCGGATTCGAGCCGACGATCAGCCAGGTGTCCGCGGCCTCGAACGACTGCGCGCCCGCCTCCCAGCGGCCGTGCAGCGCCATCGCGATCGCCTTGCCCGGCTTGTCGATCGTGTTCGGGATGAAGCGCATCGGCGAGCCGATCGCGTTCATCCAGGCCATCGTCATCGGGGCCGATGCCGGATACATGAACGAATACGTGCCGACATAGCTCGCGATCGCGCGCGGCCCGTGGCGCTCGAGTATTGCAGAAAGCCGCGCGGCGATTTCATCGAGGGCCTGCCCGCTCGCAATGCGCACATGCGAGCCGTCGGGCGCGCGCTTCATCGAGTGCAGCAAGCGCTGCGGGTCGTTGTGCTGGTCCGCGAGCGAGCGCCCCTTCGGGCAGATGTAGCCGCGATAGAGCGGATTGTCGCGATCGCCTGTCACCCGCAGCACGCGGCCGTCTTCCACCTCGGCCAGTACGCCGCAATGGGCTGCGCAGAAGCGGCAGATCGTCGGGTGTATGTCGACCATGGCCGGAGCATAGCGTCCGGCAAAGCGTCGGGTAAACCCGGCCGCGTGCTACGACGCGCGGCACCGGTATGGGTCTTGTGAACTGGCGCTGCGGTCAGGCGAGCGCGACTGTGACCACGAGCACTCTGACCAACTGACCGTGGCTCGTTGATGCGCAGCCCGGCGCGACGGAAGGCAACGCCGGGCCGCATCATCGAGTGTCCAGCAACAGATGGCTATTCGCCCTGACAGTTGCGCATCTGCGCAAGTTGCAGCAGGCGGGCGAGCCGCGGATTCGCCTTGACCTCACTACCTGCGTTCGCTGCAAGACCCGCGATCTGCGTGTTCATCTTCTGTTCCGTCGGGCGACGCTCGGCGTTCATGCGCTCTCCCATAGCCTTGTCCTGGGCCTGGAACGATTGCTGCAGCGTCTCTGCGCTTCGGCCGCGCACGGTGCCGCCACTTGCGACCTCGACGGCCGTGTCAGTCGCGGAGGCGGCCTGGATGGCCGCATTCTGCTTGATTCCCGTGGCGGTGACTTCGGCCTGCTGTCGCTTGAGCATTGATTGTTCCTTCGCCATCGTGGACTGCGCCTCGGCGAGCTGCTTCTGGTCAGGCTCCGCATACTGCTGCTGCTTAAGTTCCGCATTGATCTGGGCGCACGTCATCTGCTCATCGCCCGGTCGCGCGGCGCTCGGGTCGTTCGCTGCGGCGAGATAACTCGTTTGCGCACCCATCAGTTTCTCGCAGTCAGCGACCGACATTGTCGAGCTCGGCATGCTCGCGAACTGTGCGCAATTGACCGGTGACCCTCCCGCCGACGGCGGCGGCGATGCGCCGCCCGTCGCGGGTGCGGCGGTAGCGCCATCCTGGCCGCCAAGGCTCGCATTCACGGCATTCGTGACCTGCGCGAGCAGGGGGTTGAGCAAATCCTGACTATCAGCATCGGCCGTGCCCTTGAACGACCCGGATGCCAGCACGGCGTGGTTGCCCACGGCGGTCAGCCGGTAGTCGAAGGTCACCGTATCACCGCGCTTGATGTTCGAGTGCTGAACACCTGCCATCTGTTCCATGGCCTGCTGCTGGCTCGCGGCCGCCGCGCGATAGGCGGCGTTCTGCGCCATCTGGCTCGCCATCTGCGCCGCCAGTGCGCCATTGCCGCTACCGCCGATGCCGCCCGCGCCAGCGAGCGGCAGCAGGCTCGCGAGCGGCGCGAGTCTGCGAAACAGGCTTCCCGCGCTGTGCTTCTGCGTCACATGCGTCTCGAGCACATAGTCGCAGTAGCTCTGCGCGCCGCCGCCCGCCTGGTCGGCGGTTGTGAGCGGGATGACGCGCACCGACGCGCTCGCGAGGTGCGCCATCAGCGCCTGCCGGACCGTCTCCATCGAATCGACCCCGCCTTGTTCGAGCTGCACCTGCGGCGCTACCACTCCAATAGTGACCGGCCCACCCCCCGCGGACCAAGCCGCCGGCACGTGCGCGGCCGCGACCAGAATGGCGAATGCCGTGCATGCGTCAATCCATCGCATTTGCGATCGAGTTCCCATCGCGGTCTCCCGTGAAACGCCCGTGCCCGACAGATAGCGCGCAAAGGACGTCCAGATCGGCTCATTCGGGGGCCGTTCCGGGCTGGCGCGCCCCCCAGCGATGCATTAGTGTCATGACGCGCCGCAACCCGGGAAGTACAGCTCTCTGTATGGCCAATTCGGACGCGGAAATCAGCGGTCAGATAACCAGGCTGCTGCTCGAGTGGAGCGCCGGCCGGGAGTCGGCACTGGCGACGCTGATGCCGCTCGTCTACCAGGAACTGCATTCGATGGCCGTGCGGCACCTGCGCAAGGAGCGCAGTTCGCATACTCTTCAAAGCACCGCGCTCGTGCACGAAGCGTTCCTGCGACTTGTTGACCAGTCGCGTGTGGACTGGCAGGGTCGCACGCAGTTTTTCGCGCTCGCCTCGCAAATGATGCGACGGATCCTCATCGATCATGCGCGCAAGCATTCCTCTCGCAAGCGCGGCGGCGGGATGGTGGCTGTGAGTTTCGACGAGGCCGCGATCGCGCCGAGCGACAATTCACTGGTCGACCTCGAGGCGATCGACGATGCGCTGCAGCGGCTCGAGGCGCTGGATGCGCAGCAAGGTCAGCTCGTCGAGTTGCGATTTTTCGGCGGACTCAACATCGAGGACACCGCCGACGTACTTGGCATCTCGCCTGCAACCGCCAAGCGCGAATGGGTGTTGGCCCGCGCCTGGCTGCAGCGCGAGCTCGGCAGCGGTGGTGAGCGCGGATGACGCCCGAGCGCTGGCAGCAGGTGAAGGAAGCCTTCTCGCGCGCGAGCGCGCTTTCCGGAGCGGAGCGCAAGGCGTACGTCGACAGCGTCTGCGCGCAGGACCCCCCGCTGGGAGCCGAGCTGCGATCACTCCTCGCCGCTGACGCTTGCGCCGAGGCAATCCTCGATCGGGCGGCGAGTGATTATCTTCCGGACGATGCCCTCGCCGATCCAGCGGACACATTGGCGGGCCATCGTGTCGGCGCCTACGAACTCCTGGAACGGCTTGGTCGCGGAGGCATGAGCGACGTATACCGCGCACGCCGGGCGGACGCGCAGTTCGACAAGGAAGTCGCTGTCAAGCTCATGCACGCGGGCCCGGGCAGCGAACTGCTGCTGCAGCGCTTTCGTGCGGAGCGGCAGATCCTCGCGAGCCTCGAGCACCCGAACATCGCACGGCTCCTCGATGCGGGAGTTTCGGCGCAGGGCGAGCCGTACATCGTCATGGAGCTCGTCGAGGGTGAACCGATCGATGCCTGGTGCGGGAAGCGGCAACCGCCGATCGCGCAGCGGCTGCGGCTTTTTCGCGAAATCTGCAGCGCGGTGAGCTACGCGCACCGGCGCCTGATCGTCCATCGCGATCTGAAACCCGCCAACATCCTCGTGACGCCGACGGGCCACGTGAAGTTACTCGATTTCGGCATCGCCAAGCTGCTGCAGGCGGATGCCGGCGGCGATGCGGCCCCCGAGGCAACGCGCACGATCCTGCGCGCGATGACCCCGGCGTTTTCCAGCCCCGAGCAGATCCTGGGTGCGCCGATCACGACCGCGAGCGATGTGTATTCGCTCGGCGTCGTGCTGTATCACCTCCTCGCGGGCCATGGGCCCTACCGCAGCAGCCTGCGCACGACGAAAGAGGCGATCGAAGATGTCTGCGAGAAAGAGCCGCTCAGGCCGGGCATCGATCGCGAGCTCGACGATATCATCCTGGTGGCCCTGCGCAAGGAGCCGGATCGGCGGTATGGATCGGTCGACCAGCTGTCGGCAGACATCGAGCGCTACGTCGCAGGGCGGCCAGTGCTCGCGCACGGGGACGAGCTCAGCTACCTCGCAGGCAAGTTCATTCGACGGCACCGACTGGGGCTCATCGCGGCATCGTTGGTTGCGATCAGCCTCCTCGGTGGCCTCATCGCGGCGACGCACGAGGCCCGCGTCGCCGAACGCGAGAAGGCGCGTGCGGAGCACAATTTCGCCCGCGTGCGTGCACTCGCCGACTCGCTGCTGTTCGAACTGCACGACGCCATTCAGGACCTGCCCGGTGCGACCGCTGCGCGACGGTTGCTCGCCGGGCGCGCCCTGAGCTATCTCGATGAACTGCATCGCGATGCGGCAGGCGACATCGGACTCGAACGCGACCTCGCTGCGGGTTACGAGCGTGTCGGAGACGTGCTGGGCAAACCGTTCTCGGCGAGCCTCGGCGATACGGCGGGAGCGACAAAGAGCTACCGTGCGGCTCTCGATCTTCGCGAGCAGGTACACGCGGCGAGCGATCGCCTTGAGGACAGTGTTGCGCTGGCGCGCAGCCGCCGCCTCTATGCGGGCGTGCTTGCCATGGGGGGAAAGATACGTACCGCGAGGGAGCAGATCGGCCTCGCGATCGCCTTGTCCGAACCGCTGTCTCGCAGCCAGCCGCGCAATGCGGCCGTGCTGGAAGAACTGGTGCGCGACTACGCAGACCTGGCGGGTGTCCTCGGCGGCAATTTCAATTCCGCGAATCTCGGCGACCAGGACGCCGCCATGAGCGCTCACGCGAGGCAGCTGGCTGCGGCACGGCAACTGGTGGCGCTCGCACCCGGGAACGCCGACTATCGAATGCTCGAAATCATGGCGATGCTGAATTCGGGCGACCAGTTGCTGTCAGCCGGTCGCATGCGCGAAGCGGCGCAATTCTATCAGGCCGTCCTGCCCGAACTCGAAGCCCAGGCACATTCGAGCGAGTCGGCGCGCGCGCTGCAGTGGCTGCATAGCCTGTATACACGAATCATTGCGCTGCATTTCTGGGAGCGAAATCCGGCAGCAGCAGTGCCCATTGCCAGAGCTGCGTTTGCGCTGACGCAGCATCTCGCCGCCGATTCGCACGATGCCTATGCGCGCCTCGATCTCGCGACAGACTACGCGAACCTCGCGGATGCGCTGTCGCAGTCAGGAACGGAGCGTGAAGCATCCGCAGCGGCCGCGCAGGCGACCGGCATCCTGAGGGCCCTGCAGGCCGCCGACCCCTCGAACAGCGAGTATCGCGTCACCTATGGGCTGGCGCTCTATATCGCAGGTGAAGTCGCCGATCGCGGCAAAGATCGAGGAAAGGCGCTGCAATTCCTGCGCGATTCGCTGGCCGTGTTCGAGGCTGTGCAGCGCACGGACGCGGACAACGTCGATGCGCGGCTGCATGTCGCGGCCGTGCTCGTGCGCATCGGCGATCTCGAGGCGGGCAGCCGCAATGCGGCTGGTGCACAGGCCGCGTATTCGAGGGCCGTGGCACTGAGCAGCCCCGAGGGCGCTGCGCCGAATTCGCCGGAAGCAAGGTTTGTTGCAGCAAGCGCCTTCGAAGGGCTCGGCAGACTTGCGACCGCTGCAATGGGGCGCAAACCGGTCATCGGCAATGACGCTCGCCGGACTACGGCCTGCCGATGGTTTGCTCGCGCCGCCGATGCAAGGGTGGGCATTCAGGAGATTGGCGCAACGAGCCCGAACGGCTTCTACATATCACCCGGCCATGAAACCGGCGCAGCCCCGGACTGCACGAGCGCACTTATGCGAGCGCACATCGGATCGGTGCATTGAGCGCGTCAAACACAAGACACCGAGCACCGCGATCCACCATCCGTCGAGTCCGCCGCCACCGCCGTCTCCGGGCTCCGGCGCAGGAGCCTCACCGCTCGACACCGTGACCGTAACGGAACGCTCGGCCGATCCGCCGGCTCCCGTGCACGACAGCGTGAAGGCGCTGGTGGCCGTCAGTACCGGCGTCTCTTCGCTCCCCGCGCTCGCCTTGTTTCCGGCCCATGCGCCCGACGCCGTGCACCCCGTCGCGTTCGTGCTGCTCCAGGTCAGCGTCGAGCGCGCGCCGGCGGTAACCGTGGTCGGGCTCGCGGTGAGATCGACTGTCGGCACGGGCACGGGGGCGGCGCTCACGGTGACCGTGACCGACTGGCTGCTCGTACCGGCGGCGTTGTCGCACGAGAGCGTGAACCGGGTCGACTCGCTGAGCCCGGCGATCGTGGCCTGGCCACTTGTCGCGCGGCTCCCGCTCCAGTCACTGCGCGCGGGGCTCGCCGAGGCGGTGCAGGCGGTGGCGCCGGCCGCATTCCATGCGAGCTGCGTCGTCCCACCTGCGGTGACCGAAAGCGGATTGCCGGAGAAGGTCACGGTCGGCGGCACCGGCTGGGATGCCGCGCCCTTGAAGCCCGGGCCGACGGCCCAGCCCGGATTCTGCGACGTCGAATAATCGTAGGCCCCCGCTTCCGGCAACCCTGTGCGCGCCGTGCCGTTGAAGTCGACGTTCGTCGCGTAGGTCGCATCGCCCGCATCGATCAGGCGCGAACCCGCGCGCGGATAGAGGTTGCGTCCCGCGGCATCGGCGAAATCGAGCGCGACGGACTGCCCGACGCGATAACCGCTCGCCGGCAAGGCGCTCGTCGCGGGCACGACGACATTGCCCGTGACCACGACATTGGCGAGCCCGCCGATCGCGAAATCGTCCGCGTTGCAGTAGATGGCGTTGTTCGCGAACACGAGGCCGGTGCGCCCGCTCCAGCTGCCGAGGCGCACGCACGGGCTGCCGCCCACGATCGTGTTGTGCACGAACTGCAGGTTCGACGGCACCGCGGCCTGGTGGGGCTGCGAATTGAACCCGTTGCCCGGGCTGTCCATGATGATGTTGTTGCGGATGATCGCGTCGGCCGCGGCCTGGATGCCGGAATCGCCGCAGTTCCACATCACGTTGCCTTCGACGACATTGACGGGCTGCCCCTGCGTGCCGTACACGAGCACGCACGGATAGCCCGTGTCGTGGATGACATTGTCGCGCACGATATTCGAGTGCGAACCGAGCTTCACCTCGATGCCGTCACCCTGGGTCGAATTGCGCGTGTCATGGATCCAGTTGTTCTCGATCAGCGAGTTCGACACGATGCAGGTCGCATCGTTGCAGCCGATGTACATGCCCTCGCCGGTGCCGCCGTTCTGGCCCGTATGGTGGATGTGGTTGTGCTGCACCGTGATGCGGGTCATCGTGGTGCGGAAATTGATCCCGACATCGACATCGTGGATCTCCAGATGATCGAGCGTGATGTCGGCGTTCGCGCCGCTCAGGTTGATGCCGTCGCCGCCGTTGCTCGAGATCTCGAGCCCGGTGATGCGCAGCCAGGTCGCGCCCTCGATGTTGATCGTGTTCTGCGCGGCGGCCGTCGCCGGGCGCGTGATCAGCGGTACGGCCTCGCCGTCGGCGCCCTTGATGAGCACCGGTGCGGCGGCCGTGCCGCGAACGGTGACACTGATGCGGCCCGTATCGGCATAGGTGCCGGCGTGCACGATGAGCGTATCGCCGGCGTTCAGCGCCTCGACTGCGGCTTCGAAACTCTGGCCCGGGTAAAGGTCGATCTGCGCGGCATGCGCGGTAGCGGCGCCGAGCAGCCAGAGCGCCGCGAGCGTGCCACGGAACGAAACGGATGGGCGAATCATGCCGCGATCTTAGGCACGGGAGACATGCGCCACCATGTCTCCAGCCGCCGACGCGTGGCTGCAGAATGCCTTCAGACGTCGTCGTCGCCCGCCACGCCGCCCTCGCCTTCCCAGCGGTAGATCGCGCGCATGTCCTTGCGGCTGAACTTGAGACGCACGCCCGCGCCGCCACCGCCGTCTTCGGGTATGAAGCGAATGCCTGCGCCCTCGAGTGCTTCACGAAGCTGTCGCTTCGTCGCGTCATCCGGCTCGTGGATCTTCTGCTCGAAATTCGCGATCACGGGGACCGCGACCCCCGCGTATCTGGACAGGGTCTCACGTGAGGCATCGAGCAGCGCGCGTGCTGCACGGCATTGGGATGCGGTGAGCATGGGCGCATTATAGCGCCTCGCGCGCGCCTCAGGCCTTGTCGAGTGCCTGGTCGATGTCGGCAAGGATATCGTCGATGTGCTCGATGCCGATCGACAAGCGCACGGTTTCCTCGCTGACGCCGGCACGCGCGAGTTCCGCCGGCGAGAGCTGGCGGTGGGTCGTAGAAGCGGGGTGACAGGCGAGTGATTTCGCATCGCCGATGTTGACGAGCCGCGTGAGGAGCTGCAGCGCATCCTGGAAGCGCTCGCCGCCGGCGCGGCCGCTCTTCACGCCGAACGTCAGGAGGCCGGAGCCCTGCCCCGAGAGATACTTCTTCACGAGCGCGTGGTCCGGATGCGACGGCAGGCCCGGATAACGGACCCAGCCCACCTTGGCGTGACCCTCGAGATGCTTCGCGACCGCGAGCGCATTGGCGCTGATGCGATCGACCCGCAGGCCGAGTGTCTCGATGCCCTGCAGGATCAGGAACGCGTTGAACGGCGAGATCGCCGCACCGGTGTTGCGCAGCGGCACGACGCGCGCACGGCCGATGTAGGCCGCAGGCCCGAGGGCCTCGGTGTAAACCACGCCGTGGTAACTGACATCGGGCTCGTTCAGGCGCCGGAAACGCGCCTTGTGTTCCGCCCACGGAAACTTGCCGGAATCGACGATCACGCCGCCCACGCTCGTACCATGACCGCCCATGTACTTCGTCAGCGAATGCACGACGATGTCGGCACCATGCTCGAACGGCCGGCACAGGTGCGGGCTCGGCACCGTGTTGTCGACGATGAGCGGGATACCGTGGGCGTGCGCGAGCTGCGCGAGCCGCTCGAAATCGGTGACATTGCCGAGCGGGTTGCCGACCGATTCGCAGAATATCGCCTTCGTCTTCGCGTCGATCAGCGGCTCGAACGCGTTCGGCTCGCGATAGTCGGCAAAGCGCACATCGATGCCGTACTGCGGCAGCGTGTGTGCGAAGAGGTTGTAGGTGCCGCCATAGAGCGTGCTCGCCGCGACGATGTTGTCGCCCGCCTCGGCAATGGTCAGGATCGAGTAGGTGACTGCGGCCTGCCCGGAGGCGAGTGCGAGTGCGCCGATGCCGCCCTCGAGCGCCGCGACGCGCGCCTCGAGCACGGCCTGCGTCGGGTTCATGATCCGCGTGTAGATGTTCCCTTCGACCTTCAGGTCGAAAAGGTCGGCGCCGTGCTGTGTGTCGTCGAACGAATACGCCACGGTCTGGTAGATCGGCACGGCGACCGAGCGCGTCGTCGGGTCCGGCGTGTAACCGCCGTGCACCGCGATCGTTTCCCGCTTCCAGCCCTTCTGCATCACTTGCGTCCCATGCGGCGCTTCAGCAGCGCGCCCGCTTCCTGGTAGTTGTCCGGCAGTTCCTCGAGGAACCCGTTCGGTTTCACCGTCGGCACATACTGCTGGAAGACCGGCAGCAGCAGCGCCATCGGGTATTCGGCCGGCATGCGCGTCGCGCGGAAATCGCCGATCGGCACCCGGGCCTGCACGATATCTTCGTGGTGATTCGCCGAGCGCGCAAGCGGCTTGCCACGCGGGTCGACGATCGCGGTGCCCTCGTCACGCGCACCGACGGCTTCCGTGAAGCCCGGGTTGTCCGGCGACACCGAATTACCCACGCCGACCGTATAGACGCGGGTCGCGCGGGCCGTCTGCATCGCCTGCTCGGCGTTCGATCCACCGGTCACCGTGAGGATCAGGATTTCCGCACCCTTCAGCGCAAGTGCCTGGTACAGCATCGGCTCCATGCCGACTGCCGTCATCGCGATATTGCCGATGTCGGTGCGCGCGACGGGCAAAGTGGCGTCCCAGCCGTACATCTCGACGAAGCGGTCGAGCACGTCGTAAACGGTCGTGCCGATGAGGCCGATGCCGCCAAAGGCGCCGAGGATGTTGCGCGCCTTCCATTGCCGGTCGACGATGTTGCCGTCCGGGCCGACGATCACCGACATGTTGATCACGTGTCCCGGCCAGTCCTTGTCGCGCGCATAGCAGCCGAACGCGATGTAGCAGCCGTAGTGCTTCGCACGCTCGCCGATTACCTCGGACTCGGGGCCGGGCAGGTCGAAGGCGACCTTCTGCAGTTCCGTCCTGTTCCACGGCTGCCAGCCCTGGATCGGGAATTCGTGCATGCAGAGGAGGTCCTGCTTCGCGCCCCAGCGCCGCTCGCCACCCCATTCGGGGCCCGCCCCCTGCGCGTAGTCGATCAGTTTCACGACGTGCGCGAGATTGCGCTTGAGCGTCGCGTCGCGATTCTTGAGGTCGATCGACATCAGCCGCGACTGGATCGCGGATACGTTGATCGACTGCTGCCGCAGCGGCACGGTGGCGTAGGCGCCGTTTTTCATCACCGACACGGCGCTATCCGGGCGCGCGTCACCGGGCGTCGTGCCGCCGTTCGCGCCCGCCTGCGCGGCATGTGTCGCCGATGCGGCGAGCGTCGCGAGGCCGACGGCCCCGGCACCACCGAGGATCTCGCGCCGTGAAATGGACGATACGGTTTTGCGCTTCATCGTGCATGCTCCCCTGTCAGATGCACCCGACAGTAGCACCGCCTGCCGAGGGGGTGTAACAACGCGCAGTCACGAACCACAACCGATCGTTGTACCGCTGCACGCGGTCGGCACGTCACGGCCGCGCGGCGAAGTAGGCCTCGTATTCCCGCTGCAGGGTCGCGAGCCGGGGATCCTGCGATGCGGCCGTGGTGAACTCGCCCACCGTGGACTTCAGCCACTCGAGCCCTTCCTTGCCGAGGCCGTAGGTCGCATCGTCCTGCGCCCAGATGTTGATCGCGCGGGTGAAGCTCCTCTGGAACGAATAGCTCGCGATGCTCCTGCCCTGCACGCGCACTTCGTAGGTGACGACGAGATTGTTGTTGGTGACCACCGGCAGCAGCCCGAGCGTGCCGCCCGACCAGATGGCCGAGAGCAATCCCGCAGCCTTGCCGCCCGCGGTCGGTTGCAGCGAATGGCTCACGCGCAGCTCGATCGGCGAGCCGATCAGCGCCTCGTCGAGTTGCGCGAACGTCGCGTCGGCCTTGATCAGCGCATATAGCTCGTTGCCCGCGATCGAGCTGTAGAAATGCATCGCGGGCAGCGCCCCGCGCGGGCCTTCGGCGTGCGCGGCTGCGCCGCACGCACCGAGGAGCGCCGCGAGCACGATCAGCCTGCCTTTCATCGCGCGACCCTCATTGGTAGCAGCTGAGCGGCAGCACCGCACCGAGCGCCGCGGCGTTCGCGGTCCGCAGGTCGCCATTCGCGCGGGGTTCGACTTCGGTGAACGCCACACCGGAGCGTCGCAGGAACATGGCGACATAGCGCGCCTCGAGTGCGAAGTTCACGTTCTGCGGCAGCAGCCCCTCCTTGATCAGCGCCGCCGCGTTCAGCGTGCCGACCGTCACGCCGAGCAATTCACCGCCGTCCGAAACGACCGGCCCGCCGCTCGATCCGGGCTGGATCGGCGCGGAGAACTGGAAGAGCCCGAGCGAGCCCTTGAGCCCACCCTGCGCGCTCACATTGCCGCGGGTCAGGTTGGGCGACGCCGACAGGAGACCCTGCAGCGGAAACCCGACATTGGTGACGGCTTCGCCGAGCACCAGCTCTTCCCCGACGCGCAGCGGCAGCGCCTTGTCGGTCGGCTGCCCGGTCCCGACGACGGCGAGGTCGAGCAGGTCGCTCGAGGCGCGCAGCGTGACGGGCACCGGCTTCTCATCGCGCGTCGCCTCGATCACGAGGCAATCGCGCAACACGTGGGCGGCGGTCAGGAGTTCGCCCGACGCGTTGATATAGAACGCGGTGCCGGTGCTCACCGGCGCCTCGCGGTCGACCAGGAGCTCGCGCCTGACGGCCGACAACTCGCCCTTCGGGGGGAACTTCGTGGCGCTCGGCGCGAGGTTCTGCAGCAGTTCGATCAGCACCGACTCGGTCGCGCGCAGCGCCGCATTGGGAAATCCCCCGAGCAGCCCCGCGGAATTGAGCCCTACGGATTGCGATACGTTGCCCTCGAGCAAAAGCGCCGCATCGGCGCCGAATACACGATAGTGCACATCGAGCCGCAAGGTGCCCCGTTCGACGCTCCATTTCGGGTGCATCGCGAGCAGCAGGCCGAATACGCCGCTGAATTCGCCGGTGACCGGCACGATGTTCGTGAACAGGCGCGCGCCGACGTCGCGCCGGGCGTCGTCCAGGGCTTTGCCGGGTTCGGCCCACAGACCGATCGAGCGGACATAGAAGCGCGACGCGAGTTCGCCGCCGGGCAGATAGATCGCGAGTGTGGTGTCGTTCGGCACGACGACGCCCTTCGGCAGCTGGACCCCTTTCGGCAGTGCCCGCTCGGTGGCGCCGTGCGCGAGCGGCAACGCCAGCGCCAGCAGGACCAGCGGAAATCGGGCAGCCGTCGGACGCATCGTCCCCTCGTCAGGATGCGGCCATTGTAGAGGAACTCGCATCGCGGGCCCGCGGTCCGTACCATGCGCCACAGAACCACGGAGGTCCGGTGAAAAACCTGTTCCTGATCCTTGCCGGAGCGCTCGCGCTCGCGAATACCGCCCACGCCGCCGACGCGTCCGATGCGCGCTGGATCGAGGGCCGGCATTATGTGCTGCTGCAGCCCCCGCAGCCGGTCCAGGTGCCTGCGGGCAAGGTCGAAGTCACGGAGGTCTTTTCCTACGGCTGCCCGGCCTGCAACCAGTTCGAGCCGATCATGCGCGAGCTCGCCGCACGGCTGCCCAAGAACGCCGAGATCGTCCACGTGCCCGCGTCATGGAATCCGGGCGAATCCTGGCCGCTTTTCCAGCGGGCCTACATCACCGCGCAAGTGCTCGGCATCGACGGAAAGACCCACGAGGCGATGTACGACGCGATCTGGAAGACCGGCGAACTCGCCGTGGTCGACCCGGTGACGCACCAGCTCAAGGTGCCGCAGCCGACCATCGGGCAGGTCGCGCGCTTCTACGCGCGGGTGGCCGGCGTGACGCAGCAGGCCGTGCTCGACACCGCAAAATCCTTTGCTGTCGACATGAAAATGATGGAAGCCGACGAGCGGGTAAAGGCCTACGGCGTCGAGGGCACCCCGACCCTGATCGTGGCGGGCAAGTATCGCGTCAACAATTCCAGCGTGCGCTCGGTGGACGAGCTGATCGATCTCGTGCTGTACCTCGTCAAGCGCGGATGAGGCGCGGGCGCAGCCCGTAAAAACCACAGCTGCGAGGCTCCTTGGCGTAGGCGATAATGCGCCCGCCGCCAGGAGCTCTCGCATGCCGAATACGGAAACCTACAACGACCGGATCGTCCGGCTTTTTCTGCTCGCCGCTGCCGTGTGGGGCGTCATCGGGATGAGCGTCGGGGTCTTCGTCGCCGCGCAACTCGCGTGGCCGGCGCTCAACTTCGACACGCCCTGGCTCACGTTCAGCCGCTTGCGTCCCGATCACACGTTCGGCGTGATCTTCGCCTTCGGCGGCTCAGCGCTGATGGGCACCTGCTACTACGTCGTTCAGCGCACCGGCCACACGCGCCTCGCCCTGCCGGGTCTCGCCACGTTCACTTTCTGGGGCTGGCAGCTCATCTGTGTCCTTGCAATGGCGACGATGCCGCTCGGCATCACGCAGAGCAAGGAATATGCGGAGCCGGAATGGCTCATCGATCTCCTCATCGCGGCGGTCTGGGTCAGCTTCGGCACCGTGTTCTTCGCGACCCTCGCGCGTCGCCGCATCAAGCACATCTATGTCGCGAACTGGTACTACGGCGCCTTCATCATCGCGGTCGCGCTGCTGCACATCGTCAACAATATCGTGCTGCCGGTATCGCTCACCAAGTCCTATCCGGTGTACTCCGGCACCGTCGACGCGATGGTGCAATGGTGGTACGGCCACAATGCGGTGGCGTTCTTCCTCACGGCGGGCTTCCTCGGGATGATGTACTACTTCGTCCCGCGCCAGGCGCAGCAGCCGCTGTGGAGCTATCGCTTCTCGATCGTCAACTTCTGGGCCCTGATCTCGATCTACATGTGGGCCGGATCGCATCACCTCATGTACACCGCGCTGCCCGACTGGGTCCAGTCGGTGGGCATGGCGTTCTCGCTGGTGCTGCTGATGCCGAGCTGGGGCTCGGCCGCGAATGGCCTGTTCACCTTCAACGGGTCGTGGCACCGGCTGAAAGACGATCCGGCCGCGAAGTTCATGGTGCTGGCGCTGGTCTTCTACGCGGCGGCGACGTTCGAAGGCTCG
>WBZY01000488.1_pt1 | contig 29666 bp, 22 predicted proteins | sample 5204191 | NCBI WGS metagenome assembly WBZY01 (sample SAMN12344363, study PRJNA552823) | activated sludge metagenome | biome: Activated sludge suspended growth; feature: Anammox Sidestream; material: Wastewater; isolation source: activated sludge from anammox sidestream of wastewater treatment...
GCCCGGCGGCGACCGTGCCGGCTTCGAGCGCCTGCTCGAGCAGGCGCTCGCCGTCGATCCCGAGCGCGACCCGAGCCAGCGCCTCGCCAACGCGATCGCGCAGCGCCGCGCCCGCCACCTGCTCGCTTCTGCCGGCGCGCTCTTCGCGGGCGCGCCGGCCGGGGGGGACGCTCCATGAGGACCGCCCGCACGCTCGCCCTGACCCTCGCGCTGCTCGCGCCCGCGCTCGCGGCCCCGGCCCAGGGCCGGCCGGTGACCATCAAGCTGGCCTCGTTCGTGCCCGAGGGCTCGATCTGGGACAAGAACCTGCGCCAGATGGGCGACGAGTGGCGCCAGGCGACCGGCGGGCGCGTCGCGCTCACCGTCTTCGCGAGCGGCCAGCAGGGCGAGGAGGCGACGGTCGTCTCGAAGATGCGGCTCGACGTGCTCCAGGGCGCGGCCCTCACCGTGATCGGCCTCGGCCAGATCGACCCCGGCTTCAACGTCTTCGCGGTGCCGTTCTTCTACGACTCCTACGACGAGCTCCAGGCCGTGCGCCAGGCGCTCACGCCCGAGCTCGAGAAGCGCCTCGAGGCGAAGGGCTTCGTCCTGCTCGGCTGGGGCGACGCCGGCTGGCTGCAGGTGTTCAGCAAGAGCCGGATCACGACGCTCGCCGAGCTGAAGGCGCTGCCGATCTACACCGCCACCGGCGACGACCGGATGGTGCAGTGGTACAAGGCCAACGGCTTCCAGCCGCGGCCGCTCGCCTTCAGCGACATCCCGACCGCCCTCACCACCGGCCTGATCGAGGCCGTGCCGATCACGCCGATCGCCGCCCTCCTGCTCCAGTGGTACCGGACCGCGCCCCACATGCTCGAGATCGGGATCTCGCCCCTGGTCGGCGCCACGATCGTGACGCGCAAGGCCTGGAAGGCGATGAGCGAGGCCGACCAGAAGGCGGTCCGCACGGCGGCCCAGGCCATGCAGGAGCGCCTGCGCACCGAGGTGCCGGAGCAGGACCGCGACGCGATCGCCGAGATGCAGAAGCGGGGCCTCGAGGTGTCGGCGCCCTCGGACCCGGAGGCCTGGCGCGAGGCCGGCGAGCGGTTCTCCGCGCTGATGGCCGGCAGCTACGTGCCGGCCGAGGTCTTCGAGCGCGCCCGTGCGGCGCGCGACGCCTTCCGCCGCGAGCACGGCGCCGCGCGGTGACCCGCCGGCTGCGGGCGGCCGAGGAGGGCCTGGCGGCCCTCGCGCTCGTGGCCATGGTCGTGCTGCCGATCGCCGAGATCGTCGTGCGCCGGCTGGCCGGCGTCGGCATCCCGGGCTCGCAGCCCTTCGTGCAGCACCTGACCCTGTGGGTCGGCTTCCTCGGCGCGGCGCTGGCCGCGCGCGACGGGCGGCTGCTCGCGCTCGCCGCCGCCACCTTCGTACCGGCCGGCCGGCCGCGGGCCGCGGCCCGCGTCTACGCCGCCGCGATCGGCGCCGCCGTGGCGACGCTGCTCGCGCTCGCCTCGGGTGAGTTCATCGCCATCACGCGCGACGCCGGCACGATCGTCGCCGCCGGAGTGCCCGCCTGGGTGACGCAGCTCGTGATGCCGGCGGGCCTCGCGGCGATCGCGCTGCGCCTCGTCTGGCGCGCCGGGACGACCCCCGCGGCGCGCACGCTCGCCCTCCTCGGCCTCGCGCTCGGCACCCTCCTCTGGTGGAAGGGGCCGTCCGCCGCCGGGGTGCCGGCCTGGCCCGGGCTCCTCGCGCTGCTCGCCGCCGCCGTCCTCGGCGCGCCGATCTTCGCGATCCTGGGCGGCGCCGCGGCCTGGCTCTACCTGGTCGACGGCGTGACGCCCGCCGCGATCCTGGTCGAGACCTACGCGCTCTCGGTGTCGCCCACCCTGCCCGCGATCCCGCTCTTCACGCTGGCCGGCCTGGTGCTCGCGGCGGGCCGCTCCTCGGAGCGCCTGCTGCGCGTCTTCCGCGCCTGCTTCGGCTGGATGCCGGGCGGCACGGCCGTGGTCTGCGCCGTGCTCTGCTCCTTCTTCACCGTCTTCACGGGCGGCTCGGGCGTCACGATCCTGGCCCTCGGCGGGCTGCTCCTGCCCGCGCTCCTGCGCGACGGCTACCGCGAGCGCTTCTCGCTCGGCCTGCTCACGGCTTCGGGATCGCTCGGGCTGCTGCTCCCGCCGGCCCTGCCGTTGATCCTCTACGCGGTGGTCGCGCAGGTGCCGGTCGAGGACCTGTTCCTGGGCGGCCTGCTGCCGGGCTTCCTGATGACGAGCCTGATCGCCGCCTGGGGCGTCCGCGAAGGCCTGCGCGGCACGACGCCCCGCGTGTCCTTCGTGCCCGGCGAGGCCGCGCGCGCCCTGTGGGCCGCGAAGTGGGAGCTCCTCCTGCCGGTGGTGGTGATGGCGGCGCTCTTCAGCGGCTGGGCCACGACGGTCGAGTCCGCGGCGGTCGCGGCGCTCTACGCGCTCGGGGTCCAGGGCCTCGTCCACCGCGACCTCGGGCCCCGCGAGCTCTTCCGCGTCCTCACCGAGTGCAACGTCCTGAAGGGCAGCGTGCTCCTCATCCTGTGCGTCGCGGTCGGCCTCACCGGCTGGCTCGTGAACGCGCAGGTGCCGGCGCAGCTCCTCGACTGGACGCGCTCGCACGTCGCCTCGCGCGAGGTGTTCCTGATCGGGCTCAACCTGTTCCTGCTGGTCGTCGGCTCCGTGATGGACATCTTCGCCGCCACCGTCGTCGTGGTGCCCCTGATCGTGCCGATCGCGCTCTCCTACGGCGTCGACCCGGTCCACCTCGGGATCCTCTTCATCGCGAACCTCGAGCTCGGCTACCTGATGCCGCCGATGGGACTGAACCTGCTGCTCGCCTCGCAGCGCTTCGACCGCCCGCTCGTCGAGGTGGCGCGGGCCGCGCTGCCGATGCTGGCGATCCTGGCCCTCGGCGTGCTGCTCGTCACCTACGTGCCGTGGCTCACCCACGTGATGGTGGCGCTGCGCCCGGCGCCCTAGCCGGCCCGCTCAGGGCTCGGCCGGCCGCTCCTCCGCGGCGGCCACGCCGCCCGCGCGCAGCCAGCGCGGCAGCCACCAGTTCCAGACGCCGAGGAGCTGCATCGTCGCCGGGACCAGCAGCGCGCGCACGAGCGTCACGTCGAGTGCGATGGCCACCGCCATCCCGAGGCCCATCTGCTTGACGTAGATCATGTCCCCGGTCGCGAAGGCGCCCACCACGACCAGCAGGATCAGCGCGGCGCTCGTGATGATGCGTCCGGTGCAGGCGAGGCCCTGGATCACGCTCTCGCGGTTGTCGCCGCTGCGCAGCCATTCCTCGCGGATCCGGCTCAGCAGGAAGACCTCGTAGTCCATCGAGAGGCCGAAGATCACCGCGAACATCACGAGCGGCACGGTCGAGTCGATGCCGTCGAGCGGGACGGCACCGAGCCAGCCGAGGCCGTGGCCCTCCTGGAACACCCACACGAGGAGCCCGTAGCTGGCCCCCAGCGAGAGCACGTTCATCACGATCGCCTTGATCGGCACCGCGATCGAGCGGAAGGCGAAGAGCAGGATCGCGAGGTTCAGGGCGGCGATCGTGAGGACGGCGGCGGTGCCGTGGAGGCGCAGGGCGTGCATCTGGTCGAGGGTCTGAGCCGTCGGGCCTCCGACGCCGACCACGAGCCCGTCGCGGGGCAGGGCGCGCAGCGCCTCGACCAGGGCCGTCGCCTCGGCGGACCGCCACGAGTAGGGATGGTCCACGATCAGCAGCGCGGTCGAGCCCTCGACGGTGCGCGCGAGCAGCGACGCCGTCGGCTCGCGCGCCATGCGCCGCTCGAGCTCCCCGGCCGGTAGCGCCGGGTCCAGCTCGTCGAAGGCTCCCCGCACGCCCTCGACGCCGGGCAGCGCCTCCATGCGGCGGGTGAGCTCCCGCAGCGCCCGCAGGCTCGCGGGCGCGAGCGCCGGCGCCGGCGTCTCGACCAGCACCGGGATCGCCGCGGCGGCACCCGGATCGAAGCGCTGCGGGTCGGAGAGCCGCTCGTCGATCACCCGCACGTCGGAGTCGGGGGGCAGCGCCCGGGAGTCGGGCATCGCCCCCCGCATGCGCAGGGCCGGGCTCGCCAGGACCAGCAGCACGACGACACAGATGAGCGCTGTCGTAACCGGGTGTCGCATCGACAGCTCGCCGACCCGGCGCCAGAACGGGCTCGGCGCGATCTCCTCGGGCGGCCGCCCCGCCCAGCGGCCCAGCGGGTGGAGCGCCCAGCGGTTCACGTTCGGCCCGAGCCAGGCGAGCAGCGCCGGGAGCAGCAGCAGCGCCCCCACCAGGGCGCTCGTCACGACCGCGACGCCGCCGATCGCGATGCTGCGCAGCACCACCATCGGCACCTGGAGCAGCGCCAGCATGCTGATCGCCACCGCCATGCCCGAGACGAAGACGGCCCGGCCCGCGGTGTCCATCGTCGCGGCCACCGCCTCGACGGGTGACGTCCGGCGCGCGCTCTCCTCGCGGAAGCGCTGCACCAGGAGGAGCGCGTAGTCGAGCGAGAGCCCGAGCCCGAGGAAGGAGCCCACGCTCATCGCGAAGATCGCGATCTCGGTGAACTGGGTGCCGAAGCGCATGGCGGCCGCCGAGAGCGCCACCGAGAAGCCACCGATCAGGATCGGGAGCAGGGCGGCCACGACGCTGCGGAAGAAGAGCAGCGTCAGGAGGCCGGCGATCGGCAGCGCCACGCGCTCGGCCTGGAAGGCATCCGCGCGCGCGGTGTCCTGGAGCGCGCCCGAGAGCGGCACCAGGCCCCCGATCCGGATCTCGACCGGCGGCTCGACGGCGCGCAGCAGCGGGTCGATGCGCCGGTAGGTCGCGAGCTTCTGGGTGCTGTCGCCGCCGAGCGAGAGGGTGACGAGGGTCTCGCGCCCGTCGCGCGAGGCCAGCGCGGGGGAGGCGGTGTCGTAGAGGCTGGTGGCGCCGAGCACGCCGGGGTCGGCGAGCACCGCGTCGAGCGCGTCCACGATGCGCGAGCCGAACAGGGGATCGCGCACGTCGCCTTCCGGGTTGCGGTAGAGCACGACGACGTCGGCGGAGCCCAGCCCGAAGCGGCGCGCCGACTCCTCGCGCACCCAGGCCGACTCGCTCCCGATCACCTCGAGGCCGGCGGTCGGCAGATGGTCGGCAACCGACGCGCCATAGCTGGCCGCGAGCGCGAGGATCCCCGCGAAGCCGGCGACGATCCGCCGGGGCCGGGCGCCGACCCATGCGCCCAGGCGGGCGAAGGGCGAGCGGAGCGAGGCCTCGGCACGCATGGAGGGCGGAGCCTAACGGCGCGTGTGCGCGCGCGCCCGGGTGGGTGAAAGCCATCGGCTCCGGCTCGACCTACCATGCCCCCGGATCCGGCCGACCAGAGGGGCTCTCCAGATGGCGCCGAGCGAGCTGCTGCTGGGACTCGATGCGGGCGGGAGCGGGATCCGCGCGCTGATCCTCGACCCTGCGCGCGGGCCGCTCGCGAGCGCACGCCATCCCTGGGCGTACCGGCCGGCCTCGGGAACGGGCGGCATGGGCGTCGATCTCGACCTCGACGCGGCCTGGCGGGCGATCGCAGCCGCCGTCCGCGAGGCCGTCGGGCGAGCGGGGGTCGCGCCGGGTTCGATCGGTGGCGTCGCGGCCTCGGCGATGCGCTTCGCGAACGTCGTGATCGCTCGCGACGGGACGCCGCTCTTCGCGGCCCCGAGCCGCGACGCGCGCCCCGCCGGCGTGTGTGGCGAGCCCGCCGCGGAGGGAGCAGCGCTGCACGCGCGCACCGGCCACGGACCCGCCCCGTTCTCGCTGCTCTCCCGCCTGCGCTGGCTCGTACGCGAGGAGCGTGCGGCGCAGGTCGCCCACGCGCTCGCGCTCTCCGACTGGATCGCCTTCCGGCTGTGCGGCGCGCTCGCCACCGATCTCTCGCAGGCGAGCACGAGCGGCCTCTTCGACCTGGCTCGCGACGCGTGGGCCGGGGATCTCGCCGACGCGAACGCGATCCCGCGCGCCTGGCTCCCGCCGATCGTGGCCTCCGGAGCGCGGATCGGCGCGCTCGGCGCGGAGGCGGCGGGCGCGCTCGGCCTGCGCGCGGGCCTCGCGGTGGCAGCCGGCGGCGCCGACACCCAGTGCGCACTGCTCGGAGCCGGTGCGATCGCCGCCGGGGCTGCGGGGCTCGTGACGGGCACCAGCGCTCCTGTGCAGCTCGTCTGCGAGCGGGCGATCGTCGATCCCGAGGCGCGCGTCTGGACCGAGCGCCACGTGGTGCCGGACCGCTGGGTGCTCGAGAGCAACGCGGGGCCGCTCGGCGAGGCGCTCGACTGGGCCGCCGGCATGCTCTTCCCGGGTGCGCCGCGGCCGGTCGCGAGGCTCTTCGCCGAGGCGGCGCGCGCGCCGCAGGGCGCGGCCGGCACGCTCGCCTGCTTCGGCCCGCCGGCCTCGGACCCGCGCGCGCTCGGGCTCCCGATCACGAGCCTCGCGTTCTCGCCGCTGGTCGCGGCCGGCGATCCCGATCGGCGCCGGCTCGCGGCGCGCGCCTTCGTCGAAGGCGCGGCCTTCTCCGTGCGCGCGAACCTCGCGCGGGCGGCGGGGGTCGCGGGCCTGACGCCCGACGCCGTCCATGCGGCCGGCGGCATGGGCGCGAGCGCCACCTGGCTCGCGGTGCTGGCCGATGTCCTCGGCGTGCCGATCCGCACCGGGCCCGCGCCCGAGGCGAGCGCCCTCGGTGCGGCGCTGTGCGCGGGCGTCGCGGCCGGCGTGTTCCGCGACCTCGGCGAGGGGGCGCGGCTCGCCGCCCCCGACGGCGTCGCCGCGGAGCCCGACCCCGCCCGCCTCGCGGCCTACGATCGACACTATCATGTGTGGCGCCGCCACGCCGAGGCGCGAGCCTCGGCCGACGCGCCCGCCGGCGAGCGCCTGCTCCCGGAGCTCCTGCGCGAGCGGGCCCGGGCGAGCGTCGCAGGCGAAGCGGGCGTCACGCCGCGCATCCTCGCGACCGCGGACCTCGATCCGGACTCGCTCGCCGCGCTGCGCGCGTTGGGCCCGGTCGAGCACGCGCCCTTCCGCGAGGCGATGCGGCTCCTGGCCGGACCGGCGCTGGTCGAGGCGCTCGCCGGCTTCGCGGTGTTCGTGACCGAGGTGGACGTGGTGGACGCAGCCGCGCTCGCCCGCCTGCCGGCGCTGCGGGTGGTCGCCGCGTGCCGGGGTGACGCGGTCAACGTGGACGTCGAGGCCTGCAGCGCCTACGGCATCCCGGTCCTCCACGCGCCCGGCCGCAACGCCGACGCCGTGGCGGACCTGACCGTGGCCTGCGCGCTCGCGCTCCTGCGCAAGCTGCCGGAGGCCGGGGCCTTCCTGCGCCAGCCCGGGATCGCGGCCGGCGACCTGGGCCGGATGGGGCAGGCCTTCTCGCAGCTGCGCGGCCACGAGCTCGGCGGCAAGACGGTCGGGCTCGTCGGGCTCGGCGCGGTCGGGCGCGGCGTCGCGCGCCGCCTGCACGGCTTCGGCGTGCGCGTCGTGGTCCACGATCCCCTGGTCTCGCCCGAGGCCGCGGCCCTCGCCGACACCGAGTGGCTCGAGCTCGACGAGCTCCTGTCGCTGAGCCACGTCGTGAGCCTCCACGCGCCGGTGACGGCCGCGACCCGCGGCCTGCTCGACGCGGCGCGCCTCGCGCGCATGCGGCCGGGCTCGTTCCTGATCAACACCGCGCGCGCCGCGCTGGTCGACGAGGACGCGCTCGCCGCGGCGCTGCGCGAGGGCCACCTCGCCGGCGCCGCGCTCGACGTCTTCGCCGTCGAGCCGCCCGGCGCCGACCACCCGCTGCTCCAGCTCCCGCACGTGATCGCAACGCCCCACGTCGGCGGCAACACCCACGAGGTGGGCGCCCACCAGGGCCGCATCGTCGCCGCCGACCTGGCCCGCCTGGTCCGCGGCGAGCGCCCCCTGCACGTCCGGAACCCCGAGACCCTCGACGGCTTCTCCTGGACCGCCCCGCGCCCCGCGCCCGACGGCGCCCGCCTGGCCGCCCTCGCCGGCCGCCCCGCCCCCGCCGTCTCCGACCTCCAGCGCGACGCCGCCACACCCGCCGTCTCCGGGATCGAGCGGCGTGCCGCCGCGCCCGCTGGCGCAGCGCCCGGCCGCAGCTCGCGCGCGGCGGCCGCTGCCGGCCCGGTGCGGGCACACATGGAGCGGCTGCTCGCGGGCTTCGTCGCGCGCGCGCTCGCCGACCCGGAGCTGGCCCGCTTCGCGGGCGACCACGACGTGACCCTGCACTTCCGGCTCGACGACCTCGGCCTCGCGTTCTGGCTGCGCCTGCGGGCCGGCCTCGCGGGCGCCCTCGGCGCGCCCGACGGGCGCCCCGAGGTGGAGCTCACGCTGCCCGCCGACGTGCTCGACGGGATGTTCACCGGGCGGTTGAACCCGATGCAGGCCGCGATGGAGGGCCGCCTCTCCTTCACCGGCGACGCCGCCAAGGCGATGACCCTGCAGCAGATCCAGCCCGCGCTCTCGCGCCACTACGGCGCCGCGCGTGACGAGGTCGGCGATCCCGGCGACCTGGCGGCGCTCGGCGCGGATCCGCCGCGATCCGAGTCGGCACCGGACGCGCTGCGCGAGGAGCTCGTCGAGGTCGTGCGCGAGCTCTACGCCCAGGGGCTGATCACGGCGACCGGCGGCAACGTCTCGGTGCGGATTCCGGGTCGCGACGAGCTCTGGATCACGCCGAGCCAGCTCTTCAAGGGCGACCTGCGGCCCGAGATCCTGGTCCGGGTCGGGCTCGACGGCGCGACGCTCGAGACCCCGGGGGCCGCCCCGTCGAGCGAGCGCCTCATGCACTGTTCGGTGTATCAAGCCCGACCCGAGGCGCAGGCCGTCGTGCACGCGCACGCGCCGCACGCGACGATCCTCGCCAACGCCGGCCTCCCCTTCCTGCCGATCTCGACCGAGGCGGCCTTCTTCGGCGAGCTGCCGCGGGTGCCCTTCGTGATGCCGGGCAGCGAGGCGCTCGCGAAGGCGGTCGGCGAGGCCGCGCGCGGGAGCTGGGCCGTGCTGATGGTGAACCACGGCCTGCTCGTCGCGGGCCGCAGCCTGCGCCGCGCCGCCGACAGCTGCGAGATCATCGAGCGTTCGGCGCAGGTGATCCTCGGCTGCCGCGCCGTCGGCCGCGAGCCTCCCACCCTGCCCGACGAGGTCGTCGCCGAGCTGCGCGCGCTCGGCGACCTCATGGCGTGACGTCCTCGAAGCGGGGCACGCGCGTCCCGATCCCGCTCCCCGCGCGCTTCGAGTCGCGGCTCGTGCTCGGCCTGCTGCTCGCGCTGCTCGCCGCGAGCGCCTGGATGTCCGCGCTCGGGCGGCCGCTCGTCACGCCCGCGAGCCCGTCCGGGATCGTCGACTTCGAGCTCGCGGGCACGGCCGCGCGCGCGGGCGAGATCCTCGCCTCCTGGGACGGCGCCGCCCGCGAGGCCGCGCGCACCCAGACCTTCTGGGACGGCGCCGTCTTCATCCCGCTCTACGTCGTCGCGCTCTCGGCCTGGGTGGCCTGGGGAGCGCGGCGCGCGGGACGCCCCGGTGCGTCCCGCCTCGGGGTCGTCCTCGCCTGGGCGCTGCTGGCTGCCGGCGCGCTCGACGCCGTCGAGAACCGCCAGCTCCTCGCGCAGCTCGAATCCGGCGCCGACGGCACCCGGGCGGCGTGGGCCGCCGCCTGCGCCGCGCTCAAGTTCGCGATCGTGCTCGCGGCGATCGCCTACGGGATCGCCGTCTCGCTGCTCGTGGCGTGGCGCGCGCTCCGCCGCAGCGGCCGGCCAGCCGGTCCGGCCTAGCGGCCGGCCAGCCGGTCCGGCCTAGGCGGCGGGGGGCTTCGACCAGATGCGCGTGTCGAGGTCGAGCTCGTCCACGATGCCGGTCGCGAAGTGCAGCTCGCCCATCCAGCGGCGCAGGGTCGAGGCCTCGAGCGGAGCGGCGGTGTCGACGGCGAAGAAGTCGGTCGCGAGCGGGATCGCGATCGCCACGCGCCCGCTGCAGAGGCTCACGCGGAGCTGCGAGCCCGTGTTCTCGTGGAAGCGCCGGAGGCGCTCCATGAGCGAGGGCGAGAGCAGGTAGCGGGCCTCCGTGTCGTCGCTCGCGTAGACGGCGAAGGCGCGCTCGAAGCCGGGGTCCTCGAGCTGCACGAGGCGCAGCCCGGAGACCCCGTCGAGCGCCTGGAGCGAGCGGCCGAAGGCTCCGAGGCGCCGCTCGGCCCGGTCGGGCAGCACGAGCGTCGTGCCGCCGAAGTGCTTGGGGAAGTCGGCGACGAAGAAGAGGCCGTGGAAGACGGGGACCTCCTCCACCCGTTTGCCGCGCCGGCGCACCCGCACCGCCCGCAGCTCCGAGAAGCGGAAGGCCGTGGCCCCGTGGCGGCCCTGCACCAGGTCCTCGCCGCGGAAGCGATGGATCGGCTCCCCTTCGAAGAGGCGGCTCGCGTCGAACTCGGCGCGCGTGATCGAGCCCTTCGGGAGATAGCGGAAGCTCGGGTCCCAGAACTCGACGGCCCGCCGCAGCACCTCCTGGCGGATGCGGGGGGTGGCGGTGTCGGGAACGCGCAGCATCCGCAGGGCGTCGATCGCGAAGGGCAGCACGATCCCGAGCACGACCAGCTCGAAGCTCCCCACCCACGTACCGAGGGCCACGCCGGCGGCGCCGATCCCGAGCTTCCAGGGCGCCGGCAGCCGGGCTGCCTGCCTGCGTGCGCCTACCGCCTGGCGCTCGCGCTCCACGTCCGCGAGCAGGCCCGCGAGCTCGCCGCGCAGGAACGCCTCGAACTCCTCGGGCGAGCGCATGGCTCAGGAGCGCTGGTGGGCCCGGAAGCGCGCCATCACCTCGGGCGTTGCGTCGTGGCCCGCGGGCACCTCGAAGTACGGCCGCTCCCGGTAGCCCAGGACGAGCGCCAGGAGGTTGGTCGGGAACATCCGGACCACGTCGTTGTAGCCCTTGACCGCCATGTTGTAGCTGCGCCGGGCTGCCGAGATCTGCTCCTCGACCTCGTTCAGCGAGCGCTGGAGCTGCTGGAAGGTCTCGCTCGCCTCGAGCTCGGGGTGGCTCTCGGCGGTCGCGAGGATCCGGCTCACGGCCGGACCGATCTGGCCGTCGACGGCGGCCGCCTGCTCGGGCGGAAGCTGTACCGCCTGCGCGCGCAGGCGCACCAGCTCCGCCAGCAGATCCGCTTCGTGCTCGACGTAGCGCTGCACGGTGTCGACCAGGTTCGGGATCAGGTCGAAGCGCTTCTTCAGCATGACGCCGACGCTCGCGAGCGCCGTCTCCGCCGCGTTGCGGGCGTGGATCACGGAGTTGAAGGCGAGCCCGAGCCACGCCACCGCGCCGGCGGCGAGCCAGCGCCCGTCCACCTCGAGCATCCAGAGCGCGAAGAGCGCCAGTGCGCCGGCGATCAGCCAGATCGAGTGCATGGACCCCCACCCCCGGCGTCGCCTCGGCACGCCGGGGGCCTGGCTTGAGAGGTGCGGCGACCCGGACCGGGTCCGGACGGCCACCCGCCGCTCCGCCGGCCGTCGCCGGCCGGCGGGACTCGCGGGGGCCTTGCCGGCGCCGCGCCGGGGAGGGACGCTGTCGCCGGCCCACCGGACCGGAAGGGGATCCACTCGTGACCGCCGCTTCGGCCGCACCGCGCCAGGGCTGGGACGCCGTCGTGATCGGCTCGGGCCTCGGTGGGCTCGCGTGTGCCGCGTACCTGTGCGCCGCGGGCCGGCGCACGCTCGTGCTGGAGGCGCACTCCGTCGCCGGCGGCAACTCGCAGGTCTTCCGTCGCCGCGTACGCGGCGACGAATACGAGTTCGACGTCGGTATCCACTACATCGGAGAGTGTGGGCGCGACGGCGTGATCACGCGCGTCCTCGACGGTCTCGGGCTCGCCGAGCGCGTCGTCTTCCGGCCGCTCGACCCCGACGGCTTCTCGACGCTCGTCTTCCCCGGCTTCCGCTTCCGGGTGCCGGTCGGCTGGGACCGCTACAAGGCGCGCCTGCTCGAGGCCTTTCCCGAGGAGCGCGAGGCGCTCGGCCGCAGCGTCGACCTCCTGCGCGAGCTCGGCGAGCAGGGACGGAGGCTGCAGAACCGCGAGGCGGCCGCCGGCGAGATCTTCGCGTCGGCGCCGAACGTGGCGCGCTGGGCGCTGCGGCCGGTGACGGAGCTGTTCGCCGCGCACGGCCTCTCGCAGCGCGCGCAGGCGGTGCTGCTCGGCGAGCAGGGCGACTACGGCGTGCGCCCCTCGAAGACGCCCTGCTTCCTGGCGGCCGGCCTCACCGACCATTACATGCGCGGCGCCTTCTACCCCGAAGGCGGGGGCCAGGTCCTGGCGGCACGCCTCGTCGAGGCGATCCGGGCCTTCGGGGGCGAGGTGCGTGTGCGCACGGCGGTGTCGCGCATCGAGATCGAAGGCGGGCGCGTCCGCGGCGTCGTCCTCGAGCGAAACGGAGAGCGGATCGAGGCGCCCGTCGTGGTCTCGAACGCCGACCTGAAGCGGACACTCCTCGAGCTGGTGGGCGCCGAGCACCTGCGCCCGGAGACGGCCGGCCGCGTGCGGGGCTTCCGGATGACGCTGCCGCTCTTCGCGAGCTACCTCGACCTCGACGTCGACCTCGCCAGCCTCGGCGTGCCGAACACGAACTACTGGATCTGGGGCAGCACGGACATCGAGGGCATCTACCAGGAGCTCGAGAGCGGGCAGATGAGCACGACGCCGCTCGCCTACGTGACGGCGGCGTCGCTGAAGGACCCCGGCAATCCCCACCTCGCGCCGAAGGGGCACACGAACCTCCAGATCATGACCCTCGTCCCGCGCGAGTACGCGCTGTGGAACGTCGGGCAGGGCCCCCACGAGGCGGGCAACAACCGCTACCACCTCGATCGCGAGTACCGCCGCCGCAAGGCGGAGCTGGTCGAGCGACTGATCGGGATCGCCGACGGCGTGATCCCCGGGCTCGCGAAGCACGTGGTGTGGAAGGAGTCCGCGACGCCGGTGACCCAGGAGCGCTTCACGCGCTCGACGGGTGGCACCTCCTACGGCATCGAGCCGGCACTCGACCAGATCGGCCCGCTGCGGATCGGTCCCGAGACCGAGATCGGCGGGCTCTTCCTGGCCGGGGCGAGCACCCCTTCGGGCCATGGCATCGCCAACGTGCTGCGCAGCGGCGTCGTCGCGGCGGGCGCGGTCCTCGAGACGGATCTCCTCGCCCTGCTGCGCGCCGGCGAGCGCATCGGGGACCCGGCCCGGCTCCCGCCGCTCGCCGCGGGCTGGGATCCCTGGCGGGCGAGCCGTTGATCCTCCGGCCGGCGCGATGCCGGCCCCGGGCCGGGCCGGAACCAAGGAGATCGTGATGCAAGCGGGTCGCTTCCTTCTCGTGCTGGCGGCAGGTGGGTTGCTCGCGGGGGTGTCGCACGCCTACGACTTCCCCATGCGCCCGCTCACGGCCAACGCCCTCACCAAGAACTCGCTCACGATGAGCGGCGCCGTGGCGGGCTGGGTCTCGTGCGTGCCGGATCCGATCGACGAATGGGATCCCCTGACCTGCGAGATCTGGGTCCACGACGCGAACGGCTCCGGGCCGGCCCAGGCGATCACGGACAACGCCGTCGAGGACGAGTGCGTCGCGATCCATGGCCGCGACGTGGTCTTCCGGCGCGGGATCGGCGCGGGGCAGGTGGTGCTGCGCGACCTCGACGCCGGCGAGACGGTCCTCTCCGCGGCCGGCGTCGACTCCGTCTTCTACGCCTGTCCGCTGATCTCCGCGACGCGCGTCGTCTGGCTTCGCGGCGGCCAGGTGGTGGTGCACGACCGGGTCGCGGACACCGCCCGCGTCGTCGGGTCGAACGCCTCCTACCCCCACCTCGACGGCGACTACGTCGTCTGGCAGGAGGGGGAGGAGGACGCCAGCGAGGTCTGGCTCCTCGACGCGAGCAGCCCCGAGAGCACCCCGCAGCGGCTCACGGACGACGCGGTCCCGGACGAGCGCCCCACCGTGACGGCGGTGCGGGGCCTTGCGGGGACCTACCCCGTCGTCTCCTGGACCACCTATGCCGGCGGCTCCTCCCGGATCCTGGCGTGGAGCGGCAGCACGACCACGATCACCCCTGTGGCGGGACGGAGCCACTACTTCCCACAGGTCACCAGCTACGCAACGGGCTTCTTCCTCTACGAGCAGGCCGCGATCGCCTGGGAGGCGACGGGGCCGCTCGCGCTCCTCTACTGCACCCAGTGCAATGGCGACCCCGCGAACGTCCTCGGGCTCCCGGCGTCCGATCCGTTCCTGGCCGGCTCGCCGTATACCGCCCTCGAAGCGATCTCGGGCGGCTGGATGGTCTTCCAGCGCATCTTCCCCCATCCGGTGTCGCAGTTCGACATCGCCTTCTTCGAGATCGACGGGGCGGTGGTGACACCGATCACCGACGACGCCGAGCTCGACGGCACCGCGGTGCTCGGCTTCCGCTCCGTGCCGCCGGTCGGTCCGGTCGTCGTGTGGCGGCGCTCCGGCGAGACCGGCAGCCAGATCTTCCATGCGCCCGAGCCCGCTGCGGCTCCGCTCGTGGCGCTGCTGGCGCTCGGAGCCTGTCGAGCCCGCAGGGCGCGCTCCGCCCGCGCCTGAGCTCGCCGCACGCGCGATCGCCACCCTTGCGCCGATCGCCGGGGCCATGAGAGAATCACCCGATGCGCGGGCCTGCGCTGCTCCTCCCCACCGTGCTGCTGCTCGGCCTCGCCGCCGGGAGCGCGCGGGCGCAGATCCCGATCGACCCGGTCCCGGTCGACCCGATCCCGCTCGAGGTCTACGACGTCGCCGTGGATCTCCGGGCGCCTCGGATCCTTCCTCGGCGCCACCGGTTCCGGACCTTCCTGCGCGTGCGGATCCGCAACCCGGGCCCGCTCCCCGTCCACGTCACGGGCGTCGAGCTGCTCGCACGCTCGGCAGGCGGCGCGGACCTGGGCCCCGCGGAGCCGATCCGCGTCCGGCCGATCGAGCTCGCACCCGGGCGCTCCACCCTCGCCTTCTTCCGCTGGAAGGCGCCGAGCGGCGGCCTCGCCGAGGGCGAGCCCGTCCTCTTCTTCGCCTGCGCCGCGACCGTCGAGACGGACGGCAACCCCGAGAACGACTGCGACCTCGAGCTCGCCACGCCGCGCGAGCACCCCGCGCAGCTCGTGATCGACGACGCCTTCGAGGACGAGGGATCCTACTGGGAGTGGTACCAGAACGGCACCGGCACCCACGCGCTCGCGGGCGGCAGCGCGGCCTTCACCGTCACCGGCGCGAGCCACGCCGGCGCCTACTCGGATGCCGAGATCAACGACTATCGCCGCGGCCCCGAGCGCGGCTTCCCCTGGGGCCCGGGGCTGCGGCTCGAGCTGCGCGCGCGGGCCTCGGACTCGAACGGGCTCGACAGCGACGGCGGGCGCGGGACGCGCGGCTTCGGCTTCTGGAACCTGGGGCGCGGAGGCCCCGGGGCGCCGGATGCGATGACCAACGCCTGGTTCCTCTCGATCTCCCCCGAGAGCCTCGGCTTCGGCATCCTGGCCGCGACGGTCTTCGACCGCGGCCAGCCCGTCTTCCTCCAGGCGCTCCCCACCGACCTGCGCCGGTGGCATCGCTACGGGATCGTGTGGACGCCGTCCGGTGTCACCTTCACGGTCGACGACCGGCCGCTGGCCGCCACGAGCGCCGCCCCCGCCGACCCCCTCGGCTTCGTGGCGTGGATCGACAACTACCGGCTCGAGGTCACCCCGGACGGCATCGGCACCAGCTTCCTGGACCTCGACCAGGACCAGACGCTCTTCGTCGATCACCTGCGGATCTGGTCCTTCGGCGAGCCGCTCGCCGACCCGGGCACGGGTCGCCGCTGAGGCGTCGCATCTGCCCCGGCTCGGGTAGGATCGGGCCATGCGCTGGCTGCGGCGGCTCGCGAGCGGGGTCGGGTTCGTCGGGATCGGAGCCTTCGGCCTGATCGGGGTGGCGCTGCTCCTGCGTCTCGCGTGGGTCTCCTGGCTCTACCGGCCGACCGAGCCCGTCCATGCCGCCGCGAAGGCCGCCTACCTGGCCTCCCTGCCGCGCGTCGACCCGGAGACGGCACCGAGCTTCGTGGTGATCCTGTTCGACGACCTCGGCCAGGGCGACCTCTCGGTCCAGGGCAACCGCCTGATCCGGACGCCCTCGATCGACCGGATCGCCGCCGAGGGGCTCCGCATGACCCGCTTCTACGCGGCCTCCCCGGTCTGCACGCCGTCGCGCGCGGCCCTCCTCTCGGGCCGCTATCCCGTGCGCTCGCGCACCCACCAGCACGTCTTCTTCCCCGAGGAGAGCCTGGCGGCGACCGTGCGCAAGATGCTCGGCGCCGCGAACGAGCTGCCGCGCGACGAGATCCTCCTGCCCGAGGCGCTCGCGGCCGCGGGCTACGCGACGGGCATGGTCGGGAAGTGGCACCTCGGCGGGATCCCGGGGCACCTGCCGAACGACTTCGGCTTCGCCGAGTACTACGGGGTGCTCTGGAGCAACGACATGCAGCCGCTCCACCTCTACCGCAACCGCGCGATCGAGACGCGCGACGAGACGGACTTCTCCCCGCTCGGCTTCTTCGACGAGGACGGCGAGCGCGAGCCGCGCGGCGTGGACCAGCGCCTCCTCGGGCGCCGCTACACCGAGGAGGCGGTCGCCTTCCTCGAGCGCCATCGGGACGAGCCCTTCCTGCTCTACCTCGCGCACAACGCCCCCCACGTCCCGCACTTCCCGGACCCCGCGCACGCGGGCGGATCGGAGGGTGGTCCCTACGGCGACCTCGTCGAGGACCTCGACCGCAGCACGGGCGCGGTGCTCGCGGCCCTCGACCGCCTCGGCCTCGCGCAGCGCACGCTCGTGATCGTGACGAGCGACAACGGCCCCGACTACGAGGGCAGCCCGGGCGGGCTGCGCGGGCGCAAGCAGGAGACCTACGAGGGCGGCATGCGGGTGCCCCTGCTGGTGCGCTGGCCGGGCCGGATCGCGGCGGGCGCGGTGACCGACACCCCGGCGATGAACATCGACCTCTTCCCGACTCTGCTCGCGCTGGCCGGGCTCTCCCTGCCGCGCGACCGGATCGTCGACGGCGCGGACATCGGGCCCGTCTGGCTCGGCGGCGCACCGGTTCCGGAGCGCTTCCTCTTCTACTTCCCGGCGATCGGCGCCGCGCCGGACGCCGTGCGCGACGGGCGCTTCAAGTACCGGCGCGAGACCGGCCAGGAGCTGCGCAGCAAGCCGCACCTCTCGGACCTGCGCCTCGACGAGGAGGCCCACAACCTCGTGAGGCGCCACCCCGAGGAGGCGGCGCGCCTGCGCAGCGCGCTCGACGCGATGACCGAGGAGGTGCGAAGCAATCCGCGCGGTTGGCGCTGATCGGGCGCGCCGGCTCAGATCAGGAGGTCGGCAAGGAGCGCGGCGAAGACCACGGCGAGCTGCACGAGCGAGGCGCGGAAGGCGCGCCGGTCGGCGGCCGGGTCGCAGGCGCAGATGGCCGCGGCGATCCGCGCCACGAAGAAGGCCCCGGCCGCGAGGGCCGCCAGCGCGTACCACGGCCCGGCGACACCGCCGAGGCAAGGCAGCAGCGTCACCGCCACGAGCACGAGCGCCCACCCGAGCATGTGCCGGCGCGCGACGCGGGCCCCCTTCACGGCCGGCAGCATCGGGAAGCCCGCCGCGGCGTACTCGTCGCGGCGGTAGAGCGCGATCGCCCACACGTGCGGCGGCTGCCAGGTGAAGACGATCGCGAAGAGCACGAGGCCCCAGGGCCCGATCGCACCGTCGGCCGCCGCGTCGGCGATCAGCGGCGCCGCCGCGCCGGCCACCCCGCCGGCCACCGTGCTCCAGTGCGAGCGCGGCTTGAGCCACAGCGTGTAGACGCCGAGGTAGTGGACGAGGGTCGCGAGCCCGAGCACGGCCGCGAGCCCGCCGCCCGCCAGGCCGAGCGCCGCGAGGCCCGTCGCCGAGGTCACGAGCCCGAAGACCAGGGCCTCGTGGGGCTCGAGCCGGCCCGTCGGGAGCGGGCGCTCGCAGGTCCGTCGCATCCGGGCGTCGCGCTCGCGCTCCCACCAGGCATTCAGCGCGCCCGAGCCGCCCCCGAGCAGCACGGTGCCCGCGAGGACGCCGAGCAGGAGCCCCGGGGCCGGGTGCGGGGCGCCGCCGAGGAGCAGCCCGGCCGGCGCGGTCAGCGCCACCGCGAGCACGATGCGCGGGCGCGTGAGCGCCAGGAAGTCGGCGGCCCGCCCGAGCGGGGCTGCGAGCGCGCCCGCCGGGATCCGCGGCGAGGACGCCGGCGATGCCATCCTCAGTGCCACCGGAAGCCGGCGAGGCGGTCGAAGGTCAGTACCCGCCGCGCGTTCTCGCCGAAGCCGAGCGTCTCTTCGATCTGGAAGGCCCAGGCCTCGGGATCGTGCGTGTCGCCGATCGCCACCGTCACGTGATGCTCGCCGGGGGTCATCGGGATGTGCTCGACCGCGACGCTGTTGCCGTCGCCCCAGATGCCGCTCGGCGGGTAGCGGCCGTCCAGCACGGGCTTGCCGTCGACGGAGACGTGCAGCCGCACGTCGGCGCGCGCGCGGTCGCAGACCTCCGGCCGCCGCATGTGCACGGGCAGCGCTTCGAGCTCCTCGGGCGAGAGCGTGCGGCAGTGCTCGCTCACGGCGCCGGGGTGCTTGAAGCTCACGACCAGCTCGGAGCCGTCGATGCCGGGTGCCGCGTAGCCGAGGTCTGCCACCGTGCCGAGCACGGCGGCGACCGCGAGACCCAGCACGGTGGCCGCCGCCGCCACGAGCGGGCGGCGCGGCGGCGGCGCCGCCACCACCGTCTCGCGTCCCGCGAAGCGCTCGAGCGCCCGGACCAGGGCGCGGCCGCGCAGCCCCGCGAGCGGCGCGATCAGCACGCGCCCGCTCTCCGCGACCTCGGGCGAGACTTCGACGGCACGCACCCCGGCGAGGCGCTGCAGCAGCCACTCGTCGCCTTCGCGGAAGTGGCACGAGCCGGCGGCGCAGCCCGCGATCGCGACGCCCAGCGCCCCGCGCCGCAGCACGCGCTCGACGGTGAGCGAGTGCACCCAGCCGGTGCACGGCACCGCCAGCACGCGCCAGCCGGGCAACGCCGCGCAGGTACCCGTCTCGGGGTCCACCCCGAGGTCGTCGGCGCTCGACTCGGCGCACGCGAAGAGCACGTGGACGGGGCTCCCGGCCTCGGTCGCCTCGCGCACCCAGGCTTCGAGCCGGCGCCGCAGGGGCGTCAGCCCGAAGCCCTCGAGGTCGGTGCCGATCGTCGAGCAGGAGGCGATGCAGATCCCGCACGACACGCACTTGGCGGGGTCCACCTCCGCCTGCTCGGGGAAGGGCTTGCCGTCCGTGCGGGGCACCATCGAGATCGCGTTGTACGGGCAGTCCTCGAAGCACTGCCGGCAGGCGTTGCAGCGCGACGTGGTCACGAAGGCCTTCGGCAGGCGCCGCCGGCGCATCCACCAGGGGAAGGAGAAGGTGATCGCTCCGCCCACCAGCAACAGCGCCCAGAGCGCGCCCCCGCCCAGGCGGTCGGTCAGCGCGAGCGGCGCCAGGTACCACCAGTCCATCGCGAAGCCGGGGGAGGCCTCCGTCATCCGGGCCCGCGCTGCGTTCGTGGCCGGGCTCGCGAGCGAGACCAGCACCAGCGAGGCGAGCAGCCAGACGGTGAGCGGGCGGTTCGTGAGGAAGCGCGGCCGGGAGAGGCGCGTGATGTGCAGCCAGAGCGCGACGGCGAGCCCGAGCGGAAGCAGCATGTGGATGAAGAAGACGACGAAGAAGAGGAGCGAGTTGACGCCCTCGTCGGTCAGGAACGACCGGCCCATCGGGTCGACGAAGATCGGCAGCACGTCGAGCAGGCGCGCCGAGCCGAGCGCGATGTGCTGCGCGCGCACGTCCCACACGAGCCAGTAGCCGGTCCAGCCGATCAGCCAGAGGAGGCCGAGTCCGGCGATCCCCGTCACCCAGGCGAGCCAGCGCGCGCCGCCGAAGCGGCGCTCGAAGACGATGCGCAGCGCGTGGACGAGGATGAAGAGCATCGCCGCGTCCGAGCTGTAGCGGTGCAGCGATCGCACGAGGCCCGCCGTGAGCGGCGCTTCCCCCATCGCCGCGACCGAGGCGTAGGCCCCGTGCACGCTCGGCTGGTACCAGAGCAGGAGCAGGATCCCGCTCACCGTGGCGACGGCGAGCGAGGTGATCGCGACGGCGCCCGTGTGGAGGAAGGGGTTCCAGGCCACCGGGAGGAAGCGCCCGAGGGCGGCGTCGAGGAGCTGGAAGAGGCGCTCGCCGCGGCGCAGGAGCCCGTCGGCGCGGACCCCGGGCTCGAGCGAGGTCGGGGGAGCCAGCGTGATCGGGGTTACGGGCTTCGCGCTGCGCTCGACGCGCAGCGGCTCGAGCGGCTCAGCCGTCATGCGACGGCTCCTCGAGGAGCACGCCGAGGGCGTCCGCGAGCCAGCGCTGCTGCCGCTCACCGAGCGTCAGGCGGTAGGCGACACGGCCCTCGCGGTCGAGCAGCAGGAAGAGGTTCGCGTGATCGATCACGCCCGTCTCCGGGTCGCGCACGCGCGCGACCTCCATCTGGTCGAGCACGCGCTCCACCTCGGGCGGGGGCCCGGTGACGAGCTGGTAGAGCGGTCGCTCGAGCGCGTGCCTTCCCGCCAGCTCGGCAAGGACGGCCGGCGAGTCGTGCGCCGGGTCGATCGTCACGGCCACGACCCGCAGGTCCTCGCGCTGTGCAGCCGGCAGCGCCTCGATCGCACCCCGCGCCTGGGTGAGGATCGCGGGACAGGTGTGACCGCACGAGGCGTAGACCGCCGTCAGCATCACCACCTTGCCGCGCAGCGCGGCCAGGTCGACGGGCTCCCCGGCCTGGTTCGTGAGCTGCAGGGAGGGGGCCGGGTGCGCCGTCCGCAGCTCGCGCGCCGGGAACGCGATCTCGCCGGCGGGCGCCGCGGGTGCCAGCCAGGCGAAGCTCCCGGCGATCGCCGCCACCACCAGCGCAGCCGCGCCGGCCGGACGGGCGAGCCGCGCCGGGCGCGCGAACGCCTGCCGGAGCGGCTGCCACCAGAGCGCGGCGATCATGGCGGCCAGCATCCAGGGCGGCGAGAGCATCACGAAGCTGAGCGCCAGGTCGTAGCGGCCGGTCGCCGGGTCCCAGCCGAAGCACCAGCGGCGGAACTCGTCGGCGAAGGCGCCGAGGCCGCCTTCCCCCGACGGCACGACGAGGATCGCCACCATGCCCGCACCGACGAGCGCGAGCAGGGTCACTGCGAAGACCGGAAAGCCGGCGCCTCCCAGGAACTCCCGCGTCGCGTCCTCTGCCGAGACGCTCGCCACCTCGTTGCTCCTTTCGTCCCGGCTCCGCCCTACCGGACCTGCCAGACGTCCGACAGCCACTTCCAGTTCGCGAAGTAGTAGACGACGAAGCTCAGCAGGAAGACGCCCGTCAGCACGAGCGTCCCCGGGGTGTGGTGCTCCTCGTGATCCGTGTCGTGACGCGCCACCTCCCCGGAGCTGCGCTCGACGTGCCAGGGCGTCATCGCGCGGCCCGCGTTCGAGCGGCCGAAGAAGACCGTCGCGACGACGAGGCCGATGAAGAGGAAGAGACCCGTGGCCGCGATCACGCCCCCGACCCCCATGATGCCGAGCATCACGTGCGCGCCCGAGTCGAAGCCGGTCGCGAACTGGGCGCCGCTGAACTCGACGTCCCAGTGGCGGCGCGGGACGCCGTAGGAGCCGGCGAAGGACATGCCGGTCGCGAACACGGTGATCCCGATCCCGAAGATCCACGGCTGGATGCGGCAGAGCGCGCGGGCCACGAACTCGCGCTGGAAGACCAGCGGCACGATGTAGTAGGTGACCGCCATGAAGGCGAGCGTCGTGCCGCCCACGACCGTGACGTGGAAGTGGCCGGGAATGCGCAGCGTGTTGTGCGCCATGATGTTGATCTGCTGGGTGCCGAGCACCACCCCGGTGATCCCGCCGCCGAAGCCGAAGATCACGAGCGACAGGAGGAAGCCCGAGAAGGCCGGATTGCTCCAGGGTGCGGCCGTGAGCCAGCCGAAGACCCCGCGCCGGAAGCCCTTGCCGCGCATCGCCACCTCGACCGAGGCCGGCACCGTGAAGCCGTGGATCATCGACGCGAGCACCGCGAGGTACATCGCGTACGAGGTGTTCCAGATCTTCCAGGCTGCGCTGACGCCCGGGTCGGTGAGCAGGTGGTGCGCGGACGCGACGTTGATGAAGAGGATGTAGAGCAGGAAGGCGCCGCGGCAGACCGACTCCGAGAGCGGCTTCGCGCCCACCGTGAGGGCGCCGATGAAGTACCAGACCGACACCATCGCGCAGACGTTCACCTGCTGCGACATGTGCCCGAGGCCCCACCAGGTCGAGCGGTACCAGGAGGGGTCGGGGACGTCGATCAGGTGGATCGACCACAGGAAGGCCGGGACGATCGCGGCCGCGGCGTGGAGCAGCGTCAGCACCGCGATGATCGCCGCGGCGTGGGCGCCGAAGACCACGAGCGGCACCGAGCCCTCGTAGGTGTGGTCGCGCTTGGCGATGTAGACGGTGCCGAAGTAGTTGATGACGCTGATCAGGCAGCCGACCGCCACCAGGATGAGGCCCAGGTAGAACGCCGGAGCCGCGAGCAGCGGGACGTAGGAGGTCATCAGCACGTCGCTCTTGCCCTGGAAGATCGCGACGTCGACGACGATGGCGCCGGCAACCATCATGAGGAAGCCCACCCACGCGAGCGTCTTCGAGTAGAGCCGGCTCTTCAGGAGCGTGGTACCGACGAAGTAGAGCAGCGCGACCTCGAAGTTCAGGATCCAGAAGATCAGCATGTTGAGGCCGTGCAGCGTCAGCACGCGGTAGTACCAGGGCGCGCTCAGCAGGTGCACGGCCGGCCAGCGCGTCAGGGCGAGCAGGATCGCCGCGCTGCCGCCGATCAGCAGGAAGACCACGGCGGCGACGGCGTGCCAGCGCACGAAGCGCGACGACACCTCGCAGATGGACAGGCCGGTGGTGGCGCAGGTGCGGACCGCCCCCGGCGCGTGGTTGCCCGCGGGTGCGCGATCCGGAATGCCGCCGCTGACGGTGATGGAGCTCACGGGATCTACTCCTCGACCAGGATCCGGCCCGTCATCAGGTGATGGCCGATCCCGCAGAATTCGTTGCAGACGATCGTGAATTCGCCGGCGCTCGTGGGCGTGAGCGTCAGCACGTGGTCGTAGGTCGGCAGGACCTGGAAGTTCATGTTCAGGGGCTGCAGCGAGAAGCCGTGCTGGAGGTCCATCGACGAGATGTGGACGCGGTAGGTCTGGCCCTTGCGGAGCTTCAGCACCGGGAACCACTGCCACATGCGCGCCAGCAGGTAGGCGTCCCCGCCCGGCGCCGGCTCGACGATCGGCACGCCCTGGAGCTCGCCCACCTTGTGGCTCTCGACGAAGGTTCCGACGCGTGCCGCGAAGTCCGCCGGGGTCACGCGATAGGCCTCGCCGGTGCTGTTCTGCTTGCCGAAGAAGAGCCAGTAGGGCATCGCGATCGTCATCACGATGCACCACGCCATCGCGATGCCGATCCAGACGCGCTCGGACCCGCTGGGCGCCTTGAACCAGCCGGCGGCCGGTGACTGGATGCTCATCGTCTTCCCCTCTGCCGCTCAGGGCAACGTCGCCGGCGGCACGAGCAGCACGTCGATCCACGCCCAGAGCGTGTAGGAAACGGTCGGGATCACGCAGCCCAGGACCAGCAGCCACCAGACGTTGTCCATGAGGCGCTGGATCGGGTGCTTGCGGGGCTCCTCGTCGGACTTCATGCCTTCACCTCCAGGTCGCCGGCGCGAGGGCCGGCGGGAGAGCACGCGTGCGCTGCGTCGAGCGGCGCCAGACGGCGGCCGCGCCGAGGACCAGGAAGAGCACGCCTCCGGCGACGGCTACGAATCCGCCCGCGCCCATCACCACGAGGCCGACGCTCTCGGCGAAGCTCCGCGTCGCCTGCTCGGCGCCGTAGAGCTTGCGGCCCATCCCGTGCGCGCCTGCCAGGGCGAAGCCCGCCGCGAAGAGCAGCATGCCGCCCCCGTAGAGCGGCGGCTGCCAGGCGGCGGCGCGGCGCAGCGCGCGCGGGGCGCTCGGCGCGAGCACGCCGAGCAGCGCGCAGCAGGCGGTCATGAACGCCACCGTGACGGCGCCGACCGAGGCGTGGTAGTGGGCCGGCACCATCGTGCTCGAGCCACGGATCGCCGCGCCGATCCCGAAGCCGAGGAGCGAGAGGGCGGCGCTCACCGCGAAGCCGACGATGCGCGGATCCGCGAGGCCCTGCTCGCCGAGACGGCCTTCGCGCCGCGCGCGGCGCAGCGCGCCGGCGCAGAGCACGAGGAAGATGCACACCGTGGGAGCGATGCCGAGCTGCATGAGGAGCGTGAAGCCCGCGTGCCCGTTCCCCTGCGCGGCGAGGAGCGGCGCGATCGCCCACGGCGCGAGCGACGCGCCGAACAGGCCGGCCGCAGCGCTCGCGCTCACCGGCGGCGTGCCGGTCGCCGACTCGAGGAGCAGCAGCCAGACCACCACCATCGCGAGCGCGCAGGCGAGCTGGAGCACGTGGCCGAGCCCCCAGACCAGGTGCTCGAAGTGCGCCTCGGGCGCGAGGTCGGCCGGCTGGCTCGCCGCCGCGACCGCGAAGGTCGCTGTCGCGAGGAGGAGAGCCGCGGCGGCCGCCCGCAGGCCGTGCACCGCCGCCGGCGCGCGTACGGGCTCCTCCGCACCCTGCCAGGGCAGCACGTGGGGCCCGAGCAGGCTCGCGAGGACCCCGGCGGCGAAGACGAGCTGACCGGCCTGGAACAGCCAGTGGTCGATGGTCGGGACGTAGTTCGCGAGCAGGGGCTGCGCGTCGGGGACGCCCGCCCCGAGCATCTGGAGCGCCACGCCCGCGGCCGCGATCGACGCCGAGTGCCGCACGGGCCCGCGCGGTGCCCCGGCGCGCGGGAGCAGGAGCAGGAGCAGGGCGGCGAGGAAGGAGTAGAACCAGGCGACCAGCGCCATGTTCACGTGCGCGACGAGGCAGCGCTTGAAGAACAGGGGGTCCGTCACGAAGCGGTCGAAGGGCGGCATGCGGCCGATCACGACCGCCAGCGCGAACAGGCCCGCCAGCACCAGCACGGCGAGCGACAGGACGAGCCAGCGCCGCGCGCAGGGCCGGTCCGACAGGAGCTGTTCGAGATCCAACCCGCGCCGCGTCATCCTGCCGGAGGCCCCCCGGAACGATAAAAAGACTTCTAGCTCTTTTTATCCGGCGTGTCTACGATAGCCCGCACGGCCGTCCCACACCTCGGCTCGGGGAGGAACGGAACGGGGTCGGGTGCGACCCGCAGTCACGAATTCCCCGAAGTCACGAATTCCCCGAAGTCAGGAATCCCCGCATGCATCGCTTCCTGTCCCAGACGGCCGAGTACGCGCTGCGCGCGATGGCCTGGCTGGCGCTGGTCCAGCCGGCCGAGCCCGTCCTGGCGCGCGAGCTCTCCGAGGGCAGCGGGGTTCCCCCCCATTACCTCGCGAAGATCCTCCGGCGGCTCGTGCTCGCGGGGCTCCTCGTGTCCCAGAAGGGGCGCGGGGGCGGGTTCGCGCTCGCGCGGCCTCCCGAGGAGATCCGCTTCCGCGACGTGCTCGCCGCCGTCGACGCCTATCCGACGGGCGACCGCTGCGCCTTCGGGTGGGGCGCCTGCGACGAGACACACCCCTGCCCGCTCCACGAATCGCGTTCGGCGCTCGCCACCGCCTTCCGCGAGTGGAGTGCGACCACGACACTCGCGAGTGTCCAACGGGGCGCCGAGCATCCCTCGGCCCGCCTCCCGGCCGCCCTGCGCAAGACCGCCGCGCGCCGGCGTGCGACCGTTCGCCCGGCCTCCCGCCCGACTCCCCGCCCCTCCCCCCGACGTCGCCGGCGCCCCTGACCAGGGAGGCCCGGGGCCGGTCGAGCGCCTCGCAGTCCCGTTATCGGCTGGTGGCGGCGATGCACTCGATCTCGACGCGCACGTCGAGCGGCAGGCGCGCGACCTGGACGGTGGAGCGTGCCGGGGTGTGGCCCGCGAACACCCGTTCGTACACCGCGTTCATCCCCGGGAAGTCCGCGAGGTCGGCCAGGAAGACGGTGGTCTTCAGGACCCTCGACGGGTCGCTGCCCGCCGCCCGGAGGACGGCGCCCAGGTTCGCGAGGACCCGCTCGGTCTGCACCTCGATCGGACCCTCCACGACCTTCATCGTCGCCGGATCGAGCGGGATCTGGCCCGAGCAGTAGACGAGCCCTCCGTGGAGGATCGCCTGGCAGTAGGGCCCGATGGCCTTCGGTGCGTCGTCGCTGTGGATCGTCTGCATGGTCCTGCTCCTCGTCTGCGCGCCCGGCGGATCACGCCACCAGCGCACGGGTGTGGCGGGCGATCATCAGCTCCTCGTCGGTGGGGATCACCCACGCGGCGACGCGGCTCGCGGCGGTGCTGATGCGCGGGCCGTGCGCGGCGTTGGCCTCGGCGTCGAGCTCGACGCCCAGCCACGCGGCCTGCCGGCAGACGGCCGCCCGGATCTCCGCGGCGTGCTCGCCGATGCCGGCGGTGAACACGATCGCGTCGAGCCCGCCGAGCGCGGCCGCCAGGGAGCCGAGCTCGCGGCCGATCCGGTACACGAAGAGGTCGATCGCGAGCTTCGCGCGCGGATCCGCGCTCGCGAGCAGCTCGCGCATGTCGCTCGACACGCCCGAGACGCCGAGGAGGCCGGACTCGTGGTAGAGCAGCGCCTCGAGCCGGCCGGCGTCCATCCCGAGCTCCTGCACGAGATACAGGACCACGCCGGGATCGAGGCTGCCCGGGCGCGTGCCCATCGGGAGGCCGTCGAGGGCGCTGAAACCCATCGAGGTCGCGACGCTCCGCCCGTGCTCCATCGCGCACATGCTCGCGCCGTTGCCGAGGTGCAGCACCACCGTCCTGCCCGCCCCCGCGACCCGATCGTGCTCCGGGAGGACGCTCGCGACGTACTCGTAGGAGAGGCCGTGGAAGCCGTAGCGGCAGACGCCGCGGTCGGTGATCCAGGCCGGCAGCGCGAAGGCCCGAGCCAGCGGCGCCGCGCTGCCGTGGAAGGCCGTGTCGAAGCAGGCGACCTGCGGGAGTCCCGGGTGGCGGGCCGCGATGGTCCGGATGGGGAGGAGATTGTGCGGCTGGTGCAGGGGGGCGAGCGGCACGAGCTCCTCGAGCCGCGCGAGCACGCGCTCGTCGACACGCACGGGCGCGGAGTAGCCGGGGCCGCCGTGTACCACGCGGTGCCCGACCGCGACCAGCGCGGGCTCGCCGGCGTGCGAGCGGATCCAGTCGAAGAGGAACGTGAGCGCACCGGCGTGCCGCGGGGGCTCGGCGAAGCGGTGCTCGCCCACCACCCGCCCCCGTGCGTCGCGGGCCAGGAAACGCGCCCGGCCCTGGAGCTCCTCGAGGTGTCCCTCCACCCGCGCCTCGAGGGCACCTTCCGCCCCGGCGAGGTACTCGGTGAACTTGATGCTCGACGAGCCGGCATTGAGGACCAGGATCACGCCGGTCATTCGGACCCTGCCGAGCGGCCGTACCGCCACCCGCTCGACCACCGGCGGAAGCGCCTCGCCCCCTCCAGCCAGGACCTGGTACATGCTCGTGTGTCGATGTCTCCGGTCAGGGAAGGCTCCCGTGCGTACGACCGAGCAGGCCGGTCGGGCCCGATCGTGGCGCGGAACCCCGGCCTTGGCCAGGCGGCAGCCCGTCGCGTTGCGCGTTCCGTTGCGCGGGCGCTCCGAGGGGGACTGCGCCGTGATCGGCGCGCGCGCCCTGCCACGGCCTCCGGGGCTTCGTGTTCCAGCGAAGCGCGAGGCGCAGGATCTCACCGCCGCTCGGCAACCTCGGGAAGCTGCTCGCGGGCGATGCGCGCAGCAGCAGGTTCGTCCTCTCGCGGCACGGCAACGCGACCCCGCGCGGCCGGGCTCGACGACGCCGAGATCCTCGAGCGCACCGCCATCACCAGCACCGACGACACGCACGCGACCAGGAGTCGTGCGCTGCGCCTCGCGCCGGGCGACGCCGACGCCCCCCGTACCGGACGTGCCTGCACCGGACGCGACCTCGAACGACGGGATGAGCATGGTGGACCGTGCGAGCGAGGAGCATTCCCCGCGGGGCTCCACTTTACGCTCCAGTTGACGCTGCGAACGGGCGATAGTAAACACCGTTCATTCTCCTGAACGGTGTTCAATGCCGACTGCCCCGGCCGCTCCGATGCCCGCGACGCCCCTGGCGCCCGCCGCCCTCCGGCACGAGCGCCGCGCGCGGGCGCGCGCCGAGACGCGCCAGCGCATCTGCGACGCCGCCATGCGCCTCTTCGTCGAGGAGGGCTTCGAGCAGACCTCGATGCGCCGGATCGCGGACGCCGTCGGCTACACGCCCGGCGCGCTCTACGCCTACTTCGAGGACAAGGACGAGATCCTCTACGCGCTGCTCGAGACCGGCTTCACGTGCCTGCGCGAGGCGATGCAGGGGACGTCCTCGCTCCCGCCGCGCGAGCGCCTGCTGCGGGTCGGCGAGATCTACCTGCGCTTCGCGATCGAGAACCCGCACTTCTACGAGCTCATGTTCATCATGAGCAACACGAAGCAGCGGATCCAGGAACAGGAGCACTGGCAGGTCGGGATCGAGACCTACGAGTTCCTGCGCAGCGCCGTCCGCGCCGGCATGGACGCCGGCGTGATTCCGCGCGGTGACGCCGAAGCCGTGTCGTTCGCGCTCTGGTCGAACGTCCACGGGATCGCGTCGCTCCTGCTGCGCGGCCGCACCGTGATGATTCCCGACGAGTCGCTTCCCGCGCTCGTCACCGAGGCCTACCGGTGGCTCTTGCACGCCGCCATGACGCACGAGCAGAGACGTCCCTCCGCGCGCCCCGGGACGCGACGCTCGCCGCGGAGAAGAGGACCGTGACATGCACAAGCCGAACGCTCGGGCGCGCGCCCTCCTCGGGGGCACCCCGCCCCTCCTCCTGATCGCCGGCCTCGCGGCGCTCTCCGGCTGCCGTCCACCCGCGCCGACGGCCGTCGCCGACGACGCCGTGCCCGTGCGGACCGCGCCCGTGCGCCGCGCCGAGGCGGCCGAGCCGGTGCGGGCGAGCGGCCTCCTGGTCGGCAAGGAGGAGACCGAGCTCGCCTTCAAGATGCTCGGCGTGATCGACCGCATCGACGTCGACGAGGGCGCGCGCGTCGTCACGGGGCAGCGGCTCGCGACGCTGAAGCCGGACGAGGCCTCCGCCCGTGCGACGCAGGCCCGCCGCGCCGTCGAGAAGGCCGAGCGCGACCTCGCCCGCGCCCGCACCCTCCACGACGAAGGCGTCGGCACCCTGCAGCGCCTCCAGGACTCGCAGACTGCGCTCGACGTCGCGCGTGCCGATCTCACCATGGCGCGCTTCGAGGAGACGCACGCCGCCATCGTCGCGCCCTCCGACGGCGTGATCCTCGGCCGCGAAGCCGAGCCGAACGAGACCGTGCAGCCGGGCCAGCCGATCCTGCGCTTCAAGAGCGCCGGCGAGGGCTGGGTGGTGCGCGTCGGCCTTGCCGACCGCGACGCCGTGCGCGTCGCGCTCGGCGATCCCGCGCAGGTGCGTGCCGC
>WBZY01000490.1_pt1 | contig 29576 bp, 31 predicted proteins | sample 5204191 | NCBI WGS metagenome assembly WBZY01 (sample SAMN12344363, study PRJNA552823) | activated sludge metagenome | biome: Activated sludge suspended growth; feature: Anammox Sidestream; material: Wastewater; isolation source: activated sludge from anammox sidestream of wastewater treatment...
GCATCTTCTTTTCTACTTCTTTTAATGTGGTTTCATCTATCTCTGGGGTCGCTTCTTGTGCCACTGCTTCCGGTGTTACTTCTGGTGCTACTGCTTCTGGTGTTTCCTCTTCCAACTCTGGCGCATCTTCGATTGGCTTTTCTTCCTCTGCGGGCGTTTCCTCGATTACCTCGGTGGCGACTGTTTCTTTCTTCGGAAGCTGCTGTTGCCCCTGTAACACTTCATCTGGTTCGAATTCCGCTTCCATCAACGCGAGTGCGTTGATGTTCATCGTGTAGCCGTTTTCATCGTCTCCTAAAAATCTCGACACAGAGCCGATTACTATCACTGGTCTATCTTCAATCGAGCCACCCACATAAGTTGCCTGATCTTCTGGGTTCTCGAATCTCTCTACCGCTTCCTGTGCTAGTTCGTTGAAATCTTCGATGTCGATTGGTGTTCTGCCTACCATCAGCCCAGGTGCGTTCACTCTTATCCAGGCCATGTTCTTTGATTTGCTGTTTCTAGTTCTTAGCGAGATTTGTACTCCTTCTGCTGAAATTTCCCCATCTTTCGTTAGAACTTTCTTCCAGATTGGCATTTTTTCATCTTTGTTGAATTCTTTCATCGCATTTGCGCCTGCTAGCGTGCATTTCATTGCGATGGTCTTTGGTGGGTTATATTCTCCCAGTTTCAGCACTTTTCTCGCATCTTCTATGTCGAATGTTATCTTTCTTATGTTTTCTAGCATTTCTTTTTCTGTTAGTGTTTTTCTTCCTATGACGTTTGCAACTTCCCAGTATCTTCTCCCATTGTATTCATCTTGGAGTATTCTCAACTGGGCAATCGAGTTTATTGGAAGTCTTATCTTTTTATCTCCAGTGTCCACTTCTCCTCTCCACGTCTGAATTTCGATTCCTGTTCTTCCTGTGAATAACGCATTCACGATTTTTCCGTTCGTGCCGAGTTGTCTTGCGCCTACTATGATCCCCTTGATTTCTGTTGCGCTTTCGTCTACTTTCGCTTTCTTCAGGCGCTTCAGTGCGAATGATGCGGCGGTTTGGACCGAGTATTTCGAATATTCCTCTTGGGTTTCCTTTATGATTCTGTCTGCCGTTTCGGCTGGTAATGCGTCATATGCTGTCTTGTTTGTTCTCAACACATGTTCCTTTAGGATTTCAAACGATGTTGCCTTTGTCATTTATTCACGCTCCAATATTTCTATTTCTTTTGCGTCTCCGATGTATCTTAGAATTTTTACTGGTCTGTTTCCTATGTATTCCAGTTCTATTCCTTTGTTTCTTATCATTGCGATTGTTTTTGGTGACGTTGTTCTTAGGTCTTCACTTGAACTCATCCAGATTCGTTTCAGTTTTGGTGCCAGTGTTAACATTTTTTCCGTGTTTTTTATTGATGGTCTGAATCTTAACAACACTGCCCGTGTTTTATCGTTTAGGTGTTTCATTCCGAGTGTGTTTTGCAACAATGTTCCTTTCATTTCCTCACCGGTTTCTCGATTAATTTTTTGGTATTTATTCTTTGCGGTTACTTAGTGCCAAATTTAGAGTGTCCTTTCCGTATGTCGATTTTCCTCTTCTCTCGTTCCACTTTGGTCGCATTAGTTTGCTCTTTCTGAATATGCGATCAATTTGGTGCATAGGGCAACCAATGTTTCCCAAGATCCGACAAAGGGCTAGATCTGCCTCTGATTGGCTGGCATATCCAAGTCCGCTCCAATTTCCTGTGAATAGCGATTCCACTTTTTTCGAATACTCAGTTTTCGCTATTCTAGCGAAAACCGAGTGGTCGTTGCATGTTTTTACTATCCAGTCTATCGCATCTTGGTTTTTTATCACCTCCGTGAAGTTTTCTAGTGTATCTAAGCTCATCGTCAGGTATCGATTTGCGTCGTAGATTTCTATTCCACCGTTGGCGTGTGATCCGATTTTGAACGAATGACTTTCTCCTGGCGTCACTCCTTCCATGATGATGTGGATACCGGTTTTCGATGGTGATATCTCCGCGTAGCTTGCACATTTTTTCACTATTTCTTGCCAACCGTTCCATCGATGACATGAATCCAGGTCGATTCCCACGAATGGATCATCTTCCGTGAAGATGAATCCTATTCCATCAAAAAGGTCTTGGTTGTTTATGTATGAGTTGTAGGCGCGTTCGAATGGTTTGAAGCATTTTTTGTTCATTATTGATGTTGCTCGTCCATTTGCGCCTACTGGAACTTTTGTTTCTCCGCTCTTTGATTCTGGATGTGTTACTCTCTTCCATAAAACCCACTGGTCACGTTCTATCAGTTTGTCGATTGACATATGGATCAGCGTCTTGTGCTCTGTTTTCCATCATTTCTGCGATCAAGCGTAAGTCGTTTGCTTTATTGTGTTGCGCTAATCTCCATGTTATCAAAGCGGCTGCTTTTTCTCTTTCGCTCCATCCTTTCATTATTGAGTAAATGTCTGCGCCATTCACCAATCTTAGCATTGTGACGTTTATTCGTGCTTGTGATTCAAGTGAGATGTTTATTTTGTCTGATTTCTCTAATTTGTTCTTGATCTTTAGTTTTAGTGTTTTTGCTTGTGGTGTTCTTTCTTGTAATCGTAAGATGTCGTTTATTAACATTTGTATTCCAAATTCATCTAAGTTTTCTAGGAATTCGGCTGGATATGTTATATATCCTTCTATTTCTAGTATTGGTTGTTTCCTCAGTTTATCGTATGTCCAGCTTATCTTATGTCCTTTTATTCTCGTATCTGTTCCTATCCAATCTCGATGTTTTCTTATTTCGTTTACTAGACGTTTTTCGTCGTGTTCTTGTACGTTAAAATAAATATTCAGGCTTATTCCATTCGAACTTAGTTTATCTGCAATGTTCGTTCTTTTCTCGTCTCCCCATAAAATCACTCGCATTTTACTTCCTCCCACTCATCGCCCATCTCTTTTACCAGGATCGGCATTTCGGTCTTGAAGATTCCCGATGTTCGAAGTTTGGTTATTATTTCTGGTGCGTTGTTTTCTTCGATCTTCAATTCAGTGAATTCTAGTTCAATCGCGTTCAGTTTGTTTCTCAGTTTTCTGCAATTCGGGCAGTTTTCTGTCGTGATTAGGATGTGCATGTTTACTCAATTTCTTCCACGTCTGTTATTTTATAGATGTCTTTCCACGCTTTATTGCATCTGTAGCATCTTACTGTTGCTACAAGTTCGTCGTTTTCTGGTTGTATCATGTCTGCGTCTACTTGATCTGTTTGTCTGCAATACGGGCATATCGCCCCTTCTGATCTTATGTATTCTTTTTTCTGTTCATCTGATAGTGTCATTTTGTAATCCCCTTTGTAATCAGTACATGTGTATCTATCACGTCTCGCTTTAGCGAGACGTGATGTCTAGGCGATAACTTTCATCAATTGTCTGGTGTTTCCTGCCATTTGTGCTACTTCTCTTCCACGTTCGATTCCAAATCCTTTTGCCGCCTGAGTCATGTTTATCACACCGTTCTCAAGTATTCTAACACTTCTTCTGGAACTTCTTCGAAGTTCCATTTCGTTCCGTATTTATATCCACAAATTTCACATGGTTTTGATAAGATTCCTTCTGGATGTTCGTTTTGTGTCACCCAATTTGCTATCTTTGTTTCAATTTTCTCCACTCGAATCATTTTTGCATCTGTCAGAGGTTTAATTATTTCGTCGTTTCTATTGTCATTGATCGTTAGATCGATGACTTTTTGTGATATCGTTCTGAATGTTTGATATTCTTCCATGTCCATTTTGCCGTCTGCTGCTCTGTTGCGTGCGTTGTGGTATTCAGTCGTCCACGTGTACGTTGGTATTTGTAATTCTTTGTTTTTGTCCCAGTCTCTCTCTTGGTGTTCACATCCTGCTCGCATATCGTTCAGGTGCCATCTGTTCCATACGGCAAGAAAGTGTGTAAATCTTGTTTCATTCCACGTATCGGCGTAGTTGATCTTTTTTGGATCGATTGACATGTCTATTTGACCACATGCATAAAGTTGTGTTTTTGATCTGTTTGATATGTCTCCTGTGATGGAAAGTCTCTTTCCATCGAATTTTATGTTTACGTATATATGGTGTCTTGGTTCATTTTCTTCCGTTCCTATGTATATTGTTCGTTCGAATGGCTCAATCATGCTGTTGTCATCTCCATGAATGCGTTTAAGATTTCATCGTGTGAGAATCCCCACAAAGTTAATTCGTGTTCTAATTCTGCTGACAAGTCTTTCACGGTTGTCGCTTTGTAATCTTCTCCTCCATCTGACTCTATTCCCCACAAAGAGCATACGATTTCATCGTATGCCCAGTGTGTGCCATCATCGGAGACGGCGATTGATGCTTTCAGTATGATTCCTTCCATCCACCAGCTGCCTGCGTAGAAGTTTTGAAGGCGTTCTAGGTCTTGATATGCATATGCGATGTCGGCCTTGCGAAGTGATCCATGTTCTGCTATAACTTTGTCTTTGTCTTCTTGTGACACATGGTCCCAATTCGACTCTTTATGTGGTAAGTGGTTACATGGACTGAACCATTCGCCATATGGGTTTTCTGGATCAACTGGTATCCAGTGTTTGTTGTATTGTTTTCTCGCGGTTTGTGAATCTGCTATTTCTCCTAGATAAGAAACGTCTGGGTTTTCGTCGATTTCGATTTTTAGTGTGATGTTGTTAATCTTCTTCATATTTATCTAACTCTTCCGCTCGTATCTGCTTGCATCGTTCTCTTATTGCGTATTTCAAGTTCTTTGGTATCTTTGGTAATATTGTTGTTCCTTGCGTTATCTGGTACCACTCCCAATCTTCTTTTATTTCTCCCATGTAAATGTTTACATCATTTGCTCTATTTGGATATTCACCCATTACAAACACACTATCTTTGATTACCACAATGTATCCGAAATCTGGGTGTGTGTGTTTTAGTGTTGTTATTTTCATTGCTATTCCTCTATTTCTGTTATTTGTTTAGGTTTTACCCATGCCCAGAATTCTACATAGAACTGAGATGGCATGAAAGTGAATATCACATCATATTTGTCTTTTAATTTGTTGTACACGTCGATTGGTTTATCGTTCATTCCTTGGTGTAATCCATTTCTGTATTCTTCGTTTGGTTCTGGTTCTGTCCATCCCAGTTCTATTAGTCTCTTCTCGTCGATTATTGTTAGCTTCAGTGCTTGTTCCGGGTTATTTGTCACTGATTCGATGTATTCCTCTTCGAATTCGTCACGAATGCATTCGTGACAGAATATTCCCCATCCATCTATCATTGCCCATTTTGGAATGTCGTCGTAGCTGCTGTGGTTGTATTGAAATGATCTTCCGCAGTTTTCGCATGTGCTGTATTCGTCTGAAAATCCCCAATCGAACCAGTTGTCTAGTTCGTGTAATCCTTCTGGTATTTCGTATCTGTCATTATGTTCAAAACGCATTTTTTGAAATGCTTCGTTCCCCCGTTCGTTCAGAAAGTCGATGTAGTGTTTGTAGAAGAACCTCGGTGCCATTGCACGATTTAGTTCTCTCTGGATGATACCGAGTTCACGCCATTCTTCGATTATGATGAATGGTTCTCCGGTTTCGACTGATTCTGTTATTTGCGAGTTTAGGTCAAATTCGCCTATGATATCGGCGAGTTTGTCTAGTGCTATTTCTCTATTCCTGTTCATTTCAATTCCTCTTCTACTGCTTTCATTACTCGCTTTAACCGTTCGTCCACGAATTCTTCTATGTTTTCTTCACACCATTCACGTACTTGATCGAAGTCCTCGATGTCAATGTCTGCTTCTTTCATTGATTGATAATCGTCTTCTGTTAGGAGTTCTTTGGTTATTTGGTCTTCTATTTCTGTGATCGTGTCGCTGTCAATACTGTAGTTGATTGATTCTATCATTGATTCGATTTCGTGATATAGTGCGTTTGTGTATGTGTAGTGCGCTATTGCACTTAGAATTTCTCTATAGTTGCCACACCCTTCCCAGAGTCCACTATCGTCTTCTTCGAATTCGCTTAATTCGTCAATTGTTTCAATTGCCTCTTCCGGGTTTCTCCAGTAATCATCTGATTCTGAGATTCGCGAGTCCATGTCGTTGTAGTCGTTACAAAGGTCTGTACTCGCTTCACCATCGTCGATTAACATTTTTGCGATTTCTTCGATGTAGTTTGATATGATATCTTGTGCGTCTGCTTTTACATAGTACATTGTACTTGGTTTTGGTTGTCTACATATTGTGAAGCTTTGGTATCTTAGGAATTCGTCGATGTCTTTTAAGCTGTGGTGAATTCCGAAGCCAATTGAGAGTGAGACTATTCGTGATCTTAATATGTTTTTTGCTTCTTCTCGTAGTTCGTATTCGTTTATGATATAATCGTTGTGTCCTGGGTCTTTGTCGTCGTTGATGTGTATGTAAAATGGTGTTCTTGCTTTCATCGTTTATTCCTCCGTTTTATCAGCCGCTACGCGGCTGATCATAATGTCACATCCGTCCCCTTCGGAACCGTGATACCATGCGTTGATTGGTTCCAGTTCACTTTCTAATTGTTTCCACCAATCTTCGTCTAGTCTCGCTTCCAGCGAGCCTAATCCCATGCATTCTGGACATGTTTTCCATTCGTTGTAGTGTTCTCTTATTTTGCGTAGTTTGTCGATTAGTTGCTGTTGATGTTTAGTTAAAGTTGCATATGGTTTAGCCCAACCATGTGCTACTTGGAAGATTTTTCTGTCTATCGCGTCTACTTTCTTTATTGATTTGTGCTTGTTTCTGATGTTTCCTTTACCTTTGCATCTCGTGCAAAGGTCCACATTGCTGTTTGCAAATGGTGTGTAGATTTTGCCACTCGGTGTAAGTGACAAAATCGATCCTAGATATATGGTTTGAATGAATTGTCCCTTGTTTTCGATGTCTTCATATGGTTCTGCTTTATTTAGTTCTTTTTCAACTTCATCGATGTTTAGGATTGGTTTTTTCATGAAAATCCTTCCTATATGATTCGCTCAACGTAGTTGAGCGAATTATTTCTTCTATGTATATGTTCGCTAGATTTTTATCATTGCGCATCAACGCATCGATTATTTCGAAATTTAAGTTGATCTGGTACTCCCAAACCAACTTGAGTTCTGGTATTTCTTCCTCGATTATTGCTTTTCCTAGTAAGTTTATATCGTTGATGCGCCTTTGGATTATTTGTTCGATGATCTTTAATCACTCCGTTTGTTTAAATTCTTAAATTGTCTCTTGGCTCTCGCCAAGAGATAATAATCTTCTTTCGCTGCTCTTATGCGGTGTTTGTGCATGTGGTGATCTGGGAACATGCTGTCTCCTACGTATACGTTATCTTCTTCTGCGAAGTGGTCACATTCGTGATCACTTATAAAGGAGTTACATGTTTCTAGGATAGTTAGGATGTCGTCTGAGAACCTTTGTGGCATCTCCGATGCAGCGCAAGCCCCCCCGCATCGCGTGCGGAAGCTTTGGTTATATTCTCTTCTGCTCTCATCTAAAAAAGTCTGTGGGGAGATCATTTGCTCCATGGTTGATCACTCCTCCATCATGCTGCTTATGTCCATGGCCTCTTCTACTTCAATTGGCGCTGTGGTCACTTCCTGGATGCTCCCCATCCAGAAGCGACCGTCCTTTCCTGGTCTTGGGGTGATGTTGACCATCAGGTTGCACTCTTGCCAATCGAATCCACCGTTTTCTTTTGCTCGTAGATTCGGGTAGATTTCTGAGCCTAACGCTTGTTTGAATGTCAATTTGTGTGCCAGCAGCACTTCCATTAGATCGTTCCAGGTTGCTTTTGCTATTACTGGCACATTTGCTATCTGGCTTCTCTCTTGCTCGATTTGAGTGATCAATCTTAGATCTACGGAGTTCACTTCAGTTGGCAATCCATTTACTTTTATGATTCTCTTTCTGAGCCTGTAGCCTGTGATGTTGACAATCAACTCGGTTTCTGGCATCTCGAAGAAGATGCTCGTTCGGTCTATGAGGCTCGATGGGTCGATTGTTTCAAGTCCCGCCTGCGCCTCTTTTTGCATCTCTTTGTCTATTAATTTGTTCAGGTGCAGTTCATCGTTGAATTTTTTGCTGGTGGTCTTTTTGGTTTTTCTTGCGGTTTTCTTGCTTACGTTAACTACTTCAACATTCTCAGACATTTTACATCACTCCACTCACTCTGAAGCCCGTGCAACGCGCGGGCTTCTCTCTTCTCTTTTTTATTTTTTTATTCTTTTCTGATTCTCAACCAAGGCGCTTGAAGCCGATAAGCCTATCGGCCCGCAGGCCGATACCCGTTTCAGGGCGCGCGCCGCAGCGCGCGGGCTTACGTGCTTCAAGCGCGTTCTCTCTCTCAGCGACCCGTGGCGCGGGTCGCTACATCACTCTTCTCAAGTTTATTGCTGTGTATCTCACGTCCTTGATTCTTAATAAATCGTTCAATGTTTCTCTTTTTTGTTTGTTGTTCTCGATTGCTATTCTTTGTGCTCGTTCTCTTCTCTCTCTTCTTTTTGTTGCTCTTCCTTTGGACATCTTTAAAACCTCCTTTTATTCACTTTTACCTTAATGCATCCGTACCAGCGCACATGTGCATTCTACAATCATCGAAAACAATGAGCGTCCCGCTTCGCGGGACGCTTAATCAAACATCGGCCATTTGTCGGCTTCTTCTGTGCTGTTTAGAAGCATCGCTGGTCCGTACCAGATTCCACCCGGTATGTCGTTTCGGATTCCGCCTATACATTTATTTCCAGTGATTGTTTCAACTGCCACGTATTTTCCGTCATCGTCTTCGACGATGACGAATGCGTGTCCACATTTGTCGTGTTCGTTGTATGTATAGGCTATTTTTGCCTTGTAAGCGTGCGCTTCCAGGTATTTATGTAATATTTTGCTTTGATCTGAGCAATCGAATAGGTTTTCTACATATTTGTTGTCATAGCGAACCATGATCATTAAAGATTGAAGGCGTTCTTTGAATTGGTTGTCTGTTGATGGTTCTATTCGATTTACTATTGTTCCTGGTAGATTGTGATTGGTTATATCTTCGATTAATTTCTTTTCTACTTTTTCCCAATCAAGATTCTGTGTACCGCTTCGCGGTGTGCTTAATGCTGATGCGGTTGCTGATAGTGAAAATAGTGCTATCAGCAGTGAAATTGTGAGAATTTTTTGTGAGTTTTTTGTGAAATTTTTTTGCTGATTTTTTTCTGGATTTTTTGATTTTGGTTGGCGGGTTGCGGGTTTTTGGGGAGGGCTATTATAGGTCACTCGCCTCCCTGCTTTCCCACTTCCCTTCATTGCTTCCTCCCTTTCTTCCTCCCCTGTTCCCAGGCTCATCAGCAGCCATCTCACCAGGAACGCCACGGTTCCCACCGGGACCACTGCCATTACCAGCACGAATCCCAAGAGCACTAATCCATTCATCTCTGATCACCTTATAACTTCGTTGCCATGCCACTTAATCTTTTTTATTTGGCCCGGAAAACCACTTGGAGCACCCTGAGTCTCCCTGGAGATCCAAAGTGGTCCCACGGGGCTAAAAATGGGCTTATACTCACACCTTGCCTTCTGCTATCGCTATTATCAATATCCAAGCAACCAGCACCACTATACCAACCGCGGCTGCTGCCGGCAGCCACGTGTCTATTTCCCAATCAAGCGATGTTCTCATCTCAAATCAACTCCTAGCTCTCCCCGGAAAACCCCAGGAAAGCTCACTTTTACCCTAATGCACCCGCACCAGCCCCACATGCCCCCTACAATCATCCACATACCACCTATCTTCACTCCACTTCATCCTTCATTTCACTCTATCACATCTACATTCATCCTCATCTCATCCCCTTCACTCTCCTCTCATCCTCATTCCACTCACCTCACTCCCCATCATCCTTCTTTCTTTTCTTCCTGCCTCCATCTATCTCTTTCATTTCTCCCCTTCCCTATTATAGCAAAACTGGAAAATCCGCAAAAACCCGAAAAATCAAAAAAAAAATCAAAAACAAAAACAAAATAAAAAATAAAAACACACTGGGAATTCACTGCAATTTAAGCTTCGCTTCATCCGTTTTCGCCTTGTAGAAGTACGCTCCTCCCGCTCCAACGAACCCTATAAACGCGGTTAAAACCACCTCATTTATCTCGAAGCTCACCAATCCATCCAATAGCGCCAAGAAGAACAGCATCGATAGCGCCACCACCAATATTGTTCCCCGCTGTCCCAGTCTTAGATCTCCATTCTTTTCATCATTTTCCAATTCAGTTCACACTCCTGCCCGAATATCTCGCCCAACAAGTACTTGGTCTTTTCTGCTAAATCACAAATCGAGATCAAGCGCGTCCTCGACCAGAGGTCAAGTCCATCCTCTGAACGTAAAACAACGATAGCGGGGGGCATAAAATGGGCAAAAAGTATCGAAAAATCGATATCCCGGCTAAGAGGAGTTCGCCCGTCACCGAAAAATTCTCAACTTTGCTTATTATATCTATTACGAAACAAGGTTTTTTTTCGCACCCCAATCGCTATCAGGCGAGGACGCGCCTCTCCAAAATCGATATCCCGGCTAAGAGGAGTTCGCCTGTCTATTTATAATAATCAGAATTTCTTAATCGTTTTCATTTCGATAGCAGGTGACGGTGTTGCTCACCCGTAAGGTATATATATGTGAGCAAAAGTTTTTGCGTCCGACAAGCTTTTGTAGGTGTGCCTATATAGTCTTATATTATGTCGGTAGATCAGATTGAAGCTGTAACACAAATTGAACTGCCTGAACTCGAATGCAAGCGATGTGGACACAAGTGGACTCCTCGCTCTCCTAAGCTCCCCAAGGTGTGTGCCAACTCCAAGTGTAATTCTCCATATTGGAACAAGGAACGCAAGGTCAGAGTTGTTCGTGATGCGTTTCTGCTTGATCCCGCGTACAAACCCTCCCCGGATGAAATCGGAGATGCTAATGAGGAAGTTATTGGCTTTCTTCACGATAGATGGATTTCCGCTTACCAGAATCATCACACCCCTTATATCAATGTCAAAACTCTCTACAGGCGTCTCACTGAGAACAATCCCAATGAAAAACACTCCGCCCTCATCAAATACAACATCGAGCGATTGATTGTTTACCACTCCGTTCACCTCGTTGCCCGCAATGGCGTTCGTGCCATATGTTTCCGAGACATCAATACACGTAGTCATGCTATCGCCCCCCACGAGATCCGCATTTTCCGCGAGCGTATTAACAAATTCTTCAAAAGAGAAAAGAAATCTGGCAACACGTTGATCAATATCGAAGACATCATCCGCGCCATTGATATTCGCGCTATAAACGACGTTCCCATTACAAAGAGTCGCCGTGCTTATTGCATCAAATGTGTCTTGGATATAATGCGCTTCGACGGTGAATTGATTTCCCCCTCGGATAGTTTATATCGATTACGCGCCCCAGGTGATTAAGGTGAAATATATGAAAAAACTCCTAGTTTCGATAGCAGTCGTTCTCTTTCTGGCCTGCGTCGCAGACGCGGCGCAGCCTAAGATATCGCCTGATAGGATAAACACCAGTCTGCCGTTTCCAAGTATAACGATGAGCGATGGTGCCAATATCACACTAGATGGTGGCTACATATCTGGAGCACCGAACATTGAGTATGGTACCGTGGTCATAAAAAACGATGTGACCGGAGTCGTGCAAGCTTTCCAGAACGGAGAGCTAATAGGCAACGGCACAGATGATTTTGCGATTTGCCAGATCGCTTTAGATGCACTCGATGAGGACAACAAGAGTATAGACTTCTACGGTCGTCAGTTTGTTGGAAATGTGCCGCTGCTGGTTCCTGATTACTGCTATATGGATGGCCATGGGTCACAATTTGTTGACGATCAGGACAATGATACAGTATATGATAGCATCTTCACCGATGCTGATCCCACTACGGTCAAGGACTTCCAGATGCGCAAGTTCGTAAATGTGTATGTCGATGGAATAGATAAGCTAAGTGTCAATTACTGCTGGAATTTGTCAAGAATGAGGTATGCAGTCATCGAAAACTGTGTCGCCATGCACGCAATAAAAGACGGGTTCCTGATACGCGACGATTCGTGGGGCATATTCCTATTCAATCTCTATACATATGACAATTCTGAGCGAGGAATCCATTTCGCAGAAGGTCCGAACGATGCTCCCAATACCGCGGTCGTCCGAGGCGGGCGGATAATGGCCGACGATGATCATTCTATCTTCATCGAGGCAGGTAATGATATCTGGATCAGCAATGTTGATATCAATTCCGCTGGCGTCGGAGTCTATTGCCTGGCAGACTCGCCGACCATCGAATCATGCTACATGGAGGCTCTGACATATGGATTCTACTGGGGCGATGGCAGCAACAGAGTAGATAATGCGCTGATTCGGAATAATCATATGTACAGCGTAACAAATTTCATTGGCTCTGTGAACCAGTTGAACACCAGGCTTGAAGGCAACTTCATCGATGGCGTTTCGATTGATACATTCTCTGGGTGGTCAACCGGGACTGGCTCGGAGCAATCAATAGATTTTCCGGCAACATTGGTGGGCGTTCCATATGATGTCAGGGTCTGGAATGTAGAGACCGGTGCAACTAGCAACCCAGTGTTCTATACCGATGAGACGTGGACCTGCATAAACGTGACTGCTCAGAACGGCATAAATTACCGGTACAAAGTCCAAACTTCACTTTAAACTCCAATTCTTATTTTTTCCATGTGTTTTCAGAACAAGTTTTCCACTGCTGTATAGCTGTTGCAGTGAGTGCGCTATTATTGATTTTCCGCTTCTTGTTTTTATGCTCTTGTATATATCATTCGTGCTGATTACTTTTCTTCTCTCGCGTTTTTTCTCTGCCATGAATCCGAGTATACGCTCCACGACAGACTGCACTTCATTTTCATCAAACGCTTCATCGCGTCCTGCCACCAATTCAATCAATTTCGCTTTTCCCTGTTTGTAGTTTGTTCCTATCGATTTGGACTCTATTTTTGATCTACCATCAATTTCTATACTTCCAGCAACACCAAGCGCGTTTATCATTTTCGCGATGTTTCCTGGCGATTCTCTTATTATCCTCATGTTTGACAGGTATTTCACTTTACCCACATCATCCTTTCGCATTATCACCAATTTCATCGTTTCTTTGTCTGTTCGCAGCGTTGATGAGATTCTTAGCACCGAGTTTGTTGTTTCATCTGAAATGATAGCGGCGGCGATCCCAGGATCAGCTACCGACCAGAAAGGTTGTGCGAAGTTGCAGCCATATACGAACATCAGGTTGTATTGATCTACATCAAGACCCCGTGAAATCACCGAATTTTGATATAACACCGCTGGTGCTCCTGAAAGGCGGGTCCATTCCATTCCCATTTCGCGTTCTTTTCTTATTTGAATTGATCCTGGTATCCGTTTTGCCACGCTTTCTTGTTCTTTTTTCGATCCGGTGAGTACCATGAATGGGTGTCGTGTTTTTGTGTCCGGGCTGTTCCACGCTGCGCTTGCTATCTCCAGCACATTTCGCTTTTGTGCGGTTCCTCTTCCCCGGTCTGTCCCATCATCCCCGACCACATCCACCCCTAGTATCTGGAATCTGTCGTCATACCTGAATTTCTCTACAGTTATTTCTCGCCCCCCGAATTCCTTGATGAATAGCTCTGCCTTTGTTGCCCCTATGATGATTATCTTTGATGCATACTCCATCCACTTTGTTCCATATGCCGTTTCTCGCTCGTCGCCAAGTATGTAGATAGACTGGTATCCCCCGCCTTTCCTAACAAGAGACACTGTTGATTTTTCTTCATCCCTGTATAGCTTACCGAAGCATCTAGCACACTGATCGAGTGTAAGTTCATCACCATCATCATTCCCGCTGTCTGAATCTACGTTTATTATCCCTGGTTCAAATCCGATCAATGTATCTTCTATATCCTCTGCTATTTTTTCTGCATCCAGCCCTTCATCCCTTCCATTTTCTATTATATCAGAAATTTCCTTTAATTTTTTTGCTACTTTGAAAAGTTTAGGCGATTTTTTATGATTCAGTATATTTTCCATGTCCTGTTGCAGTGATGCGCTCATCACGATATGGTTCTGATTTCTTTCATCCCCTGCCCTGTTCTTAACTGTTGCCACCTCTATCGAAGTTGGATAGAAGTACGACAGGACAGGCTCTTCATCTAAAACCACAAAATCCCTTGGTATTATCGTGTTGATGTTGTTTACAACAGTGAAACAATATCTCGCGTGTTTTTCTGCTGCTTTTAATATGTAGTATGGGCAAAACTGTTTTGGAACATTTGCTGGAGTCAGTATTCCTTTTTCTTTCAGCAGTTTTACTGCTTCTCTCTCGATTTCGAAGTGGTTTTCATTTGTGTGCGCCAGTGGGCAGTGTGTGCAGTCTCTTTCTTTTCCTCCGTTGATACACGCCGTTGGTTGACTCAATCCGACCACCCACACAACGCTTCTCATCTTCAATTCGCTTGCGATTTTAATTGCGTGTTCAACTATCGCATGTGTGTGCGTTATATAGTTCCCAGACCCGTTTTTGTCTAGCCACGTTATCACTTTGTGTGTTTTTCCTGTCCTCGGTGGGGCAACCACTAAAACCATGTCACCGTTTGGGACTTCCCTTGGTATTTCCTCAACTATCTCTCTATCCAGTTCTATTTCCTTGATTGGCGCATCAACTACTTGTTCTTTTATCAGGCCAAGTTCTTCCGCTCTCTGGAACACCTCTCTACGTTGTTTTTTTGTCAGGCATCCCTTACCAGCCTGTGCGCATGTGATTATCCCCTCTTTCACCGCGAGTAGTTCTTGCCATCCACCACCTGAACTGCACCGATAACAGCACCAAACTCCTTTCGATGGATTTATAGAAAAGTTCTGCCCGCCCTCCGATCCGTGGAATGGGTTTGATCCTTGGTACTCTATTCCACCACTTGATCCGGGTTTCTTCTGCACATTTCCGTCAGGCCATGCTATCCTATCGAGTTCAACTTCTGCCAGCGAATGCTGCCCCTCCGCACATCTCGCCACGGTTGCTGGTCTGTCATCCTTTTTCTTTGTTCTTAGTGGTTTTATTATGTCCAGAAGTAGTTTGTAATCCAAATCCGCTATTTGTGCATCATTTATTATCTCATACCTGTTCCCTGAGTGATGTATGCAGTTCGGGCCAATTGCGTAGTTGCCCATTGACTGAATTTCACCCAGATGCAAGTATTGGTCTTCATTATCCTGGTCTTTCAGTTCCATGTCATACAAAATCATTCTCTTCTTCAATCCCTCGATCCTGTACCAATAGTGAAGACCACCGCCGCCAGTTTTCACTGTCAGCGTGGTAGGTAATTTCTCTATAACGCCTAATTCTCTTAGGCGTTCTACGTTGTCTACATCAAAACAGTGCAACCATCCTAATCCAGTTGCTATTCCATAGTTTCCACCGCCTCGGATGTGTCCAAGCAGTTTCGGTTCATTCGCGCTATAATTTTTCTCCGTTGTCCACTTTCTTTCCTTTGGTTTCTTCCCTCGACCTTCTACCTTATCGATTAATATGAATCTCGCGCCTGGAAACTCTGATAATTGCGTTGGAATTGTTATTTTTCCGACAGATTTATATACTCTCTCGTCTTTGTTCATGCTAATCTTCCCTCACTTGTGGGCGGCGAGAGTTCCTTACCTCTTTTACCTCTCTCACCGCCCCTCTTCTCTTCCTCTATACACCCCATGGCGAGCATGATGACATGTTCGCCATGCTTCTCTCATAAGACTTTCGGGCAAGCTCCAAAAATCTTTCTCCTTCTTCTTTCATTTCGTCTGGGGTCAATTCAATTATCTGCACCCCATTTCTTCTCACGTATGGTATCATCCCCCACTCAACGTCAATTCCTTCTCTTAGCGCCCCCAGGTAATATGCTCCCATCTGAATCCGGTGCGATTTCTGCGGCCTCTTCGAGCTTTTCCAGTCAAGCAGAGTCTTCATTCCATCTATCTTCCCCCAGTAGTCCAGGGTGCCAGCCGACGCGGCCACCAGCTTGTGAGCATCATCAAAGTCTTCTATCACCACGGTGTGCTCCACCAAACACGGTTGCTCCATCTCCAGCCCAAGTGCTTCCCATTGCGCCGCCCTCGCCTCTAACTCCTCTGCAATGTCTTCCGGCCACTCCGTCCATGGTAGCTCCGCTGGCATCTCTGGTGGAATTGGGGACACCATTGACTGAAGTTGCATGTGCATGAAAGTTCCGTATATGCGGGCCTCACGGGCCTTCACCGGCCAGTCTGGTGTTCTCTCTTTCCACGCATCCAGTGCAATCTTCGGAAACTCTTCTTTCAGAATGGTCGTCACCGATTTGTATTTCCTGCCATTTATCAGGTAGTTTCCTTCATTGTCACGAAGTGATTGACTCAAATTATCAACACCATCGCCATACCAATTTCTCTTACAATTTCGTCTGGTGATGCGCTTTCCTCATGCAATTTTCTTATTGTCATCAAGATTCTTCCCGCTTTCCCCCGTCCAACTCTTTCTACCTCCAGCCACCCTAATCCATCTTTTGTTATGCTATAATTTCCTCTCCCATCTTTTTTCATTGTGTTAACCTTCACCAAGTCGTCGATTAAACTCGTCGCCAATATGTTGTTTATCCCAACCGCATTAGCAATCGCAGTCTTGTTAATGTCGCCGCTAGCAGCGGCGACGTTCCCCAAAATAGCAATACGCAGCTCCTCCGCTGTCCTCTTCGGTCTTGTCATGGTCTTCCTAATCAATCATACTCATTTATAATACTTTCTGTCATACCTTCTCCCCTCCTCTCGCTATCTATTTATACTCAAAAAATAGTCTCTATCCTCGCCGGGTACTAGAAAGCTGCTGGTGCTCGGTGCCCTACTTCATGTTGTTCTCTTGTTTCGCGTTGTTCTCGTCATCAGTGCGTATGTGCTCAGGGTTCCTGTCGGCACGTTGTCGACTTTCGTGTAAGCCCACACGTACTTCGTTTCTCCTGCTGCTATTGTTTGTTTCTTTGTGCTATCTCCTTCCCATCTAAATTCCCCGTCTGTTCCCACCAATCTTAGTCCTACAACTCCTCGCCAGTCGGCGTCCCCTGTGTTCTTGAATTCCCATCCAAACCACTGTGACACCCCCGCTGTCACTCTGTCTGGCAGTTTCACGTTGCCGGTTAAAACCAACACTGGCCCTAGTTTCCCAGGCGTCTCGTATTCACTCGGCGGATTCTCTGGTTTAGGTTCTTGTTCTTCTTCTATTTTAACCAGTTTCACGTACTTGTATTCTGTTGTTTTTCCTGCGTTCACTACAACTGATATCGTCTGTGGCTCATATCCAGTCTTTGTTATCTCAAGTTCGTAGTCACCAGGCGCAATTTCAATGAATTTGTTTGTTTTCCCTATCACCTCGTCTCCGTTTATCACGTCTGCGCTTATGCCGTTGTATTCTCTCACTATCAGTTTGGTTGGTGTTTCTTCCTCCTCTTCTACGCAGTATCCCACACCGTCTCTGTACAGCCATCGCATGTCATCGCTGTACAACAGCATATTTCCTTGCAGATCATTGAAACTCGCCTTGAACCAGGATTCCGTGTCAATGCACCCAGATGTTCCGTATGTTTCTGCTAGTGTTTTCTTTCTTGCGTCGTAAATTACCATCTTCTCACCTCCTATACCCCGCCGTCTGGCTCCACGCCTTCTCCATCATCCACCACAACATCCTCTTCGTCCAGTGTCACTTTTCCATCCAATACCAATTGGTTCGCCAATGATGTTTCTCCGTTTAGTATGTAATACAGGTACATCACGTCGTCCTTTGAGATTGATGTTGGTATTGCTTCCTGTGGCACTACAACCACGCTGTCTGCGAATGCTTTCCAATCATATGTGCTTGTTTTTCTTTGCTTGTATATGCAAAATGCATATAGGTAGTGATCCCTTGTTAGATTTTGTATTCCACCTATTCCATTGATAAATGTTGATATGCTCGGTGGTTTTCTTGTCAGGTTCATTGTCTTTGATACTGCATAGTTTCCTATCGTCACTGATGTCCTGCGTGTTGTGTATCCAGTCGCCTTCACTTCTATCTCATACGTTCCCTTCTTCAGTGTTATCAGCGAGTTCACATTTCCTATCTTCTCGCTGCTGCTCCATACCTCCGCGCTGCTCACATTGCATTCTACGTACAGTGACCCGTCTTCGCTTGTCTCTTTTTGGGTTGATGTGTACCCTGATGACCTGTATCCGCTACTACCGCCACCGCCTCCACCACCGCCACCGCCTCCTCCTCCTCCACCGCCCTCCCCTTGTTTGCCATACAGTGCATCACATAGCGTTCCTGTGCACGTCCAGTAGGTTCTGTCTTTGTAGTTGTCGTCTTCTCCCATCAACCAAGTTAGATATTTACTTACTTCGTCCACTTGTTGCTGTGTTTTTGGTGTCAGTTTCCCACTTGCGATGTCTTCTGCATATTGTTGTAGGTTGAATTCCAATTTAGCTCTGTTGTATCCCTTTTCGTCCTTATATTCGCGTGATATCTTGAAATTTTTATCATATGTTTGTGTTACCGGATTATATGCCAATCCACCGGATGCCACGTCGAATCCGTGCACTGTTTGAAGTTCGCTTTTCCATTCCACCTTTGGGTAAATTCCACCATCGGTCACATATCTCCTGTCTGGTGGTATGTTGTTTATATCGTCGTAGAATTTCTTGTATGTTTCCAGTGCAACTCCTTTGTTTGGTAAATTCGATTTCTCCACGTCAAATGCTGTCCACCCACCTTCACCCAGTGCACTCAGCATTTCTATCGATGTTATAACTTGTTCGCCGCTGGTATATTTCTCATATTGTTTCGAGTATGCTACGTCCATCATTCCGTTTATCAATGCGACTGCATCTGGATCACCAGCATTGTACAGTGCTGCCAATTGTTTTCTCTCGTTTTCACTCAGGTCGTTGAAATTTCGTCCACCTTCACCCAATCCCGTCCTGAAAAGTTCTTGAACTGTTGTTCCGACTGCTTTAATTGCGTCGTAATCTATTCCAGTTGACTGTTTCAGTGATTCTTTGAATTTTGTATCTTCCGTTAATCCAGAATTTTCCAGAGTTGTCAGTGAAAGTGTCGATGCCTTTTCCATCAATGCTTTCTGTTGCGCGTCGTTCGTCGTTGAGTATCCATCTTCTCTCAGTGCTTTTAATGCATCTCCGAGTTCCTTTTCCGGTATCCCCCCTGCTGCGATTTCCTCTGGCTTCATCGCGTTTGTTGCTTCTCTCTTTGCTTCGTCTGGTGACATTCCACCATTTTCAAATAATTTCACCATCTGTTCCCATGCACCAACTGGACATCCCATATCTTTTCCTCCTACGTGCATCCTACCGCGGCTCGTGCTGCGTCTCTCGCCGCCTGTTTGTCATTTTCTCTCATCTGTGTGTAATCTGTTTTATCTATCTTGTTTTCTTTTTCTGCTTGTTGTTTTACATGGTCTTTGAATCCTGCCTTCGTGCCAGCTTCGTTCGCGTTTAGCATGTCTGTTACTGACATTCCGCTTTGTTCTTTTACTGCTTTTATGTCCACCTTGCCATTATCACTCAGCGCGTTCATCACACTTCTCTGTTGATCTCTTCCTAGCGTGTTTGCACCATGTTCTTTCATGTAATCCGCGTCTTGCTTTATTTGTCCGGTCAGCGTTTTTCCGCTTCCTCCGCTTCCTCCGCTTCCTCCGCTTCCTCCGCTGCTTCCACCGCTGCTTCCACCGCTGCTTCCTCCGCCGAGTGCCCTTTGTATTGCCTGTTCTTCTGATATTCGTTCACCGTTTCTTTCCCACGCTTTGTCTATTTCTCCCTGTATTCTGTCATTTACGAATTTTTCTGCTGCTTCTCTTCCTATTCCCTGCACTTCCATTACCCGGTTTATCCAATCTTCCTTGTTTCCTCCTCCTATCACATCGGATGCTCCCCGCGCAGATGGTAATCCGGCTTTCGCCTGGTTGTCTTCTCCGTATCTTTTCACCGCGTCTGCAAATGCTGGATCATTCAAGTCTGAGTTACTCACTCCTAGTTTTGAATATGCGTCGGCTTGTCCCAGATATAGCGCCATCACAGCGGCTGGTGATAGTTCTGTTGTTCCCTTGAATACCCCGGTTGGTTCGCCCCATGGCGAGTTTTCTTCTATGAATTTTTTGTCGTTATCTGGATGAAACAGTGCTTCCGGGTTATTTTTGAAGAATTCTTTTCTTTCCTCCTCCGTTTTTGGTTCGAATCCAATTGAGTAGTATGGATTGTTTGGATCTGTTACCCTTTTTAGCAGCCCCCTTGCTTCCATGTCTCCGTATATGTTTGCGTAGTTTCCTCGTATCGCATCCGGCGTGTCGAAAATCGCAGCCGACGCGGATGTTATTAATTTCAACCACGTTCCCAATAATGGCACATCATACCATTCTTGCATGTTTTTGTCGTACTGATTCAATGATTCAAAGAATTGTTTTGTTATATCCAGTGGTCGTATTACCTTTCCTCCTACTAACATTTCCTCGTTGTTGAAAAAATGCCGCATCAGTGCTTCTGGTGATTTATCGGAGTTGAATTGCTTGAACAAGTCTACCATTTCTGCTACGTTTGTTACTGTTCCTACGCTCCATATAATATATGCCGGTATTCCAAATAGTACGAATGCTGCTTCCGACAATATCGCCGTTTTGCTCGTCGCTATGTCCTTAGTCTTCCCCGCTAAACCACGTGTTGTTGTTTTCCCTGCTTTGTCGAACACTTTGTATCTAGCGTTATTCGGCAGTTCGTCTATTGCAGATGCCGCGTCTCTGAATGGTTTAAATGCGCTTTCATCTAGTTTTTTCACCAATGATCTCGCTGCCTCCAGCGAGTCTCCAGTTGGTTTTAATATCCCCCTTTTATAGTCAGATAATAGCATCTTCTCCGCATCATCTAGTTTTTCCCCAAATATAACGTCTGATCCTCTTGATGCCGGTGTTTTATTTGCCAGTTTTTCTGCTGCTGTATCCATCTGTTGTGCTACTTTCTCTGCGAATATATCCTGTGTTATGTCATCTCCCAACTTTCTTCTAAGGCTGTTGTAAGTTCCTCTTGATTTTCCTTGTGCAAATGCGTCGTCTCCTAGTGACAAATATTCTTCTAAACCTCTCATTACATCTAAATCGCTATCAGACATGACACCGCGCGAGCGTGTTGTTGCTATTCTTTCTTTTATCGATGGTATCATCTTTCCGCTGCTTTCTAGCGCAGCTTCGTAGTCGTCCATCTTGTTCACGTATTGGTGTTCCATCATTCGTGCTTGATCTCCACCAAACGTGTTCTTTATTTCTGTCCGTGCTTTTCCGAACTCGCTTGGCGACATGTTTCTTATGTACTGCTGTACATCACTGTCTGATTGTATCGCTTTCGATATATCCTGCGTCGCTTTTGTTGTTTTTGATCCAGGTGACTTCCCCTCGGCGTAGTGAGCGTGAATTTCATCCATTAATCGTGCCTTTTCTGCACCAGTTGCAGTTTTTTCTGCTTCTCTTGCGTTTCTGATTGGTTGTAGTATATTGTTGAATGTTTCTTTTCCTTTGGCCGCCTTCGATGCATCGAAGGCAGCGTTCCTCTCCGAACCCACGTTGTCCAGTCTGCTTATTCCTGCCTCCAGACCGTAGCAGTTTTCTCCTGTTGCCATTTTATTTCACCTCGGTGTCTAAATCGCTTATTGTTTGCCATGGGTCGATTTTGTATGTGTCCGATATACTCTCTTTTAATTGTGTTATTTTAGATTGTTGCACGGTCGATAGATCTTGTCTCAACGCATCGTCGATTCCGGGCGTTTCTTTCGATTCCGTTGAGTATAGTGTAACATTGTCTCCTTTCATGTATGCGCTATTCTTTGAAAACACTGATCCCATTTCTTGTCTTGGGTTGTCCATGGTTTGCAGTGCTTCTATTTTGTAATCTTTCCCGTTCAGTGACATTGTTTTTCCTGTGAAGTCCCACCCAGGCTGGCTAGTTTCACCTGTTTGTGGATCAATTAATGTTGTTTTGTATATGTTCTTTTGTTCCCCCGTTTTTCTGTCTGTGTATGATCCTATCACTTCGTTCCTGTTTTCTAGTGCAATTAGGCTGTGGTTTATTGATTTTCCATCACTGTAAGATCCGATCACGTTTACTGCCTTTGCCACAATTCCAGTTTTTTCGCTGTTTTTGTTTATTGCATTCACGCCATCAATTGTGTAGTTCTGACATATGTATTCATCTTTGTCAATGTTTCTCCCCTGCACGCCCAGTTTTTCTCCATATGAATACTCTCTTCCGATTATCCCGGCATCTTTTAGCGTGTTATATGCCCCCACGGCATCATCCGTTACCATCTGTTTGTATCCAACTTCCACCAAGTCGTAATCAAAAGGTGAAAATGATTTTACCTCACCATCTGGCACCACTTCGTAAAATGTATTTGTGTTCTCGTCTTTTTTCCACATTTTACCATCGGCGCTGTTTATCATCCCCACACCAAGTCCCGCTGCCGCCAACATACCAAGTCCAACCATCGACCCGCCCACCGCGCTTAGTGTCTTTCCAATTGGCGCTACCGCGGCTGCCGCCGCGGTAGCCCCACCACCACATTCTCCTCGCTTTATGCACTTCTCCAGCTCTTCTTTCATGCTTGTCTTGAGGTTCTTTGCCCTAGCCGCGTCCCCTTTCTTCACCGCGTCATCCACGAGCCCCTTTACCAGCTTGTTTCCGTTTACATCATCGAGTGCATCCTTGGCTAGTGCTCTTATTTCATCGCCGCTGTTCCAGAGCTTCAGGCGCTCAAGTTCATCTAGGTCGTCTCCCATGTCGATCTTGTTAGCTATCCCTTTGAAGTCTCCTCCTTTTGCCTTCAGTTCTCCAATCGCAAAGTCTCTTCTCTCCTGTCTCATCCTCTCCAGCATCTCTTTCATACCCTTGCTCATCTGATCTGCTGGAACTGCATCTTCCATGCGGTTTATTCTCTGTATGCTCATTCCGTCATAGTGCTTCGCGTCAACTTTGCTCAACACCGATCTTCCATCATGCGTTCTTGCTTCAGCGAACTTTTTGATTGCAGTTTCATAGTCTCCCTTCTTCGCAGCATCTATTGCGTTTATTGCTGCCGTTTTACGATCCTTAGTCCCCGGCTTGATGTCTGCTGCTGTTAGTTGTTTTGTCTTCCACTGTTCCATTTGCATTTTTCTTGCGTCTATCGCCTCTGTTGTTGCTTGGAGAATGCTGCGCTGTTCTTCTAACCTTATACCAAGTTGTCCCATCCGTCGTTCTTGATCTGCTGTTCTTTCTGTGTTTCTTAGTAAGTTTCTATATTCATCTGCCGTTGATGCTAGATCCGCTGCTCTCTGTTGTTGCAGTTTCACTAAATTCGTGTAGTCCTCTGTCCCCAGTTTGTCGTATGTCTGTCTCACTTGTGACAGTTTGTCCATTTCCTTTGTTGCTTGAACACGATAACCGGTGATATCACTTTTTGACACTGATGGCACATTTTTGCTTAATGCATCAATTTCCTTGTTTGTCAGTGATTTAAAGTCGTCCATTGTGTCCAATGGTCGTCCTATTGATCTCTGTGCCGCTGTTTGTAGTTTTTCTATGTCGCCTTTCTTCTCTGTTACCACTGATTGTAGGTTATCTGCTGAGAATAGTGCTTTGTACTCGTTATCCAGTCTCGCGTTCTTTTCTCCCATCGACCACGAAGCTGATGTTTCCTCTTTCTTTTGGAACGCTGTTACCGTTACGTCTTCCAGTGCAGTTCCTTCTTTTCCTAGTATCTGTGATGCTTTTTCTCTGTAGTTCAACAGGGCTTGTTCCAGCCTCACGTTTGTTCCTATTTGCACGTCCGAATACTTCTTCGCAACCTGTTTGATCTCTCCATCACTTAATGCGGCAATATCCTCTATTCTGTTGATTTGTTTCCCTGTTCCCGCTCCCACCAGATACCTGTTCACTCTATCTCTTACGTTGTCTGGCATCACGTTCTCGATGTCATAAGCCTGTTGTGAGATATGTCTTGCACCAGTCGGAGCAACTGACACAGGCGTGCTTTCTATCTTCCTAAGAGTTTCCCATTCTCTTCTGATGTTTGTTATCTCGTTTATCAGTGGCGTCGGTTCTATTCTTGCACCGGTTTCTCCCATTCCCATCGCAGTGTCTAGCATTTTTATTACCGGCGCATCTCCCAGTGAATTTGATAGTTCTGCCAACCGTGTTGCACCTTTCCCACTGTCTACCACGTCTTTTACCAGATCATTTGCTGCTCTCACATAGATCTGGTTCGCCTCTTCCAGTCTTTGAAATGCTCTCGCAACTGTATCTGGTTCGGACTTCACCGCTGCCACCGTCATTGCCTTGTACAGTGAGCTTGGGTCAGTTGCGATGTTTTCCACTAACGCCGCTCTTATCGTTGATGCATCTCCGTTTGCGATGTTGTCCATTAGTTTTTGTGCGTTTGTTGTTTTAGATGTCCCAGGCGTTTGTGTTTTTGTTAATATGCTCGGCGCAGCCACGTTCGGCTGCGCTACCGCTCTCTGCACATCGGCGTTGAATTCTTTTACTTTGACTGCGGTTGCTTTATCTGCGAGTGGTGCCTTCGCTGCTGTTACTTCAATTGAAGACGCCTTTTTAATGTCTATTGAATTAGTAGTCACCCCTCGTGCAATTGTTCCGGGTGATGGTGTCACCACTGCAATATTTGATGCCTTTGTTGCCTTTAAAATTGCAGTGTTTGCTAGATCGCTGTCTTTTGCCAAAACGCTTGCCGTTTTTGCGTAATGCACTAGGTCTGTTATATCTTCTGCGCGTTTTACCATGTTTGATGCTGCTTTCGCTCCCTTCGCGAGCAGTTCGAGTTCGTTTGCTACTATTCCTCCCCCGGTTATCGCCAACGCCATTCCTATTGGCACATCCAGAAATGTCCCTGTCAGTCGCTGATCTACTGCTGCTTTCATTCCCGATTTCATCAAATCAGAATTCACGCTTTCTATTTCTTTCTGTGTTAGTGGGTTTTGTGATATTATTTCGTTTGTCAGTTCTTTTCCCAGTGCGTTCATTACCACTGGCTTTGTGAATGGGTTATATGCCAGAATCGCCAGATCCTTTTGTCTGTTTAATGCAATATCAGCCACTGTGTTTTTGTCTGCGTTCTCTAATACCATTAATTTCGCTGCATTGCTGCTTATACCTGCTATATCTCCAACTTTTCCAGTTTCTGCCCATTGTTTTCCCGCCGCATTTGCTGCTGTTTTTCCGTCGTCTGTTATGTAGTAGTTCGTTTCCCCTAAATATGCCTGTTCAAGTGTTTTTTTCTCACTTTCTATTCCGGTTATTCTTCCACTTATATTTCCTATTACATACTTGCTTGCTGATAGTATACTATGAAATACGCTCCAGTCTTGCTGTCCTTCCCCCTTTCCCATGTCTTTTAGTTGTTCATATCCAACTTTTAAACCAGCGTTTGCCATTCGTTCGTCGTCACTCGCAAATAGTGCCAAAAATCCATTTGCTGCTGTCTTTAACACTGCATTGTCTGTGTTTGTTGCGAAGTCTTGTACTGTTTTTGTGTAACTTTCCACCTGTCGCCTTGGCGTTGTGTCCGTTGTTTTTAACTTTGTTTCGGTTCCGTATGCAGTTAGCGTCCCTTTCGAGAAGTCTATAGATACGCTGTCTCCTATCTGTATCTGCATTGGCGTTTTTCCCGTCGCCAATGCGTTGTTTATTGTCTTAGTTACCTCTAGTAACTTATTCCTCTGAGTTGCTGCATCTAGCGTTTGTTGTTTAAGTGCAGCACTTGCTATTTCTTTTGCAGTGTCCCCGCGCTGCGTTGATACCATTGTGTATTGTTTATTTCCCTGGGTGTCTAATATCGGTTTGCCACTTGCATCTGTTATTAATCTCGCTTCTCTTGCTTCACTTGCTCCCAGTGCTGCCTGTTGTACTATTCCCGTGTCAGTTTTTGCTATACTTAGGTTGTATCTGTACAGTGTGTTTTCTACATTTCCTGATATGAAGTCTGTCCCCGTTCTCTGTTCAAATGCTTTTACCTCGTTTTTGTTTGCTGGATTGAAATAGAACTGTACTCTTTCTATATCTTTTATGTTTGCTGTTGATTTATCTGATGCGAACATCTCTCTCAGAACGTCAGCGTCAGCGTTGTAGTATGTTTTTGCTGCTGTGTATAGATTCGTCTTCATTTGGTCATGTGTTTTTAGATATTCTTCGTTTCTTTTTATCGTATCCTCTGCTATCAGTTGTTTTTGTACCGTCTTGTCCATCTTCGGTAGAATGCTATTCAGATCCACTTTATTCTGCCTCCACTTCAGTTCTTCCATCGCAGCAGTCACGGTGTGGCTTGCCAGTGGTGTTAGTTTGAATTGCGGTATATCCGCGTGCGTGTCTATTGTTGTTTTCAAGTTGTCATACACATCTCCCACGAATGACATTGCTCCAATCGATAGTTCTACCAAATCATCCAGTTCTTTTTGTGTTTTTAGCATCGTTGCTTCTTGTGTTCCTATCGTTTCCAGTATTGATATCTGGTTTTCTGCCCAATTTCGTATTATATCTTTCTGTTCTACTCCCGTCAATGGTTTTATGTCTATTTTCGTTTGTCCCACCAATGGCGTTTGATTTATGTATGGCGCTAGTTGTGATGCTGGCAATATCACTCCGTTTTGTATGTTTTGTAATTGTGATTTAAACTTGTCTGCGATGTTTGCTATTTGTGGTGAATAGTCTATCTTCGGTGGTGTGTACTGTATCACAGGCGCTTCATACTGCACGGGCGGTTCGTAATGGTAATAGTCGAATGTGCTCGGCGCGTTGTATGTTGGACTGCCCCAATTCACGGTTTTCGGTCCTGTATATCTGTCCGATACCGGCCCCTTGTATGTATCCCCCACTAACGGCGTGTGATTATCGTACCATGCCATAGTTTATCTCCCCCCCGTTGATGCCATGTTCTTTTTTATCTCAGACGCTTTCTTTCTTATCGCTTCGATCGCTTCTTTTCTCTCTTTCAGTGTTGGCTCTCTGTCTTTCTTTGTCATCATGGTCAATCTTTTATACATCGCACTCTTAAATATCTATCATGACTACTGGTTACAAAACAGTCGTTGTTGCTGAGGCTCGTCAACGGCTTGCTGATGTTGTTCGTGATATCGATGGCGTGGTGAAAATTCAGAAACAGGCAAAAGAGCAGGAGCAGTACAATATTGATCCGTCTCCTCTATATAGCGCCGCTCGCCTTGCTGTTGTTGCTCTTGCCGAGGATTTTGACATCTTCAAGAAATACGTTGATGAAAATCAGAAAGACCTCTATGCCACCGAATTGAATTATTATAAATACATGTCAAATGTCATTGAAGCTCAGATAGAAAATTTCCAGAATTCGATTATAATTCCATCCCTCACCGCGCCCATTGCCGCTGGTTCCAAGGAGAATGACACCGATGTCGGCATGAGCTTCACCGCCAGGGTCATTGCTGTCCCCGATGCCGATACTTTGATAGTCAGGCAGTTCCCAGATGGCGAGGCTATCCCTCGTGATCACACGGTCAGGGTAGCCGGTATCGATGCACCCGAAAGTGGCACCGTTCGCGGTAAGCACGTTGCTGATAAAACTTCGGAGTTTTGGGTCAACCGCGATGTCATTGTGTTTTATGATAGGCACACCCCCAATGACCTGTATGGCCGTGTCCTTGGCACCATTTACTTACTTGGATCAGACGGAGAGGCAACTGACACCAACTTCGCCATATGGTCGCTTGAGCGATGTTATAGCGAGCCTAACACCAAATTTGGCAAGAATCACTTCGTTGATAAGGATCAACTCAAACTCGCTTTCTCTAGGTGCGCGGTTGGCAGTCCCACACACGGCACCATCAAAGTTACTTCTCTCCCCACCCACGCTGTTGTCAGAGTTGGTAAAATAGGTGAGTCTCTTTCGCAGAATAGCGAGCTTACCCCATGTGAGATCACGCTTCCCGTTGGTGAATACATCATCGCTCTTACTGCTCCTGGTTGCGGATCTCTCATCGATGAGATCTCAGTCTCCCCCGGCCTCACCCATCTCCCAGTCTATAATCTCCCCAAGCTCGCGTCTTCTACTGGCGTTGTTTCAGTTGATGTTGCTCCAGTTGGCAAGGCTGTTGTCTTTGTTGATGGTAATCAAGTTGGCGTTGCTCCTCTCTCGCTTGATCTTCCTGCTGATGTTTCTGTCACTATAAGTGTGTCTTCTGATGGGCACCAGTTCGAGTCGCAAACCATTGTTCCCGTTGTTGGCGAAATAAAAAAGATCGTGTTTGTTCCTACGTGATGTTTAGTGTCCAAACAGCACAGGTTTCTCCGATGCTACCCATTTTCCATCTTTCTGTACCACGTTCCATTTTGTGTTTATCGCTTTGAAGTTTTGCACTGGGGTTTGTGTCGGTATTGTGTATTGTGGTTGTGTTGTGCTTTGTGCAAGCGCGTTCAGTTTTGCTTGCATCGTTTTACTAGCTTCTTTCTTTTTGCTGTCCAATATTCTTTGTGCATTTGATATTGCGTTTGATATTGATGTTTTGTATTCTTCATCCGCGGCTGTTATCGCTGTTAGGTATTCGCGCATGATCGCATTGCGGTCCTGCGATATTGCTGCCATTTATATCACGTCCTTGTATAAGAGGGATCTTGGCACCCGCGCAGCGGGTGCCATATTCAGGTCAATAGTTTATGTCTATTCTACTTTTTAAGGCAGGACTTCATTTTAGCCTTGAAAGCGGCTCCCTTCATGCCAGCAGCACTACGAGCACAGGAAGTCAGCCTCTCCTGCTGCTGCTTTATTGCCTGCGGGTTTCCCTTTCCTACGGTGATGAACCCCATTTTTCCCTTGTACATCCTTACGCGGGTCTGAGGATCACCCAACTTTCCAACAGGTATTGTTCTAGCCATATGTTTTCACCTCAACCATCAAAAAGTGTTCTACTGTATATAAGCATGTTTAAAAAGAGAATTTTTTGCAGTATATCACATCATGTCCAATAGTCTTATCACCGTGAATCCGTCTTTGTCTGTCATTCGCATTATTCTCCCCACATCGTCGGCGTGTTGCTCGCCGTCTTCCCCCGTTGATACCATCTTACCGTCCAGTATTTCTACACCACTTTCCAGACTGTATTTCGTGTATATCCTTATTTTTTCTTCTCGTATCACACCCATATCCTTCAATTCTTGTATGTGGTATCTTATCGACGATTTCAGTCTTTCTATCATTTTGTCTTCTTCGCCGTTTTCTTTTATGTACAAAGCTATTTCTTTCGTTGATGCTCCGGTCGGCTTCTCAGCTACTGCCAGAATTATCATCGACGTTATTGAAGGCATATTTTCTTCGCCTCCTCTATTGTCATGTGCTCCCCGCCACACGCCTTCGATGCGATGCACATCTTTTTATTCTTCGGCACAGTGTCGTCTTCATATAGCTCCACCATCACCCGCTTCATACACTCGTGGAAATCACTGGGTTTCTTGTCTTTTTCTTGTTCCAGTGCCA
>WBZY01000491.1_pt1 | contig 29575 bp, 36 predicted proteins | sample 5204191 | NCBI WGS metagenome assembly WBZY01 (sample SAMN12344363, study PRJNA552823) | activated sludge metagenome | biome: Activated sludge suspended growth; feature: Anammox Sidestream; material: Wastewater; isolation source: activated sludge from anammox sidestream of wastewater treatment...
CGGCCTTTGACCCTTCGAGCGCCGTCAATTGCGCGCCGGGAATCATGGCCGCCAGCTTTCGCGATACCGCCGGGTCGGGAACCCGGGCGCCGCGGCGTTGCAGCACCAGCACGGGACAGGTGATGCGCCCGAGGTCGGCCGTCACGTCGAACGTGTCGAAGGCGGAAAAGAACTTCGAGGTGCCCTCCCTGTCGCTGGCCTCTCGCATCATGGCGGCGAAATGGCGCGCTTCGTCGGGCGCGTCCCACCCTGCGACGAGCGCGTGGGCGACCGTTTCGGTGGCGAGCGGCCAGTCCGTCTCGAACATCGGCCCCATGGCCGCGAGTTGCGGGATGTGGGAATCGATGGCATTCGCGAATCCGCACCAGAGCACAAGGTGCGACACGAGCTCGGGGTGCGACGCTGCGAAAGCGATTGCCACCGGGCTCGCGAAGGAAACGCCGATCAGCGCGACCGGCCCGGTCCCGAGCCGCTCCACGAGCGCCGTGAGGTCTCCGATGTGGGCCTGCAGCCCCAGGTTCTCGGCACCCCGGTCGGAGAGGCCGCTTCCCCGGTTGTCGTAGCGGACCAGCCGGCAGCGAGCAATCAGGGCCTGGTACCACGCGCGCTGCCGTTCGCCTTCCCACTCCACCTGCAGGTGGCTCCACGGCATGGGGGGCATGTGGATGACGGTGCGCCCCTCGCCCTCCGCCCAGTAGGCGATGTTCACCCCGTCACCCGAGGTCAGGTAGCGAATGCGGGGCTCGCCCATGGCGCCGATTCTACGCCGCTGCCCCTCGCGGCCGTTAGCCTTCCGCCAGGCTCATCACGCGGACGCCGGGCATAGGGAAGTCCTTCAGGTTTTCGGTGACAACGATGGCGTTCACCCTGTGCGCCGTCGCGGCGATCAAGGTGTCCGGGGTCGACAGCGGGCGCCCTGAGCGTGCTGCTTCGTATCGGTAGATTCCCGCCTGCACACCGTCTTCGAACGAGAGTGGCCAGACGGTCAGGCCCAGCAACAGATCGATCCACCGGGAACGCCTTTCCGGGGGAAGGTTCGAGAGGAACTCCGCGACGCACACGGGCGAGACCCCAACCTCCTCACCCGATTCGAGCAAATCGCGGATGCGGATGGCGAACGGCTCGCGTCCACGGGCGAAGTTGATCAGCTCGTTCGAGTCCAGCAGGTACCGGGTCACGAAGCGGCCCTGGCGCGCGCGGCGGCGTCATCCCAGGGGTCGTCAACGGGCCGCTGCAGGCGCTGCCAGGCAAGCGTCGACTCGAGAGTGTCCCAGGCCGGCACAGCGCCGGCAGGGATTGAGCCCATCAGCTCGCGCGTTAATCCCGCGCGCCTCATTCGCCTCACAGCGGCTTCCAGCCCCGCCGCGATGAACTCGCTCCGCTTTCGCTTGCCCACGAGCGCGTCAATCTCATCGACCAGCTCTTTGGGCAGCACCACATGCGTACGGACAGTCTCTCCCAAGGGGTCCTCCGAACTCGCTGTGGGACAAGTATATCACACGGCTGATCCCACATCGAGTGGGACATACCGTCCACCCCCGCGGACAGCGGCCGGTGCCGGGGGGCTGCCCGCTCCGCGCTTACGCGCCGTCGAGCACCTCGAGCGCGCGTTCCATGAGGCGTGGCATGGATGGCTTCAGCACCTCCCAGTGCGGGTCGTCGCGCTTGCCGCGGCGGTGCAGCATCAGGTTGAAGCCGCCGATGATGGAGAACTTGTAGGCCGCCAGCGCCCTGTACCAGGCGACATCTCCCGGGGCCTCGCCGAGCGCCTCTGCGTACATTGCCTCCAGCTCGGCGGGCCGCGGGATGGGCGCGGTGGAGCGGTCTTCGTGCACCCAGGCCTCGGGGTCGCTGAAGAGGAGGATCCAGCCGAGGTCGTTGAGCGTGGCGCCCACGCCCCAGAGCTCCCAGTCGATGACGGCGGCCAGGCGGTCATCGGTATAGAAGAGGTTGGTCCACTGGTAGTCGCCGTGGAAGATGCCGATGCGCGGGTCGCGCGGCAGGCGTTCGAGGAGGCGGCGCTTCACCTCGGGCCCCAGGGCCACCATCTCCGGCTCAGCGGCGCGCTCCCAGAAACGGTCCCAGCGCTCGATATCGAAGGTGGGGTCGAGCGGCGGCCCATCGCCGGGGACGTACTGCTGCCAGTCGAGGCCGTGCAGCCGCGCCAGCACCTCCATCGCCTGTTGCGCCATGGGGCGCAGGCGCTCCGCGGGCAGGCCGGCCGCCCATTCGCCCTCGCTCATGCGCAGGCAATCGCCCCGCAGGCGCGGCACGATCATGTAAGGGCGGCCGAACCATTGCGGGTCGTCGCCGGCCCAGGCAACCTCGGCCACGGGCACCCGCGAGTCCCTGAGGGACGTGATCACCCGCGCCTGGCGCAGGATATCGGCGGTGCCTTCGAACTTCACGTTCGCGGGCGGCACGCGGAGCACGAACTCCTGAGTCTCGTTGCCAGCGAGGACGGTGAAGAAGAACGAGAGGCCGGCGTGGCCGGGGGTCGTCTCCATTGAGAGCACGCGCAGGCGCTCATCGCCGAGCTGCGCCCGGAGGAACCGGTTCAACTGGTCCATGAGGACTACGATCTCATCCACGGGCCCTCCGGGGCGCGCGGGCGCCAGGGACGGGCAGCCGGCGCCAGCGCCTCTTGCGTGTGTTGCTGGCTAGACCCCGAAGTCCCAGCCGAGACCCGCCTTGAAACTCTGGAGGATGCGGCGGGAAACCACCATCCGGTGGGTCTCATCGGGGCCGTCGTAGATGCGGGCGCCGCGGGCGAGGCGGTACATGCCTTCGAGCGGGGTATCGCCCGATACGCCGCGTGCGCCGTGCACCTGGATGGCGCGGTCGATCACGTCGTGCAGCACCTGGGCGCCGAAGAACTTAATCGCGGAGATTTCGACGCGGGCCTCGTCGCCCGTATCAATCTTGGCGGCGGCGTTGAGGGTGAGCAGGCGCGCGGCCTGGATCTGGACGTAGGAATCGGCAATCCAGTTCTGCACGGTCTGCTTTTCGGCGAGGGTGCTGCCGTAGACCTCACGCTTGAGTGCGTACTCGCACATGATCTCGAAGGCGCGCTGCATCTGCCCGAGCCAGCGCATGCAGTGGTGGATGCGGCCGGGGCCGAGGCGGCGCTGGGCGATGCGGAAGCCGCCGCCATCTTCGCCGAGGAGGTTCGTGACGGGGACGCGCACGTTCACGTAGCGGATTTCGCAGTGCGAGCCCTCGGTGGAGCCCATGACCGGGATCTCGCGCACGATCTGGAAGCCCGGGGTGTCCGTGGGCACGACAATCTGGCTCATGCGCCTGTGAGGTGGCTGGTCGGGCTGGGTGACGCACATGACGATGGCGAACGAGGCTCCCACGGCGCCGCTCGTGAACCACTTGTGGCCGCGAATGACCCACTCGTCGCCATCGCGCACAGCCGTGGTGCGGAGCCCGGTGGGGTCGGCGCCGGAAACCTCGGGCTCGGTCATCGAGAAGCAGGAGCGGATATCGCCGTTCACGAGCGGCTTCATCCACCGCTCCTGGAGCTCCGGGGTGCCGAACTGCCAGAGGATCTCGGCGTTGCCGGAATCGGGCGCCTGCGAGCCGAAGACGCGGGGCGCCATCCAGCTCCGGCCGATGATCTCGTTCATGTAGACGTAGGGCATGAATCCGATGCCCATTCCGCCCGCGGCCGCGGGCAGGTGGGGCGCCCACATCCCTGCCGCTTTCGACTTCGCCTGCAGGCTCTTGATGAGGGCCTCTCGCTCGTCGTCGGTGCAGTGTTCGTACTGCACCTCGTTCGGATAGACGAGCTCGTCCATGAGCCCTTTTGTCTTCTGGCGGATCTCTTCTATCTCTTCTTTGGAGAGCTTGCGCTCCACCGCGTGGCCGTCGGACATTTCGGTTCCCCCGCAGAGTGTGTGGTAAGCGACTCTACCGCGTGGGCGGCGCGCCGTCATCTCACACGCGACAACTTCCGGTGTGCTGTCTCAGTGGCCCCCCGGGGGAGCGGCCTCGTCAATCGGGTGGTAGTGATGGACGTGGTGGTAGCCGCGGCGGCGCTGAAGGAACGTGCTCAGCAGCCCGTGATTGGGCGCGAAGACGAGCGCAAGCAGGAAGAGCGCTGTGCCGGCGAGGACGATGGTGCCCCCCGCCGCGGTGTCGGCATGGTAGGAGATGAAGATCCCGGCCACGCCGGCGAGGACGCCCGCTGCCACGCTCAGGGCCATCATCTGGCCGAGCCGATCGGTGAGGAGCCGGGCGGTGGCGGGTGGCGTCACGATGAGGGCCAGGATGAGAATGTTGCCCACCGTTTGCAGGCTCACCACGATCGTTGCCGCCACCAGCAGCAACAGCACCAGGTCGAGCGCGAATACGGGATAACCGAGCGAGCGGGCCATGGTCGCATCGAAGGCAACCACCGTGAACTCCTTGAGGAGCAGGAAGAGCACGGCGATGACGATGACGGCGATGATTAATGTTGCGATGACGTCTTCGCGCGAGACGCCGAGCACGTTTCCGAAGAGGAGCGAGCCAAGGTCTTTCTTGAAGCCAGCCTGCCGGCTTATGAGCACCACACCCAGGGCGAAGAAGGCGGCGAACAGCACGCCCACGGCGGAATCGGCGCTCACCCTCCGCGAGCGCGACAGCACCCCAATTCCTATTGCCGTCAATGCGCCAAAGGCGAAGGCGCCGATCATGATGCTGCGCCCGGCGATGTAGGAGAGCACAACGCCGGGGAAGACTGTGTGCGCCAGCGCATCGCCAACGAAGGCCAGCCCCCGCAGTACAACAAAGCACCCCACCAGGCCGCAGACCGTGCCCACGATCACAATCTCGATCAGTGCCCGCTGGATGAAGGGATAGCCAAGCGGTTCGGTGATGAAGTCCAGCATCAGGCGAACACCGCCAGCTGGCCGCCGAAGGTGGCGCGCAGCGTTTCGGGGGTGAAGGCCGATGCGGTCGGGCCGAATGCCACAAACCGCCCGGCCAGGCAGCACACATGGGTGGTCATGGCGGCCACCTCGTCAAGGTCGTGGGTGGCGATGAGCACGATCACGCCGTCCCGCGCGAACCCGGCGATGACCTGGTGCAACACCTCGCGGTTCTCCTGGTCTATCCCGGTGAAGGGCTCGTCGAGCAGCACCACCCGGGGCTCTTGCACAAGCGCCCGGGCGAGGAAAATGCGCTGCTGCTGCCCTCCGGAAAACTGGCTGATGTGACGGTTGCCCTTCCCTTCGAGTCCGAGCCTTGCCAGCGCGGCCCCGGCCTTGCGGCGGTCTTCGGCGCCGGGGCGCCGCACCCAGCCGGCGGCGCGGTAACGCCCCATGAGCACGACATCGCCGGCAGAAACAGGGAAGTCCCAGTTCACCTCCTCGCGCTGGGGCACGAAGGCGATGTGCCCTTCGTTGCGGCGGAGCGGCCGGCCGCCGAGCCGGATCTGTCCCTCGCGCAGGGGGATGACGCCCGCCACGGCTTTGAGGAGGGTGCTCTTTCCCCCGCCGTTGGGGCCGATGAGCCCTACCACGCTCCCGGCGCCGGCCTGAAACGAGATGCCTCCCAGGTGGAAGGTCGAGCCGTAACCCGCTCCCACCCCGTCAAGCTCAAGCGCCCCTGCAGCGGGCTCGCCCGCCCCGTCCGCGGCGGCTATCTCAGCGCCTCGGCGATCTTGCGGGCGTTTGCCAGCAGCATGCCGTCGACGGTCTCCGCGCCCGAGCCCGGCTCGCCGAGCGAATCCCCGTAAAGGTCGTCCACGATCTTCACGCCGGTGTCCTTCGCCACCTGGGAAGCGATCTTCGGGTCCAGCGAGCTTTCGGCGAAGATCGCCTTCACGTTCTCGCGCTTGATCAGGTCCTGGAGGGTGGCGATATCCTTCGCCGAGGGCTCGGCCTGCGTCGAAAGACTGGGGATTACCGCTCCCACAAACCTCAGCCCGTACCTCTCGATGAAGTAGCCGAAGGCGTCGTGGTTCGTCACCATCTTCCGGTTTTCAGGCGGGATACTTTCGATGAGCGCGGCGATTTCGCGGTCGACCTCGTCCAGGCGCTGCAGGTAGGCCGCTGCACGGTCGCGGTACCCGGCCTCATTTGCGGGGTCCTTCGCGGACAGTGCCTCGGCGATGTTCTCCACCATCACCTTCACGTTGAGCGGATTCTGCCAGACGTGCGGGTCCTCTTCACCATCGGCCTTGCGGATGGTGATGCCCGTTGTCACCGTGAAGGTCTTCTCCTTCGTCCCTCGGTCCTCAAGCGCGCTCTCGAGGTAGGCGTCCAGCCCGATCCCGTTGCGGAGGATGACCCCGGCCTTGCTGATCGCCTTCCGGTCGCCGGCCGTGAGCTCGTGGTCGTGCGGGTCCACGCCGGGCTTGAGCAGGGATCTGACGCTGGCGTCATCGCCGGCAACTACACGAGCGAGAGCCTCCACCTGGACCGTTGTGGCCAGGACCGCGAAGCGGCCGTCGCCGCCGCCCTCATCGTCGCCGCAGGCGGCAGCAAGGGGGACGACGAGGATGGCCCACATGAGCATGGAGAGCAGCCCGGTACAACGGCGGAAGAGCAAGCGGCCAGCTCCTTGTTGAGACTCACTCTCAACAAGATGAATGATACATAGTCGCAGCTTCCGGCGCAAGGCGGGGATGGGGTGCGGCGAAGGGTACTGAGACCGGGCAGGGCAGGCGCGTGTCCCCCGGGGCTGCTAGCGGTGTGCGAGGCGTGCGTAGGCGCGGAGGCACCGCTCCGCACTCGGGGCCGCGGCCACACTGCCTCGCGCCAGCATTGGGGCCGTGGGGTTCGGGCCGAAGTCATCGCTGAGGGCGTACATCACGGGCTTGCCGCTTTCCCGGCGCGCGTCCACGAGCATGCCGGCGAAGCCTTCGAGGTTGCCGCGTTCGCCGCCAATGACCACGGCGGCATCGACGTTCTCGTCGGCCAGCGCCAGCCGCAGGCAGCGTCCGTAGAAGTCCGCCGCACCCTTGAGCACCATGCCCACGTCGATGGGGTTGTTCACGCTCGTTCCCGCCGGGGCGATTATCTCCCTGAGCACCTCCGTGGTGGCCGGCGAAAGGGTGGCGAGCTCCAGCCCGGCCTCCTCGCAGGCGTCGCTGGCGCTCACGGCGGGTCCGCCGGGTCCGGTCATGATGGCGATGCGGCGCCCCGGTTTGGAAACGCCGGCGAAAGCCATCGCAGCCGTGATGGTGTCAATCATCTCTTCCAGGTCGCGCACCAGGATCGCCCCCGACTGCCTGGCCATGGCCTGCCAGATGGCGTAGTCCCCTGCGAGCTGCCCGGTGTGGGAGCGTGCCGCGCGAGCCCCCGAGGCTACGCGCCCCGACTTCCAGATGACCACGGGCTTTGCCGCTGCCGCCTGTTCGAGCGCCCGGCGGAAGCGGCGGCCATCGGGGACACCCTCGATGTAGGCGCAGATGGCGCGCGTTTCGGGGTCGGCCGCGAAGTACTCAAGGTAGTCGGCGGCGTTCAAATCGATCTGGTTGCCCATGCTTACAGCCTTGCTGAAGCCCAGGCCGCGGTTCACAGCCGCCTGTACGGTGAACTGGGCGAGGGAACCCGACTGCGAGATGAGCCCCAGCCCGCCCGGAACTGACGGCATCCCCGGAAAGAAGGCAATGCCGCGCCGCGGGTTGTAGACCCCCATGCCGTTCGGGCCAATGAGCCGCACGCGCCCGGCGGCGGCCGCCATTAGCCGCCGGCCACGCTCACGCCCCTCCTCCGTGCCGAGCTCGTCGAAACCCGCCGTGAACATGGCCGCGCCGGGGATGCCGCGCTCCGCGCATTCCGCCACCACCTGGATGGCAGGTTCCGATGGCAGCGTGAGGACGGCAAGGTCGGGTGTCGCGGGCAGGGCGGCGATCGACGGATAGGCTTTCACGCCCATGATCTCGTCGGCGGAGGGGTTTACCACGTAAACGTCGCCCTTGAAGCCCGGGTCGAGGAGCCCCTGGAGGAAGATGGCGCCCTGCTTCCCGGAACGGGAGATGCCGACCACCACGACCGAGCGGGGCTCCAGCAGGGGGCGCAGCGCCTCGTACGTGCTCACGCCTGCGGAGTATACGCGCAGACGAACGGCTTTCGCCCCTGGACGGGTCAGGCGCGGCCGGTGTTCGCCTCGGGCCGCAGCCCGGCGAGAAAGCGGCGCACTTCGCCCGCGTTTCGCAGCACCACGAAGCGGCGCTTGCCCCGGTAAGGTTCGAGCCTGGCGAACATCTCCGGCCGCCGCGAAGGAGAGGTCCACACCCACCGCAGAAACTCCAGGTCGACCTGTTCCGGGCAGCCCTCTGCAAGGTCGGGGCGCACTCGCCCATAGCTCCCCGCGATGCGCCGTAGCACCCGCCACATGCAGACGCGCCGCGGGAAGTCGAGGACAACGATGGTATCGCACGCCGCCAGTCGCTCTTCGCCCGCGCCCGAGCCAAAGTAGTTGCCGTCGATGACCCAGCGGGGCCGTTCCAGCGCCTCCAGTACGGCGGCGCGGAACTCTTCCGGCGGGGGCTCCTTCCACCCCGGCCGCCAGAAGAGCTGGTCGAGATGTACCACCTCGAGCCCCAGGGCTGCGCCCAGCTCGCGCGCGAGGGTAGACTTCCCCGAGCCCGAGGGCCCCATCACGAGCACGCGCGTCATCGGGGCTGGTGAACCGGCCACGGGTATCAGAACGCGGCGCGCCGGGGCAGGGTTACCGGCCGTAGCAGAAGTCGCAAACGGGGTCGCCCTCCATGAGAGTCTGCGTGCGGCTGAAGCTGATGTCCGGGGCGAGGCCCGCGAAGTAGGCGAAGTCGCGGTTACAGGAGAGCAGGAAGCCGAGGTCGCCCGCGCCCATCTCCTCGTACATCTCCTTGAAGCGGCAGCGCCGGACGTTGAAGGCGAATCGCCCGGGCGATTCCTCAGCCACCTCCACAATGAGCGATCCTTCGGCCAGCGGGCCCTGGCGGAGCCGGGCCGCAACATCGGCGAGGGACGAGACGTTCATGCGGGCGCGGTCGGCCTCTCCCTGGGCGCGGGCGAGATCGCGGATGGTGCGCGCCACCACCTCGTTCACCGGCCCGGCGCCGAACTCCGCTTGCATGGCGCGAATGAGCGGAACGAGCACCCCCGCTTCGATGCGGCGGCGTTCGAGCAGGGGGAGTTCAGGTGCGGTTGTCATGGCTCGCTCCTTTGCGTTGCTACGAGGTTGCCGAGGGCGGTCGTGAGTTCGTTACGGACGAAGGGATCCTCCTCCATGGCGAGCCGCGCTTCAAGGGCGGCGGCGGCCTCAGGTTCGAGCGCCTCGCGCGCGGCGAGCCGGCCGAGGCCCCAGGCGGCGTGACCGCGGACCAGCGGCGAGTGGTCGTCGAGCGCGGCAGCGAGGGCGGCGAAGTCAGGGGCCGTGCCCACGTTACCCAGCGCCACGCAGACGTTGCGAAGGAGGCCATCGCGCTTCGCCCGCATGATCGCCCGTCCCCGGAACCGTTCGGCGAAGGCCTGGTCATCGAGCGCCAGCAGCTCGGCCAGGGGCGGGAAGGCGTCGTCAAATCGCCAAGCGGCGAAATCGGGGTGCGATTCGAATCGGGCGGCGCCGACGGGACAGGAATCCAGGCACTCGTCGCAGCCGAAGATCCAGTCGCCGAACTTCGGCCGTAGCGCGTGGGGGATGGGTCCCCGGTTTTCGATGGTGTGGTAGCTGATGCAGAGGCGCGAATCGAGGACGTGGCCGGCCGGCGAAAGTGCCCCCGTTGGACAGGCGGCGAGGCAGCGGGTGCAGCTGCCGCAGCTCTTGCGGAGGGGCGCGCCCGGTTCGACCTCCAGGTCCGTGGCGATGGCTCCGAGCATCACCCACGGGCCGAACCCGGGAACAAGGAGCATGGCCGACTTTCCCTGCCAGCCGGCCCCGGCGAGGACGGCCAGGGGGCGTTCGAGCAGCGGGCCGTAGTCGACTGTGGCCCGCGCGGCCGCGCCGAGTTCGTCGCGCAGGGTCCGGGCAATCCGCCGGAGCTTCTTCTCGAAGACGCGGTGGTAGTCGCGCCCGCGCGCGTACCTGGCCACCCGCCCGCGCGAAGCCGTGAGCGAAGAGGGATGAGGACTGATGGGGTCAGGCGCGTGGCAGGGGAGCGCGAGGACGATGACGGTACGTGCGCCGGGAAGGAGAGCCCCGGGATTGGTGGCGTGGACGAGCCATTCGGGGGTCATCCAGGCCATTTCCGCCAGGCGGCCCTCCCGGAAGGCGGCAAGCGCGGCCTCGCGCGGCCCGCGCATCTCGCCCGCCGGTGCGAAGCCAATGAGCGCGAAGCCCTCGGCGCGGGCAAGCTCAACGATCCTTTCGCGGGCGGCCGTGCCGTTCATGAGGTAACGGGACACCAACCGGCGAACGGTGGCAAGGGGGACAGGCCTTGTGCCCCCCTGCCCGGGCGGATACGGTTCGCGCGAAGCGGCCGGAGAGGGACCATGACAGTGACCTTGAATCGTGAGTTCCCACCCATCTTTGATGGACACGAGGACTTCATCACCCAGGTGAGGATGCGCACGCCGGGCTTCCCTCCAAAGCCCCCGCGCGACTTCCTCACCGAGTCGAACGACGGGCAGGTCGATCTCCCGCGGGCGCGGCGCGGCGGGCTCGGCGGGTGCTTCACCTCCATTTATCTCACGGACGAGCGCGCCGAGATGAACGCCGTGGGTTACGCGATGCGGGAGATGGATGATGTGTTCACCCTGGCCGACCGATCGGCCGGGCAATTCCGCGTCTGCCGCACCGTAGCGGAGGTCCGCGATGCCTTCGTTGCGGGAGCGTTTGCCTCGGTGTTCATGTTTGAAGGGGCAGACCCGATCTCGTGGAGCCTGAAGGAGCTGAGGGTCTTCTATGAGGCAGGACTGCGCTGCCTCGCGCCGGCATGGAGCCGTTCCACGATCTTCGCTCACGGGGTCTCCTTCGGCGATGCACTGCCCGAGACCGGGCTGACGCTTTCCGGGCGCAGGCTTGTTGCCGAGTGCAACCGGCTCGGCATCATCCTCGATGCATCGCACATCAACCCGGCCGGCTTCTGGGACCTCATCGCCGAATCCAGGTACCCGATCATCGCTTCGCATTCGTGCGTGAAGGCGATCAGTCCCCACGTTCGCAACCTGGACGACGATCAGATCCGGGCGATCGCGGAGAAGGGCGGAACCATTGGGATCAACTTCGCGAACATCTTCCTGCGCCCCGACATGAAACGCGATGCCAGCACCCCGGTCGACCTGATCGCTCAACATTTCGACCACATCCTGAACCTTGTCGGGGACGAGCACGTCTCATTCGGCACCGACTTCGACGGTACGGATGTACCCGATGCCATCAGGGACGCCACCGGGCTCCCCCTCGTGTGCCGTGCCCTCAAGGAGCGCGGTTACGCGGAATCGAGCCTGGAACGCATCTGCAACGGAAACTTCCTGCGCGTGGCGGAGGATGTGTGGAAGTAGCCCGGTCCGGCGCCGCCCGTACCATTCCCGTTCCACGGAACGGGCACCTCATGAATTGGGGAAGGCGTCCCGGGCCTGTCGGTGTTCCTTGCCGCCGAATGCGGGCAGGTGCGGGCCTGCCGCTCAGAACTGCAGCGCGATGCGCCGGAACTGCTCCAGGTAGCGGCCGTCCTGGGCCTTCCACCGTTCCCGCACGAAGCTGATGAAGTCCTCCCGGTCGGCGAACTGCGTCACGTGGGCGGTGAGGGCGTGGATCTTCCGGTCCACATCGGCGGAGATGTCGATGTCGAAGTTCGGCTGGTTCGACCCCCAGAGCAGCACTTCGCGCACCTTGTGCGGCTCCAGCCCTTCGGCCAGGTGTTCGGGGAAGTTCAGGTGATCCCGCGCCGTCGGGTAGATGGCATCGAGCGCCGCCGTCCCCGTCGCCCGGTGGTCCGGGTGGTTGATGAAGCTGTCGCGCACGATGATGTCGGTCGGGTCATGCGTGAACACGGTGTGCGGCCGCAGCAGCCGGATGTAACGCACCAGCTGTTCGAGCAGACGCCGGTCGTAGACGAGCTCGCCGTCTTCGTTGTCGAGGAAGTGCACATCGGCAACCCCCATGCGGCGGCACGCTTCCCGCTGTTCGTCGCGCCTCAGGGCAACGAGCCGCTCGCGCGTCATGTTCCGGTCCGATGTTCCCTTCGCCCCATTCGTGCAGACGAGGAAGTGGATCTCCCAGCCCTGTGCTGCGAGCTGGGAGGAGTATCCCGCGCAGCCGAAGTCCCCATCATCGGGGTGGGCGGCGATGACAAGAGCAACCTGGCGTTCTTCCGGTGCGGTCACGAGCGTTCAACCCTGTTCAAGTGTGCGATCTATCGTGCAGGGCAGTGCGCTCGCGCGGCAACCGCATGCCATGCGAACGCATGCGCGGAATGTTTGTTCCGAACAGCCTTGACGATAAGGATCGGTGCTCGGTAAAGTGACGGCGAACATCCGTTCGCAGGGGCCGCCAGATGAAGGAGCTTTCCGAGAAGCAATCGCAGATCCTGCAGTTCTTGCAGGACTTCGTCGAGGATAAGGACTACCCGCCGAGCATCCGCGACATCCAGGACGGCTGCTCCATCAGCAGCACGTCGGTAGTCGACTACAACCTGCGCAAGCTCGAAGAGAAGGGCTTCATCCGCCGCGACCGCGAGGTCTCGCGGGGCATCGAAATCCTTGGCCCGCGCGGCCGGCGCCCCCGCGTCATCGACATTCCCGTGCTGGGCGCCATCGCTGCCGGCCAGCCCATCCCCGTTCCCACCAGCGATCGCTGGGCCGCCGACGTCACCGACTCCGTAACGGTGACCGAGGACATGGTGCGTGGCCGCCGCAACGTCTTCGCCCTCCGCGTGAAGGGCAAGTCCATGATCGAAGACCTCATCGACGACGGAGACATCGTCTTCCTCGAGCCCGCGCAGACGGCCCGCGATGGCGAAAAGGTTGCGGTCTGGCTGAAGGATCGTGGCGAGGTGACCCTGAAGCGCCTCTACCACGAGGGCGGGCGCGTTCGCCTGCAGCCCGCCAACAGCACCATGGAACCCATCTACACCACGCCCGACAACGTCGAGGTCCAGGGCCGGTTCATCACCTCCATCCGCCCGAGCGACTGAGAGCGCGGGAGCCCATGGGGCCTTCCAACCCCGTATGGTTGTTGCATGGCGCAGCCCGCGCTCAGCGTGCGTGACCTCGGCGTCCGCTACCGTGGCAAGGACGAGACCATCTATGCGCTGCAGGGGGTCTCCTTCGACCTTGCCGCCGGCAGGGTGCTCGCGCTCGTGGGGGAATCCGGCTCCGGGAAGACAACCGCCGCCCTCGCGCTCCTTCGCCTTCTTCCCGCCCAGGGCGAGGTCACGTCGGGCGAGGTCCTATTCGAAGGGCGGGACCTTCTGCAGACCAGCGATCACGACCTGCGCCAGGTACGCGGGCGTCAAGCTGCCATCATCTTCCAGGACCCCGTGGCCGGGCTGAACCCCGTCCTCACGATCGGCGAGCAGGTTGCGGAGACGCTGCGCAGCCACGGGGACATGGACCGGAAGCAGGCCCGCCAGGCCGCTCTCGACCTGCTTCGCGGGGTGGGGCTGGCCGAGCCCGATCGCGTCGTGCGCGCCTACCCGTTCCAGCTCTCCGGGGGGATGTGCCAGCGGGTGATGGTCGCCATGGCCACCGCGCTCAATCCCTCCATCTTGCTTGCCGATGAGCCCACCAGCTCGCTCGATGTCACCGTCCAGGCGCAGATCCTTTACCAGCTCGACGAGCTTCGCCGCGAACGGCAGACGGCCATCCTCCTCATCACTCACGACTTCGGCGTAGTCGCCCACATGGCCGACGAGGTGGCCGTCATCTATGCCGGGCGCATCGTGGAGCACGGCTCCACCGAGCAGGTGATGTTGCGGCCGCTACACCCTTACACCGCCGCCCTCATCGCCGCCACGCCGCGCCTCGATGGCGACCGTGGCCCGCTCCGGGGCATTCCCGGCAATTCGCCCGACCTCGTTGCGCCATCCGAGCATTGCCCCTTCGCGCCCCGGTGCGGCAAGGCAGTGAACCGCTGCCGCGCCGAGCCGCCCCCGCTGCTCGAACCCGCCGATGGTGACGCTGCCCATGTTGTCGCCTGCTACAACACCGTCTGGCACGGGTAGGGGCGTGGCGTCACTCGCTCGCCCGGTAGAGCCGCACAGCCTCCGGGAGGCCTTTCATGAAGACGGGGCCGATCTCTTCGAAGCACACTCCCGCCAACCCCGGCCCGGCGGCGGCCACGGTCGCTTCCGAGACAACCACTTCGCCCGGGCCGGCTATTCCCACAACCCGGGAAGCGATGTTCACATCATGTCCCAGCACGTCGCCGCGCCTCACGGTCTGCCGCCCGTAGTGGACCCCAATCCGCACCCAGAGGGGCGCTTCGAGCTCCTCTGAGGCCTGTTCGAACCGGCATTGCAGCCGCACCGCCGTGGCCACCGCCGCCCCGGCGTCGGGGAACCAGAGCAGCAGGCCATCCCCGAGCTCCTTCACAACGCGCGCCCCTTCGGGCAGCTCCTCCCGCACGATCTCTTCCTGCAGGGCGAGCAGGCGCAGCGCCTCATCGTCGCCGCGCAGGGCGGTGTATTCGGTGAAGCCCACGATGTCCGTGAACATGGTGGCGCCCGTTACCGTCTCTGCAGCGGGCGCCATCGCGCACATCAGTCCGGGACCACCTCAATTGACCCGCTCATTGTTCGTACCGCCACGCAGCAGTCCGACCCTGCCTCGCAATCGAAGACGCGCCTGCCCGAAAGGCTCTTCAGTGCTGCGGCGGGCTTCACCTCGGTGGGGACGCGCACCCGCACCTTCCCGGAAAGCGTCTCCACGGCCACGTCGTGCTTCCCCGTGGTGCGAACCTCGACGCTCCCGCTGGCCGACCGGGCGCGCACTCCGCCGGCCGCCCCTTCGAGCACGATCGAGCCGGAGACCGTATCGACCTCCGTCGCACCCGCCGCCCCGATGACTGCCTTCCCGCTCTGCGTGCTCACGCGGCAACGTTCGCCGCAGCCTTCAACTTCGATGCTCCCCGAGCTGCTGCGCAGGTCCGCGCTCTCCGCCCGGTCGAGGCGGATCGTGCCGCTTTCCGTGGACACGCTCACGTGCCCGAACTCCCCCTCAAGCGCGACACTCCCCGAAGCTGTGCCAACCACCACGCCCGTCCCCCGCGGGCAGCGCACCTCAAGCGAGCGCGAGTCCCGGTCGAGCTCGGGCCACACGACCCCGTCGCCGTCCACGCGGACGTCCACGATCCAGGGCTTTCGCGTCTCGAAGAGAATGTCGGCCCGCTCTTCGGCCACGAGGTGCACCGACCCCGACCGCGTCGCTACCCGCAGCCTGGGCCGCCCGGAAGGCAATGCTGTCGCGCGGGCGGTTGCCATCGCCGCAATCATAGCGGAAAGCGCGGTCCATCGTTCCCTGCCGCCCCGGGCGCGTTGGTGTAGAATCCCCCCACTTTCACCTTCACGTTAAGGAGATTCGAATGGGCAAGCTCAATGGGAAAGTCTGCATCGTCACCGGCGCCAGCCGCGGCATTGGCAAGACCATTGCCGAGGTGTTCGCCGCCGAAGGGGGCAAGGTGGTGTGCGCCGCCCGCACGCTGCGCGAAGGCGACCACCCGCTCGAAGGCTCGCTCGAGCACACCGTGAACGGTATCCGCGAGGCCGGCGGCGAAGCTCACGCCGTCGCCGTCGACATCTCGGACTACGACCAGTGCCAGAAGCTCGTTGAGGAGACGCGCGCGAAGTACGGCCCCGTCGACGTGCTTGTGAACAACGCCGCCCTCACCTACTTCATCCCGATCAGAGACTTCCCGGTGAACAAGTGGCACCGTTCCATCGGCGTCAACTTCCACGCTCCCTTCTACCTCAGCCAGCTTGTGCTCCCCGATATGGTGGCGAAGGGCGCCGGGTCCATCGTCAACATCTCCAGTGGCGCGGCCATTGGCCCCGGGCGCGGCCCTTACACCGGCCCGGTGATGCGCGGCGGCACCCTCTACGGGGCGGAGAAGGCGGCGCTCGAACGCTTCACGCAGGGCCTCGCCTCGGAGGTCTATGCCGATGGGGTGAGCGTCACCTGCGTCTCGCCCTCGCAGGTGGTGCCGACGCCGGGCACGGTGTTCCACCACCTGGTCACGGGCATGGACGACCCGCGCGGCGAGCCCCCCGAGCTGATGGCGAAGGCCGCCCTGCTGCTGGCGTCGGAGCCGAAGGAGAAGGTCGCCGGCCGCGTCACCTATAGCCAGGAGATCCTGCTGGAGTTCGGCTGGATCCCCAGCGGCAAAGGCACCGGCGTCGAACGCAAAGGCTCGGGCTACAGCCAGGTGTAGGGGGGGCCGTCAGTTACGATTATTCTGTGGCGAAACACAGGAAGACCAACCTGCTCCGCGAGACTGCCAACCCGCTCCCTCTGCGGGAGGAAGTCGAGTGGTTCCGCGAGCGCATCATGGAGTGGGCTGCCGAGAACGGCCGCGACTTCCCCTGGCGTCACACTGATGACGAGTACCGCATCGTCGTGACGGAGATCCTCCTGCAGCAGACGACTGCCACAGCCGTCTCGAGGCTCTATGACACGTTCTACCAGCGCCTCCCGGACTGGCAGTCGCTCAACGAGATCTGTGAGGCCGAGCTGCGACGACTGATCGGCGTCCTCGGGCTCGGCAACCAGCGCGGCAAGAGGCTGAAGGCGCTGGCCGCATGGATGGCAGACCACGGGTGGCACCTGCCGTCGACGCGCGATGAACTCGAGGATGTCCCGGGGATCGGCCAGTATGTCGCAAGTTCCCTGCTTGCGGTAAAGTACGGTCGCCCGGAGCCGCTGCTCGATGTGAACATGACCCGGGTGTTGGAGCGATTCTTTGGGGTGCGCGAGCGGGCGGACATCCGAGACGACCCGTGGCTGCAGCAGGTCGGGAGGCTAATCGCGCCAGACCCGGCCACCGGGTGGGCAGTGTTGGATTTCGCCAGCGCCGTTTGCCGCTCGGCAGAATCCCGGTGCGAGACTTGCCCAGCTGTTGAACGATGTTACTGGATGAGGCGATAAACGAGAGGCGGGGGGAATAGGGAAGCTAGACCCGCACTCGTAGTCTTGAACAGGGGTCCTCGCTCTCTTACGCCAGAGCCGACTCGCTTGATCAAGTGGTCGACCGTGAGGAGGCCAGTCGCGAGCAGCGGTTCAAGAGAAGAAACGATCGGACTTCTGGTATGTACTACCTTTGTCAATTGGAAGTGCTCAACCCCGTCTACCCAAGAGTCATCCGCTTCAATCCAGAAAGTCTCTGAATGCTTTTCGGCCAATCGAGTTCTGAGCGTAGTCATCCGCCAATATAGGTAGTTACCTAGGTGTTCTGTTCTCTCGGCCAGCAAGTCATTTTCCATATCGAGGCGCAGCTGCATACCTTGTGAGTTCGGTCTAAGACTAGTCACTGTATTGTTGAGTTTAAACATTCCATCTCGCCAGTATCCGAACCGGTCAAGGAGTTCGGCACTGGACCTAATGCTACTGATGTCCCAATCTGGTACTTGTGCAAACAATGTCTTGCGGGTAGGGCGGGCACTTCTCGCGGATTTGAGCTCGATACCTTGGTAGTCCGGTGCCTTGCTAGAGTTTGCTTGAACTCCGAGCGCCGCCTCTAGCGTGCGCCCGATCGCGGTGTCCCCCGTAGCGACCGATATCAGGGGCCCTGTCGCAGCAATCGACCTCAGCCGTTGTAGTAGCTCCTGTGCCGCCGGTTCTTCCCGGTGTAATGTCGACAATAGAGCAGTAACTTCCTGCGGGATATCTGAGAGCTGCGCAAGGGCCGAAATGTTGACGGCCAGGAGTTGTCTGCTGGTGATAGTGACGGCAATGATGTTGTCGGGCTTCGCCAAATCTGAAAGGCCATAGAACCAAAGACGGGGATCGCCGCCCTTCGTCAGCGGCCGGTACAGGGACACCTTCGTTTGCGTTATCCGATCCGATACACACAGTGCTGGCAGGAGAACCTTGTGGGAAGGACCCTTCGCCTGCTCGTCGTAGTCATGGATTCCGCTTTCCTTGAGCAATGAGCGAATCGGGGCTGTAGCATCCATGAGCGACTTCGCATGGCCCGTTGCGGTGAGATGCAGATAGGACACCGGAGCCCCAGTGGCGCCAATCTCCGTGGCAATTCGCAACTCGGCCGATGTCAGGCGGCGCAGAGGCATTGGCGCCGATGATAGCCGATTAGCGCTAAGCTGTAACAGCTGACTGCAGGCGTCGACCAATCGCCGCTGCCAGCAACGGCGGCACGGCATTCCCCACCTGCGTGTACTGGGGCACCTCGAAGCGGCGCCGGTCGCTCCCGGTGGTTTCCTTCGAGCGGAACTCGAATAGGTCGGGGAAGGACTGGAGGCGTGCCACCTCCCGGACTGTCAACGTCCGCGGGTAGCTGTGGTGGACGAAGTCATCGGGGAGGCTCATCACGGTGGGGGAGGGGGCTGAGGCTTTCAAAGCCCGCTGGCTGTGCTTCTTGGTACCCGCCCGCATCAAGAGGAAAACCAGCTCATCAAGGTCTGTGGCCAGTGCTCGCCCATTTGGAGCGATCGCAGGGAAGCGCGCCGTTCGGAGTTGTTGCCTCAGGACGGAATGGCGCTCAGCCTCGTCAAGTTCCACAAGCATCGGAATATTCAGGATGTTGGACCGGATCCCCTGTTCCTGGAGGTACTGGTAGAGTTGGAAGCGGAGGGCGATGTCTGCAGCGTGCTTCCGCTGAGTTCGATTCAATGGGGTCGCAGGAGCAATGGCCTCTGGCAATGCGGGCGGCAGCCATGCCGGGTTGCAGCGCATGTCCCGCGCAAACGCGCCGCGCGGCTCAGTGTAACGGCCCTGTCCGCACTGCTCGGCATAGACCAGCATTCCCCCGTCTGCATCGACCAAGTCCCATAGAGCGTCGTCTACAGTTCGAGGTGCCTCTCGCCGCCTCTCGGGCGCAAGCAGCGGGGTATCCAAGTCGTCCGACCTCCACAGTGCCAGCCCGGGTCGCAATCCATGCCGGCTGGCGAGGTCCCGTCGGAGGCCTACGAGCAGCATCCGGGGCCGATGCTCCGGAACGCCGAAGTGCATTGCGTTCACGCGCATGGGCTGCACCACGTAGCCCGGTTCGGTCGCTGCCAAAGCGAGACGCAGTTGTGCAAACGGCGCTTCGGCACCGCCACCCTTGACAAAGTCCTGCCCGATGCCTACCACGTTCTCGATGATCACAGCCTTGGGCTGCACGGCGGCCACTACATCCAGGAACTGCCATGGCAGGAGATTCCGGATGTCGTTGGGGTCACGCCGCCCGGCCATCGAAAACCCTTGACAAGGTGGTCCCCCGGCAATGAGGTCGATGTCCTGCGCCCGGAGCGCCGAAAGGTAGCCGACTTGCTCGAGGAGCACGCCGACTTCGTTAACGAGCACCCCTGTTTCAATCTGAACATCAACGGGAAGCCTGCAGAACTCCGCCCACTCGCGGTCGCCCTCGGCCCCGTCCGGGAGCCGCCGGACGAAGTTGTGGTAGTACGTCTGCGCGGCCATTGGGGACTTCTCGACCGCCAGCACCGATCGGAAGCCCGCCTTCTCCAGGCCCAACGAGAGACCGCCGCACCCGGCGAAGAGATCGATGAACGTGAGAGTGCCGTCTTTGTTCACAGTAGGTAATTGCTTATGCCAGTGATCGGTATCTCGATGCCTACTGTGCCCAGGCTGGCCAAGACCGTCAAGAGGTTGCATGATGTTGGCACTCGTTAACGCGGATTGTCGTACTTTGGCGCAGTTAGACGCAAATGTCAACCCTCCGGATCTCGTGCCCATTGCCGACGCTGAGTCGGAGTTTGGCTTCTCCAAGCGAACCCTTGAGCGTCTCATTTCGGACCATCGAATCCCCAAGTACCGTCGCCATGGTGACCGGCGGACCTACGTTGCCCGCTCTGATGTCCTGCGACATACGGGGTTTCGCGAGGTCAGGACTCCTTACGAAACTTGAAGGCCGGCCTCCCCCGTTTCCGCCGTTCGGGCGACCGCAAGACCTACGTCTCGCGCTCGCAGCTCGAATCGGCCATCTCCTTCCGCCGCCTCGCGTAGCCTCCTCCCTCCTCCCTCCTCCCTCCTCCCTCCTCCCGTATACTTCGGAGCACACGAAGCACACTGCCCCGGAGGGCCCCCAATGCAGTTTCGCTACGAACCGGATGTGGAAGAGTTCCGGCGCGAGGTGCGCGCCTTCATCGCCGCCGAGCTGCCGCCCATCGACGAGCGGCCGCGCCAGTTCGCTTCGCTCAACGATGAATACGACTACACCATGGGCTTCCAGAAGAAGCTCGCCGCCCGCGATTGGCTGGCCATGGCGTGGCCCCGGGAATACGGCGGGGGCGGCGCCAGCCACATGCGCCAACTCGTCTACAACGAAGAGATGGCCTACGCGGCCGCGCCCGTGGGCAACATGGGCATCGCCTGGGTCGGGCCCAGCCTCATGCTCTACGGCACCGAAGAGCAGAAGCAGCGGTTCATCCCCCGCATCACCGGCGCCGATGACTGGTGGTGCACGCTCTATAGCGAGCCCGGCGCCGGCTCCGACCTCGCCGCCCTCCAAACTCGCGCCGAACGCGATGGCGACGACTACGTGCTCAACGGCCAGAAGATCTGGACGAGCGGCGGCCACCTCGCCGACTGGGGCTGGCTGGCCGCTCGCACCGACCCCGACGTCCCCAAGCACAAGGGGATCACCATGTTCACGGTGAACATGAAGTCGCCCGGCGTCACCGTGCGGCCGCTCATCAATATCGCCGGGCACCACGGCTTCAACGAGGTGTTCTTCGAAGACGTTCGCGTCCCGGCGACGCAGGTGGTGGGCGAAGTGAACCGGGGCTGGTACCACATGGCGGTGGCGCTCGACTTCGAACGGAGCGGCATCCAGGCGTATGCCGGGGGGCGAAGGTCCGTCGAAAGGCTCGTGCGCACGGCGAAGGAGCGGCCGTGGCTGGTTTCGCAACGTCCGGGCATTCGCCAGGAGCTGGCCGACCGCGCGCTGGAGGTGAACGTGGGCACGTTCCTCGCCTACCGGGTGGCCACCATGCAGGCGCGCGGCCTTGTGCCCAACCATGAGGCGAGCGCGAGCAAGCTCTTCGGCAGCGAAATGAGCCAGCGGATTGCCCTCACGGGCATGCACCTGCTCGGCGCGCTGGGCCAGCTAAGGGATGAATCGAAGCACGAGGTGATCGACCTGGCCTCCGGATATATGACCGCCGTGGCGGCGACTATCGCGGCGGGGACGAGCGAAGTGCAGCGCGGGATCATCGCCACGCGGGGGCTGGGGCTGCCAAGGGGGTAGGGGTGGGCCCGGCGGTGGAACGTCCCGAGCATTGCCATCGGCCACGGCAAGTGACATGATGCCGCTGAATGGCAATTGCGGAGCATATGACAGATGACGACAGTCAGGACACGTCTTGCCGAAGGTGGAAGGGTTGTCATTCCGGCGGCGTTTCGCAGAGCCCTCGGGTTGCGCGTCGGCGACCAGCTCACCCTGAGCCTCGTCGATTCAGAGATCCGTGTTGCAAGCCGGGTACATGGGTGGCGCGAAGCTCGTGACCTCCTTCGCCCCTTCGTGGAGGGCACTGCTTCGATGGCCGATGAGCTGATCGCCGAGAGGAGGGAGCAGGGTCAGGGTGAATGATGTCGTGGTGGATTCGTCGGCGATCCTGGCCTACCTGCAATCCGAGCCCGGGATGGACCTGGTCGAATCCGCCGTTGAGAGAAGCGGCGACATCATCGTGGCATCGATCAACTTCGCTGAAGTCGTTTCGAAGCTGGTCGATCGGGGCGCCGGCGAAACCTCCATCCGCTCTGGTCTCGCGGCGCTGGACCTTGTTGTGCACCCGCTTGACGAGGCCCTCGCTTATGCGGCCGGCCTTTTGCGGGCGAGCACACGCTCTGCGGGTCTCTCTCTCGGCGATCGCGCCTGTCTTGCGCTGGGCATGCAGCTGCGCCTGCCAGTTCTTACGGCAGACCGCTCCTGGGAAACACTCGGGCTGCCGGTCGAAATCCGCGCGATTCGATAACGCTACCGCAGGGGCAACAGCGGAACCCGGGCGGCGTCCTTAGCGGCGGGCGCCCGCCAGCTGCGCCTCCTGGGCGGCACGGTATGTCTGCTCGCCCCGGCCGGCGTCGGACCACAGCTGATAGTCCGTCCGCCGGGCGAGGTCGGAAAAGGCGAAAAAGGCGCTCGCCAGTTCTGGAGTCGTGCCGGCGAAGAAGTCGCGCAATTCCGGGGCCTCGGTGAGGAAGACGATTTCGTCCATCGAGGCCCAGTAGAAGCGCGTGCGGCTGTCATCGGTGCGGGCGGCGCGGCACGCGGCGAGGGCAGCTTTGCCGAGGGCATCGCGGTCCGCGCCGTCGCGGCGTTCCCAGCGTGAGTACTGGATTGCCATCTCTTGTCCTTCCTTCCGGGCGCACTGGCGCCAGTTGCTCAGGCGAGGTAAGGAAGTATAGGCAGGGTGTCAAGTGGCTTTGCAATGGGGGCCATACGAGGGGAACCGGCACTGCAATTGGAGGGGCCGGGGCCTGCGCTCGTCCCTCGCTTGCCCCTGACCTCGGCCGCGCGCCTACACTGGAGAGCCATTCACAGGAGGTCCCCATGAAAGCGGCTGTCTACTACCAGACGGGTGGTCCCGAGGTGTTCCGCTACGAAGATGTGCCCGATCCCGTTTGCCACCCCGGCGGGGTCATCATCCAGGTGGAAGCGATAGGCATCCAGGGAGGCGATACGCTCCACCGCCAGGGCGGCGTGATGGCGCACACCCCCCACATCGTGGGCTACCAGGCAGCCGGCACCGTGAGAGAGGCGGGCGAGCGCGTTACAACCCTCCGCCCCGGGCAGCGCGTGGTGGCGACGATGGGCTTCGGCTCGCACGCTGAGCTGGTTTCGGTGCCGGCCGCGGCGGCGTTCCTTGTCCCCGATGGCATGGACATCCGGGAGGCTGCGTGCGTACCCGTCGAGTGGGCCACGGCGCACGACTGCCTCTTCGAATTCGGACACCTGCAGAAGGGTGAGACGGTGCTGGTACAGGCGGGAGCGGGCGGCGTAGGGCTGGCGGCCATCCAGCTCGCAAAGCGCGCCGGCGCCACCGTGCTGGCCACGGCGTCGAGCGCGGAGCGATTGGAGAGGTTGAAGCCGTATGGCATGGACCACGGCATCGATTACACGGCGTCCGGCTGGGTGGGCCAGGTGATGAGCCTCACCGGCGGCCGTGGTGCGGACCTGGTGGTCGACTCCGTGGGGGGGCGCACGCTCGAAGGGAGCGTGGCGGCACTCGCCTACCGGGGCCGCATCAGCTGGGTTGGGCGCGCAGGCCGCGAAGGAGTCGTCCCCGATGTTGCCCCAATCATGCAGAAGAACGCTTCCATCACGGGCGTCTACCTCGGCGCCGAAATGGCGGCACAGCCCGAGCGTACGCGGCGAGTGATCGAGGAGATCCTTGCCGGCATCGCGCGGGGTGAACTGAAGGTGGTGATCGACCGCGTGTTCCCGCTTTCGCAGGCGGCCGAAGCGCATCGCCACATTGAAAGCCGGCAGGCGTTCGGGCGGGTGGTGATGACGCCATAAGGATTACCGGGCGCCGGGGAACCTTCTCGACCCGAGTGGCGTCTTGGATAGTGCAATCCTTGATCATCGTGCCCATGAAGGAACCCCCGGCAACCATGCGTGCTCATCTGCTCCTGCCATTCATCGCCGCGTTCGGCGCAGCCCTGCTCCTGGGCGCGGCCTGCGACTCTGACGCCAGCACACCCGCTCCCGCGTCCGCCACGGTGGCTGCTACAACAACGCCACCGGCAGCAGCCGGTGCCGAGAAGGCCGGGGCCGAAGGGCTGCGCTGGCTCTCCGCGCGGGTGAACACCGCCCTCGGTACCGGCGATGTGGCCTTCTTCGACCTGCGCATGAGGACGGTGGACGTGGTCTGCACCGCCGCCGATGTGAACCCGCAGGGCGCGGGTGGTCCTGCCTGCAAGGCCGTGGGTGAGCGGTTCAAAGGCTTTGAGACCGCGAACTGGCGTTCCGAAGGCGCAATCTCACCCGTGGAAGACACAATCAGCCATCTGAAGATGCTCGTCACCACGGCCGATGCGCGGGCAAGCGACAGGTTCGGTTCGGGCGCGCTCCGCGTGCACTCGCTTAACGCGGAGCCGGGCAACTACGTCATCATCTTCACCGCGATGGTGGAGCAGCCGGGGCGCCCGAACGGGCAGGGTCCGGTGCGGGCGGCTTTCGCCTCAAGCTGGTCGTATGAAGAGGGGCGTTGGCTGATGACCCGGCTGCTGTCGGCCTACGTGCTCGCAGAAGAGCTGCTCACGCCGGGGAGCGAATACACGAACCGGCTGAAGGCGCGGGAGGAGTTCCGGCCCTAGCCCGCGACGGCCCTCCCGTTCTTGGCCGGTAGGGGGGCTCTGGTATCATGGCGGCTTCGCAGGTTCCAGGGCCTTCCACCATGAATCCAATCGCAGTAACTGTTCGTGTCCCGGCCACCAGCGCCAACCTGGGCGCGGGTTTTGATTGCCTCGGGCTGGCGCTCGATGTCTTCGCTTCCATCCGCGTTTCGTTCCGTGATGTGGAACAGCCGCCTACCGACGACGTTGGCGAGAAGATGGTGCTTACGGCGGTCCGCCAGGCGTATCAGCGCATGGGCCGGACGCCCCCGGCCGGGCTCGCAGCGAAGTACCAGGTGGCGATCCCGCTCGGGCGCGGCATGGGCGCGAGCGCCGTCGCCCGGGTCGCGGGCGTGCTGGCGGCGAACGAAGCCGAGGGCCGCCCACTCGACGAGGAGTCGTGCCTGGCCATAGCCAGCGACCTGGAAGGGCACGGTGACAATGCCTGCCCGGCCATGTTCGGCGGCATGCAGGTTTGCGTGGGAAGCGAAGGACGCTACCTGCACGTTGCCTGCCGCTACCCGCAGGATGCCCAGCTGGCAATCCTGGTGCCCGACCACTCGATGGCCACCAAGGATGCGCGCCGCGTGCTGCCCGAGAGCTACAGCAAGGCCGATACGGTGCACAACATCGGGCGGGCGGCGCTCTTCGTGGCGGCCATGGCCGCGGGACGGATGGACCTCCTCGATGAGGCCACGCAGGACCGTGTGCACCAGCCCCAGCGCGCGGCGCTCTTCCCGCCGCTCTTCGATATTTTCACAGCCGCTAAGGGTTCGGGTGCGCACGCGGCCTGGCTGAGCGGCGCGGGAAGCTCGGTAGCCGCCATCTGCAGCGGCGAAGGCGTGCGCGAAGTGGCGGCAGCCATGCTGGGGGCGCTCGAAGGCGCCGGGATGACGGGCCGGACGCTGGTAACCCGCATCGCGCCAAAGGGCGCTGAGGTGGCAACAGTGGAGCTCCTCGAGGCCTGAGATGCCCCTCCGGCGCGCTCGCGAAAGCGACCTGGACACGATCATCGGCCTCATCCGGGGGCTGGCGGAGTACGAGCGTGAGCCGCAGGCGGTGCAGCTCGAGCGTGAAGAGCTGCGGCTTCACCTTTTTGGTCCCGCGCCTGCTGCCGAGGTGATCCTCGCCGAATCGGATGCAGGCGAGGTGGCCGGGTTCGCCCTCTTCTTCCAGAACTTCAGCACGTGGACCGGCAAGCCGGGGCTCTACCTGGAGGACCTCTTCGTGCAGCCCCGGTTCCGCCGCGCGGGGTTCGGGCGCGCCCTGCTGGTGGAGCTGGCGCGCCTCTGCCTCGAACGCGGCTATGGGCGGTTCGAGTGGTCGGTACTCGATTGGAACGAACCGGCCCTCGCCTTCTACCGCTCGCTGGGGGCAGTGGCCATGGATGAGTGGACCGTGCACCGGGTCAGTGGCGAGGCGCTGCGCCGGCTGGCCACTGGCGGCGCGGGATAGCCGCCGGGTTCGGCCACCGCACCTGAGCCCGCAACGGGCGGCGGCGTGGGCCAGGAACCCCTCGACGAACAGGACGGGTCAGGCGAAGAGCAACCGCCCCCGGGGCTCCGGAACGGGGCGACCCAATTCCGTGGCGGTTTGAATCCATTCCCTGATCACCCGGCGAGCCTGCGCCACCGCCTCTTCATAGGTCGGTCCATCGGCAGCGCAGCCGGGTAGCTCGGGCACCTCCACGATGAAGGCTTCGTCGTCGTTGCTCCACCAGATGATCAGCTCATACCTGGGGGAAGTCTCGGAACCTGAGTCGGTACTTGACGATGACATTCCTCACCTGCCGCACCCGATATGCCTTTGCCAGACTAGCACGAGGCTGCAGATTCAGGATCTCATCGATTCCCGGAAAGGTGAAGATGTGATGGTCACCCTTGATTCGGCTCTCGAAGCCGAGGGCATCAAGAAGGCGCACGACGTCGCCGAAGGGAATGTTGGCGCCGGCGTGGCCACCGAGGACAGTATCGAGAACCTTCTCGATGCGCGTCATGGGCGCAGGATAGCCGCCGGGTTCGGCCACTGCACCTGAGCCCGCAACGGGCGGCGGCGTAGACTGGGGCGCATGCGTCACCAGACCCTTCACAGGGGTTCTGCCACTCCTGCCGAAGCGGCCGCCGCGCCTTACCTCTACATCCCCTTTACGGTGCCGGCGCGGTGCACACGCATCGAGGTGGCGTACGATTTCGGCGCCACGGGGGAAGGGGACCCGGTCATCGACATCGGCCTCTTCGATCCGCGCGGCACGGAGCCGCTGACCGGGGGGTTCCGGGGCTGGAGCGGCTCGGCCCGGCGGCAGTTCTTCGTGAGCCGCGAACGAGCCACCCCCGGGTACCTTGCCGGTCCGCTGCCGGCCGGGACGTGGAGCGTGGTCCTCGGGCTCTACACGGTCCCGGAGCCGGGCGTGCGCTGGTCGGTCACGATTGGGACCGAAGCCGTTGAGGGCAACAGCCCGGGCGACCCCCCTGAGCCGGGACTCCCGCCTGCGCGGCGCTTCGCTCGCGAACCGGCAGCCGGCAGGCGCTGGGTAGCGGGCGACTTCCACAGCCACTCCGAGCACTCTGACGGCAGGAACCCGATTGCCGAGATGGCGAGCTTTGCACTCGAACGGGGGCTCCGGTTCCTGGCGATTACCGACCACAACACCGTCTCGCACCACGCCGAAGTGGACGCCTTCGACCACCCGCGCCTGCTGCTCATCCCCGGCGAGGAGGTGACCACCTACAGCGGCCACGCCAATACGTGGGGCCTGCGCGAATGGGCCGACTTTCGCGTGTCGACGGACGAGGAGATGCACCGCCTCTTCCGCTGGGTGGCCGCCCGTGGCGCCCCGTTCTCGATGAACCACCCGAAGTCAGTTGGGCCGCCATGGCTGCTCTGTGACCCGGGCTTCGCCATCCGCGAGGTGTGGCAGGCGCCATGGCGCTGGTACAACTGGGAGTCGGTGCGCGACTGGGAGGCCGAGCTCGCGGCCGGAAGGCGGGTGGTCCCCGTTGGGGGGAGCGACGCGCACAGCGTGCCCCCCGCCGAGCCCATGCACCCGCACCACATCGGCGACCCCACGACGTGGGTGCAGGTGGAAGGAGAGGTCTCGGAGGAGGCCATCCTCGCGGCGGTGGTAGAGGGCCGGACCTCCATCTCGGAGTCGCCGGGCGGGCCGTTCGTCGCACTCGTTGCGGGAGGAGAGGGGCATCCGGTGGAGGTGGAGTGGGAACGCGCCGGCGGCTGCTCGCTCGTCCTTGTTGCCGATGGCGAGACGCGCCAGGAACTGGAATTGCCGCGACAGCGGGGACGGCTGGCCCTCCCGGCCGGGCTGCGCTTCGACCACTACCTGCGGGCGGAGCTGCGAAGCCCGGGCCCATTGCCCGGCGACCATGCGTTGACGCGCGCGCTGGCTGCGCCTGTGTGGGCGGAGCGTTGACGGGAGGAGTGCCCGGCTTCCGGGGCCGCGGGTCTCAGGGAGTGGACTCGCCCGCGGTGGCGTAATAGGCCGGCTCGGAAGCGGTCTTCGGGTCGCGCACGGCGATCTCGGCGGCAATGAGCGAGAAGGCCTCGCCAAGTGCCGCGAAGGTGGCAGCCGGGTCTCCCGTGAGATACGACGTGTCGAGCGCCTTCGTGCACGCCTGCTCGTAGGCCGAGCCGGCCCCCCCTTCGCGCGCGATGACGTCGACCGAACACATTAGCCGGGCCTCGCCCTGGCGCCCGGAGACGGCTCCCTGGCTGCTGCCCGGGGTTCCCCGTATCCAGAGGGCGAGCGCGGCGCGGGCGCCCAGGACCTGGACGGCAAAGCGCTGCACGGGGGTGACCGCGGGGTTGGCGCTGCAGGCGAGGGCCCCGATCTCGGACTTCGTGGCCCGGTCGGCGCCGGCGGCGTCGGAGGCTTTCTTGCAGGCTTCGGCCCAACCGGCCGGAGTGCGAGAAGCGGCGAAGAAGGCTTCGACTTCAGCCCAGAACGCGGGGTCGTAGGTGTCGGCGGGTGCGCCGCTCTCGGGAGCTTCGGTGGAGAACCACCGCGAGAGGTCCATTTCGGGCAGCGTTACGGCGGCCGGTGTGCCCATGGAGGTGACGTAGGCGGGCGCGGCAGGCGCGGGCTGGGCACCGACGACGGGCAGGCCCGCAATGTCGATGCTCGCGCCGTAGCAGCGCGCGGTGCCCAGCAGCAACAGGGCAACAAAGAGGACGCCGAACTTGCCCACATCGCGATCATCGGCAAACGGTGCCCCTGGCGTATTGGGGACGAGCGCCCGTCCGCACCGGAACAGGTCGAGTCAGGCGAAGAACGTTATTCGAGCTCCTCGTCGAGGAACTCGTCCTCGTCCTTGTTGCGGCGCCAGAACATGAGGGCGGCCACAGCGGCGCCCGCGAGGGCAAGGATGCCCAGGAACTTCTTCATAGAGTGCCTCCGTGGGCGCATCGCGCGGCTTCACCGGCGGGGACCGCGCCGCGCCTCGATGGCAAAGCATACCCGCGCGCACGGGTTCCCGGTAGCCGGGAACCGGCGAGGGGGCAGCATGACTGTGTTCCTACTGAGACTGGCCGGGCGTGCGCGCCCCGCGGCCGGCAGCCGGAAGGGGGACAGCCTGTGCACGGGGGCCGGCCGCGTGCGGAGGGCTCTCTGAGTAGAGGTGTTCGCCGCAGGAGCTGCAGAAAAAGCGGCCGGGGACCGGGGTGGCGCCACCTTCGTAGACGCGCTGCCACTCTTCGCGGGGGTGATTGCAGGTCATGGCAGGACTGTGCACAAAGAGCGCCCGAACTCCAAGTAGCACGTGTCACCACCACAACGGGAGAAGGGCCGGTCAGTCCCTTTCGGGCACCACGATGGCGCCAGTGGGGCAGGCCTTGAAGCAGCGTCCGCAGCGAATGCACTCCTCGGCCCAGATCTGGTAACCAAGGACGTCGCGCTCGCCGGTGAGGTCCGCCATGTCCCCGCCCGCGACGATGCTCACCCGGTGGATGGCGTCGACGGGGCAGACGAGCACGCAGGCCTGGCACGCGGTGCAGTCATCGAGGATGACGGTGGGAAGAAGGCCGCAGAAGAGGCAGCGCGCCAGGTCGAGTTGCCAGCGCCGCGCCCCCTCGCCCGCCCCCGTCAGCGTGATCGCACCCGACGGGCAGGCCTCCGCGCAGGCCCCGCCGCAGTCGCAGCGCGCCGGGTCGAGGACCGGGCGCCCGCGCAGCGCCGCGGGCGGCGCCTCCGC
>WBZY01000493.1_pt1 | contig 29442 bp, 27 predicted proteins | sample 5204191 | NCBI WGS metagenome assembly WBZY01 (sample SAMN12344363, study PRJNA552823) | activated sludge metagenome | biome: Activated sludge suspended growth; feature: Anammox Sidestream; material: Wastewater; isolation source: activated sludge from anammox sidestream of wastewater treatment...
TATCCGCTTCTTCTCCTCGCCCAGACTGCGGTCGTCTTCGGCCTCGGTCATTGGCTGTATCGCTCCGTCAAATCGAAACGCGTCATCCTCTGGCTGGGAATCCTGTTCAACGTCGGCATCCTGCTCTGGTTCCTCGTCGGCGGGACATACTTGAAAGGCGTTCTGGAGATCAACGCCTCGAACGCGCGAACGATCCTGCCGCTTCTCGTCCTGCCCGTCGGCGCGTCGTATTACGCGCTCAATGGCATTTCCTACCTCATTGACATCAACTTAAAACTTTCCAAGCCGACCTCCAACTTTGTGGATTTTGCCCTCTACCTGGCCTGGTTCCCAAAGTTGATCTCCGGCCCGCTGGAGCGCGCCCGAAAATTCCTGCCGCAACTCGCCGAAAAACGGACGGTGGACGACGAAGCCCTCGCCTCCAACCTGACCCTCATCCTGGTCGGCCTCTTCCGCGCTTCCCTCCTCGGCGGCCTGCTGACTCTCTTCCTCCCCGCCATCCCGCTTCAAGACCCCGCTTCGCACGGCGCGCTCGTTTTGCTGTGGGCGCTGGTCACCTACATGTTTTACCTCTACAACCAATTCGCGGGCTACACCGACATCGCGCGCGGCGTGAGCGGACTCTTCGGCATCCAGCTCAGCCGCAACTTCAACGCGCCCTTCTTCTCGAAAGACGTCTCCGACTTCTGGACGCGCTGGCACATCAGCCTCTCGCAGTGGCTGCGCGACTATATCTACATGCCCGTCAGCCGCGCCTTTTTGCGGAAGAATCCCAGCCGCACCAACATCCCCAACCTCATCGTTCCGCCGCTCGTCACCATGCTCATCAGCGGACTCTGGCACGGCGCGGACTGGAACCACCTCGTCTGGGGCGCGCTGATGGGACTGCTCATCATGTTCGAGAATATCCGCATGTTGTCGCGTCCCGCGCAGGCCGAGGCCTCGATCCCGCTCTGGCGCAGGATTCTCTCCCGCTCCTGGCTGATCCTGCTGATGGCCGCGTCCACCGTCCCCTTCGTGTTAGACTTGAAGCAGACCTACGTCTTCTTCGCCCGCATCGTCAAAGGCTGGGACGGCGTGATGTTCGACCTGCGCCCCGCGGCGCCTGTCATCCTGTCCCTGCTGGTTGACTGGTTCCAGCAGCGCGGCAAAGACGAATTGGTTTTCCGCAAATGGCCGTTCTGGGCGCAGGCGATCCTGCTCGCGTTGATCCCGCTGGCGGTCATTGTCATCACGAAACTACAAAGCGCGCCGCCGGTGTTCGTCTACCCGTAAAATCGGAACCGAAGAGCGTCCCGCGCCGCCATAAAATCGAAGGAGTCCTCCCATGGATCGAAACGAAGCCCTGCAAAAAATTCGCGCCTTCACCTTGAAGGAACTGCTCAAGAATCCCGATTATCCCCTCAAGGACGACGAGCCGCTCTTCTCCAGCGGACTCATCGATTCCTTCGCGATGGCGCAGGTGGGCGTCTTCATCGAGACGGAATTCGACCTCTACATCCCCGATCCCGAATTGACCGTGGAAAACATGGACACGGTGACGTTGATCGCCGACAAAGTCCTCGCGGGTTTGGCGGAGCGGTAGGACAGATCCCCGAAAGAGAAAAAATGGCATATCCGTTCATCAATCCCGTCGAAGTCCTCCAACGCCGCGCCGCGGAGACTCCCGACCGTCTCTCGCACCTGCTCCTCGGCGCGACGGAGGCGGAGGACCACAGCCTCACCTACAGCCAGTTGGACGCGGAAGTCAAAAGTATGGCCGCCTTCCTGCAAAGCATAGCCGAACCGGGCGAACGCGCGCTGTTGGTGTACCCGACCAGCCTGGAATTCATCGTCGCTATGTACGCCTGCCTGTACGCGGGCATCGTCCCCATCCCGACAAACCCGCCGGGGATGAACCGCTCCGCCCAGCGGCTGGAGGCCATCGCCAAAGACGCGCGGGCGCGCCTCGTGCTGACCACGCCCGAATACCAGGCCGCGTTCCTCGCGGAGGCCGCGCAATTCCCGGACTTCGCCGCGCTGAAATGGGTCACGCGCGAGACGGTCCGCGCGGGAGGCGGTCATAGCTTGAAAATCCCGGAGATCAAACCCGAGTCGCTGGCCTTCATGCAGTACACGTCCGGGTCCACGAACATCCCCAAAGGCGTGCTGATCAGTTATCGCAACTTCTCGCATAACATGCACGCCCTGCACGAAACGCGGGTACGAGGCGGCGAATACGCGGACGATTCGGCTGTCCTGACCTGGACGCCGCTTTTCCACGATATGGGCCTGTTGATCGGGACGTTCCTGACGCCGATGGACGGCACGCCCAGCATTTTGATGCCGACCATCCAGTTCATGCAAAACCCGCTCAACTGGCTGAAGGCGATCCAAAAATTCAAAGTCACCGCCTCGGGCGGACCGAATTTCGCCTACGACCTATGCGTGAACAAAATCCCATTGGAAAAATGCGAGGGGCTGGACCTATCCAGCTGGAAGATCGCCTACAACAGCGCGGAGCCGGTGCGCGCCGAGACGCAGGCGCGCTTCGCGGAGAAATTCGCGCCGTTCGGATTCCGCCCCGAAGCGCTGGCTCCCTGCTACGGCATGGCGGAGACGACGCTGGTGATTTCGTTCTACACCGGCGAAAAGCGGACAATTGCCCAACGCTTCCGCCGCGCGGACTTTGAGGAGGGGCGGCTCGTCCCCAGCGACTCAAACGACCCGAAAGAAAGCGTGGAAGCCGTCAGCTCGGGGACGCCGCTGGCAGATTATCAGATCGCCATCGTCCATCCGAAGAGCCGCAAACGCTGCGCGCCCGACGAGGTTGGCGAGGTCTGGATCAGCGGCGACAGCGTGGGCGAGGGCTATTGGAACCGTCCCGACGATACAAAACACACTTTCGGCGCGCACATTGCCGGGACGCACGAAGGTCCTTTCCTGCGGACGGGCGACCTTGGCTTCATGTATGACGGTCATCTTTACATCACAGGCCGACTTAAAGACCTGCTGATCGTGCGCGGACGGAACTATTATCCGCAAGATGTGGAGATGACGGTCGAACGGACGCACCCCGCCCTGCGCGCGGGAGGCGGCGCGGCCTTCTCGGTCGTCGAGGACAACGTGGAGCAGTTGATCGTCGTCCACGAGACGCAGCGCCGCGAGCTTGAAGGCGTGGATTGGAACGAGGTCGTCAAACAGATCCGCGCCAACATCGCGCGGGAGCATGGCATCCGCGCCCACGCGGTGATCCTCATCCGCCGCGCGACCATCGCCAAAACGTCGAGCGGAAAGATCCAACGCTCGGAGATGAAACGTCGCTATTTGGAGAACGAGTTGGAAATCGTCGCCGAATGGCGGGCGCCGTCCTGAAATCAAAACTTCCGAAGCCGTGCGGCTTCGGAAGTTCGCTAAAAAAATTGACGCAGGCTTCGGGTTGCCTGCGTCCTTGCATTGACCTGTCGGGGCGCCGAGATTTGAACTCGGGACCTCACGGACCCGAACCGTGCGCTCTACCGGGCTGAGCCACGCCCCGAAACAGTTCCTTTCCTTGTGAAAGGCAAGCGGCATTATACCTGCCGCGTTCCCTTTTGGCAACCCTACGGATTCAATGTCACCGCCACGCTGTAGAGATAGGCGATCATATTGAAACGCGGGTCCATCTGGCGCAGCGTCAGGCGCGCCTGAGTGACCGCGGCGACTTTGAACGGGATGACGGTGGCGAACGGCACATGGGTATCGCCGGCTAGCGCCAACTGTCGCGTCGCCAACACCCGGCCTCCCTCGTCCACCAATTCAAGGATGACGGGCTGGTCGGTCACGGGCCAGAACGCGCCGTCCACCGTCAACGCGCCGCCGGAGACGACCGCTTTGTCCAGCGGAGAGTAGAAGACGGCGCGCTCGAAAGGCGGATCGGGCGGATTGACGCGGTTCAGACCCGTCGGCAGGAGCGTCACATGGATGGAGTTCAGCGCTTCGAGACGTCCCGCCTTGTCGGTAATGCTGGCTTCGAGACGCGCCAACTCGTTCACGCGGACCTCGAAGGGAATCTCCAGGTAAAGTTCCAGTCCCGGCGGCGGCACGTCCTGGACGCGCGTCAGGTCGCGGGCCAGCAGGCGGCCGTCCTCGCCGAAGAGGGTCACCTGCACGAGATTCGTCTCTCCCGGCAGGACGTACAGTTTGAGTTGCAGCGGGGACACAAGCACGGACATCGGTCCGGGGGCGAGAAAATGAAGACGCGCGTTCGGCGCGGGCGGGATGGGCGTGGGCGTCAACGTGACCGTGGGGGTCGGCGTTTCGGTGGGAAGAGGCGTGACCGTCGGCGAGGGGAGCGCCGCAAGGGCAGTGGCGTTGAGCGCGGCTGCGGTCTGCGCGATAGCCGTTGGCAGGACCTCGGCGGGAATCGGCGTCGGGTAGGAGGAGGTCGCGGAGGCGCATCCGCTCAAGGTCAGGAGGGAAGCGAGGAGGAGGGTCGGTCGCAGGAGACGATTCATGGGTCAGATAGAGAAACCAGGTTTCCGGGGAAACCTGGTTTCTGTCTTCGTAAGTTACAGCCCGTAGATGTCGCTGAACTTCGTCTCGAGGTAACGCAGGTAGGGCGCGGGGTTGATCCTGGAGCCGGTCACTTTTTGGACGAGGTCCTGCGGCTCGTACTTGCGGCCATGCACGTGGATGTTGGCGCGCAGCCAGCCGAGCAGGGCGTCGAATTTGCCTTTGCGGATCTGCGCGGAGAGGTCGGTGATGTCGGCGTTGATCTTTTCCCAGAGTTGCGCGGAGATGAGGTTGCCGAGCGAGTAGGTGGAGAAGTAGCCAATGCCGCCGAACGACCAGTGGATGTCCTGGAGGACGCCCCGCGCGTCGTCGGGAGGCGTGACGCCGAGGTATTCGTTCATCTTCGCGTTCCACAGCGCGGGCAGGTCTTTGAGCGTCACCGAGCCTTCGACCATGGCGATCTCGATCTCGAGGCGGAGCATGATGTGCATGTTGTAGGTGGCCTCGTCCGCTTCGACGCGGATGAACGACGGCTCGACTTTGTTGATGCCCTTGTAGAAGGCGCGCAGTTTCACGTCGCCGAGCTGCGAGGGGAAGGTCTTTTGCAGTTCGGGGTAGAAGTGTTCCCAGAAGGCGAACGAGCGGCCGACGAGGTTTTCCCACATGCGCGACTGCGATTCGTGCACGCCCAGCGAGGCGCCGTTGGCGAGGGGCGTGCGTTCGAACGAGGGATGGATGCCGCCTTCGTACAGGGCGTGTCCCGCCTCGTGCATGGAGCCGAAGATCGCGCTGTTGAAGAATTTCTCGTCGTAGCGCGTGGTGATGCGCACGTCGTTGATGCTGAAGGAGGTGGTGAAGGGATGCGGCGATTTGTCCTGCCGATAGTGATCCCAGTTGAAGCCGAACGCGGTGACGACTTTCTCGCCGAAGGCTTTCTGCTTCGCCTCGGGATATTTCTTATACAGGAAGGACGCGTCCACCTGCTTTTTCTCGGCGATGGCTTTGAGAAGTTTCACCTGCTTTTTGCGGAGTTCGGCAAAGATGGCCTGCACTTCGGCGGTCTTCATGCCCGGCTCGTAATCGTCCAGCAGGGTGTCGTAGGGATGGTCGGCCTTCGGGAAGAAGCCGATGTAGCGCTTCGTCAGGTCGAGGACTTTGGCGAGGTGCGGCTCGAAGATGGAGAAATCGGACTGCTGGCGCGCCCTCATCCAGCCTTCGTGCGCGGCGGTCGTGACCTGGGCCTGCTCCACCACGAACTCGGGCGGGACGCGCGTCGCCTTGTCGTAGTCGCGGCGCGTCACGCGGACGATGGCGGCCTCGTCCGATTCGGCGGGGAAGGCGTCCTTGAGTTCGTCCAGCAGTTTCCCCACCCGGTCGCTGGTGAATTTTTCGTGGGAGATCTTGCCGAGCGTGGCGAGCTGGTTGCCGCGCGATTCGGCGGCGCCGCGCGGCATGTAGGTGTTCTGGTCCCAGCCGAGGACGGCCGCGGCGTGGTTCAGGTCCGCAATCTCGGCGAGGACGGCTTTCAATTCATTGAATTTGTCTTGCATGGATGGCTCCTGGGGATGGTGAGTAGATAGAGAGAACAGAGAGTAGAAAACAGAGAACAGTGTGTAGCGGGTATTTCATGTGTACGTGTCTACGTAATGTACCTGCCTACGCCACTTTCCAGCGCAGTTTTTCCCCGCGCAACGCGGCGAGGACTTCGTGGGCGATGTCTTCCGCCGCGCGGGACTGGGCTTCGGCGGTCTGCGCGCCGACATGCGGGGTGGCGATGACGCGCGGATGCTTGACCAGGTCCGTCGCGCCGGGCGGCTCGGACGCGAACACATCCAGCGCCGCGCCCGCGATCTTGCCCGATTCGATGGCGGCCAGCAGCGCGGCCTCGTCAATGATGCCTCCCCGCGCCGCGCAGACGACGCGCGCCCCGTCCTTCATTCTGGCGAACTGTTCGGCGTTGAACATGCCGCGCGTTTCGGGGAGCAGCGGCAGGTGCAGGGACACAAAGTCGGAGCGCGCCAGCAGTTCGTCGCGGTCCACAGGCTCGGCCACGCGGCCGCGAATTTCGTCGGGCGTGAGCAGGGGGTCGTAGCCCAGCACGTTCATGCCGAAGGCGCGGGCGCGGCGCGCCACTTCCGAGCCGATGTGTCCCATGCCCAAAATGCCGAGCGTCTTGCCGTACAACTCCGCGCCTTCGAGTTCCTTTTTGAGCCACTGTCCCTGCTTCATGGACGCGTCGGCGCGGGGAATTTCGCGCGCCAGGGCGAGGAGCAGGCCGAAGGTCAGTTCCGCGACTGCCAGCGTGGTCGAGACGGGGGCGTTGACGACGGTCACGCCGCGGGATTTGGCCGCGGCCAGGTCGATGTTATCCACGCCCACGCCGGCGCGTCCGATCACCTTCAGGCGGGTCGCGGCTTCGAGCAGCGACGCGGTCGCCTTCGTCCGCCCGCGGACGATGAGCGCGTCGTAGTCGGCGATGATCTTGACAAGTTCGTCCGCGGCGATGCCCGTGCGGTCATCCACGGAACAGGAACGCAAAACGGCCTGAGCGGAGGCGTCGAGGCCGTCGGTGATGAGGATATGAAATGTAGACATGGGGATATTATAAAAGGGGAAGGTTGAAGGTACAAGGTGGAAGATCGGGCGGCGGGCGCTCCGTCGAGCGCGCTTATTCTTACATTTTTGCAAGAGGACGGCGGCAAAGAATATCGCCTGTCCAGTCAGGTATAATCCACCCGCGCCGACAGGGGTTCGCCCCTTTTGGCGGGCAAGGCGGAGCAGACGCCTGATCAATCCATTCGCGCGGGGATGTTTTTCGCGGCACGTCGGCGGGCGACGCCGTTCCTGTAGTTGACGCGACGAATCCCCTTTCGTAATTTTCGGTTCGAGAAGCAAGGAGAAGGTATGAAGACAAAATTTTATTTTTTCAGGATGCTAACTCTCCTGGTTTTGGCCGGGCTGACGTTCGGCAAAGCCGTCACGCCGGTCGGAGCGGCCGGGGCGAACGACGACTTCGACACATCCACAGAGATAACCAGCCTGCCTTTCAGCGTCGTCGAGGACACGACTGCCGCGACCGCCGCGATGGACGACCCGGCATTTCCCTGCGGGAGTTTGGATGCCGGCTCGAACACGGTCTGGTACAGCTTCACCCCCACCGAAAACGGGACCTTATACGTCAACACCCACAACAGCGATTACGACACCATGCTGGCGGTCTGGACCGGCGAGCGCGGCAGTTTGACCAATGTGGCCTGCAACGACGATTACGTCGGAGAGACATCCGCTCTCCGCGTCGCGCTCACGGCCGGCGTCGCTTATTACATCGAGGCGGCAGATAAGAATGGGACTGGCGGAAATCTTGACCTTTACGTCAATTTCGGCGGGACCTGCGCTGATGGTCTCAATGACGAAAACAACCTTCCCTTGTTCACCACCCGGGATAATCAGGACGAAAGCAACAGCGGCAACGGCGATTGCGACATGGATGATTATCTCTTCAAAACCGATGAAAATACGCCGATCGAATTCACGATCAATGTCCCGTATGCCGACGGATTGACCAGCGTGGATCTCTTTCTGCTCGCTAAAGATGTGGACATTGGAGAAATAGACAATGTGTACTTCAACGGCAACCTGGCCGGGGTCTTGACCGGCGCCAATGAAGAATGGTCCACGACCATCCTGTCCATCGACCCGGCCTGGGTCGTGCAGGGCGACAACCTGGTCAAAATCGAAATCACAGACACCGGTTGGGCGGTGAACGTGGACTGGGGGCAGCTTGTGCTGAACGGACAACCCAACGGCGACGCCACAATCCGTTCACTGACGACCGATCAACCCTCTTATGTCGCTGGAAATACCATCAATGTGACGATCGAGGTGGACGGTCCCCTGCCCACACAGCAACTACGGACCGAGATCAACCTGCGAAACGAGACGGGCGCCATCATCGCCGGCGACACCATCGACCATACCATCACCAGCACGGACGAGGGTCCGGTTGACGATCCGGTTGTGGCTTCTCTCGCCATCCCGGCGAACCTCGCGTCGGGCGCGTATGAAATTCAGGCCATCGTTTATGACAGGCTTCCCAACCTGTTCCAGGATTCTGAGTCAATACCGGCCGCGATCTACAAAAAGCAGACTTTGACCGTCCGCTCGGCCGGGGCGTACGACGGGCATATCCTGGAGACCTCGGAAAAGAGCAACAAGGGAGGCGTCATCAGCCCTAGCGGTTCCATGTTTTATCTTGGAGACGACGCCTCGAACCGCCAATACAAAGCCATCCTTTCCTTCAACACCAGCGCGCTGCCAGACAACGCGGTCATTGACAAGGTCACGCTCAAGATCCGAAAAGCCGGGCTGACGGGAATGAATCCATTCCTCAAACTGGGCTGGCTGAAAGCGGATATCCGCAGGCCCTACTTCGGCGCGAACGTCAAGCTGGCGGCCAGCGATTTCCAGGTTGCCGCGAACAAGCCCGCGATCGGGACGTTTGGCAAGACGCCGGTCAACAACTGGTACAGCGCGGTCCTCGGAAAGACCGCCCATCCCTTCATCAATCTGAAAGGCACGACGCAATTCCGCCTGCGCTTCACCCTCGACGACAATAACAATAGACGCGCAGATTACATGAAGTTCTTCAGCGGCAATTACAAGACCGCGTCCATGCGCCCGATGCTCATCATCGAATATCACGTGCCGTAACCTGCGCGAGTTTCACGCGCGAACAAAAAAAGAGACCAGGTTTCTTGCGGAACCTGGTCTCTTGCTCATTGTCGTTCTATTCGTACCGCAGCGCCTCCACAGGTTCCAAATTCGCGGCGCGGTTGGCGGGGTAGATGCCGAAGAACAGTCCCACCGCCGCGGAGAAGATGGTCGCGAGCAGGATGGCGTCGAGGCCGATGCGCGGGTAAAAGGGAGTCCCCGAAGCGACGGCCACCTTTTCCACGATGAACGAGATCAACCATCCAAAGAGAATGCCGATGATGCCGCCAAAGAGACTCAGCAGCGAGGACTCGGTCAGGAACTGGATGAGGATGTCGCGTTTGCGCGCGCCGAGGGCCTTCCGCAGGCCGATCTCCTTCGTCCGTTCGGTGACGGAGACCAGCATGATGTTCATGATGCCGATGCCGCCCACGAGCAGGGAGATGGCCGCGATGCCGCCGAGGAAGATCGTCAACACGCTGGTGATGGCAGCCGCAGTTTGCAGGAAGTCCTGCTGGCTGAAGACGGTGAAATCGTCCGCGCCGATCTCGGTGCGATGGCGCGTCCGCAAAATGGCGGAGACCTGCTCCACCGCGCTCGGCACGGATTCCGAATCCACCACCTGGACGAGGAGCATGTCCACCTGGTCGCGTGTGCGGCGCTGGATAAGGCGCGTCTGCGCGGCGCTGTATGGAATCAAAACCTGGTTATCTTCCGAGCCAAACATCCCGCCGCCTTTGGCGCTTAACACGCCGATAATGCGGAAGGGCTGCCCTTCGATGGTGATCTGCTCGCCCACGAGGCCGTCGTGGCGCCCGAACAATGTGTCGGCGGTCTCGGGTCCGATCACGGCCACCGAGGCGCGCCCGAGCAGGTTCTCTTCGGTGATGGCCTCGCCTTCCGTCAGCGTATAGTTGCGGAGCGGGAAGTAGTCGGGCGTCACGCCGGAGACGTTAACGGTGGCAGTCTGCCCGGCGGCGCTGATGAGCAGACTATCTTGCAGGACGGGCGCGACCAGTTCCACCGAGGGGGCCGCGAACGGGTCCGCGATGGCCGCGGCATCCTGCAGCGTCAACGGTTTGGGGTTGCGGACTTCCGTCCCGCCGCCCATATGCCCGCCGCCGCGAAAGACGAAGAGCAGGTTCGTCCCGATCCCGCTGATGGAGCCGGTGATGCTGTCCTGCGCGCCGGTGCCGACCGCCAGCATCGCGATCACCGCCGCCACGCCGATGACGATTCCCAGCACGGTCAGGCCGGAGCGCATCTTGTTCGAGCCGAGGCTTTCGAGGGCCTCGAGAATGGCCTGCGAGAAATTCATTGCGCGCCTCCCTTCGCCAGCCCGTCGAACTCCACCAGCCCGTCGTGCAGGCGGACGACGCGCTGGGTCTGCTCGGCAATGAGCGGGTCGTGCGTGACGATGATGAGCGTGGCGCCGCGTTCCCGGTTCAGACTGAGCAGCAACTGCATGATCTCTTTACCGACCTTGCTGTCGAGGTTGCCGGTCGGCTCGTCGGCCATGATGATGGCGGGCTGGTTGACGATGGCGCGCGCGATGGCGACGCGTTGCTGTTGCCCGCCCGAAAGTTCGGTGGGACGATGCGTCATACGGTCTTCAAGTCCCACCGCTTTCAAGGCTTCGGCGGCGCGCTGCCGCCGGTTTTCCACCCGGCCCGCGTAACGAAGCGGCAGTTCCACGTTGAAGAGCGCGGTCTGGCGCGAGAGCAGGTTGAAACTCTGAAAGACGAATCCCACTTTGCGGTTGCGGACGCTCGCCAGCTGGTCGTCGGTCATCGCCGCCACCACCTCCCCGTCCAGCGTGTATTCGCCCGAGGTCGGCCGGTCGAGACAGCCGAGGATGTTCATCATCGTGGATTTGCCCGATCCCGACGGCCCCATGATGGAGACCACCTCGCCGCGCGCGATCTTCACCGACGCGCCGCGCAAGGCGTTCACTTCCACTTCGCCCATCTTATAGGTTTTCACCAGGTCGTTTGCGACCACCACCCAGTCTTGATCCATATCGCCTCTATCGCATGAACGGCGGACCGCCGCCCGCGCTGGACGCGGCCGGCGGGTTGAGGATGATGAGATCGCCCACCTCGACGCCGCCTCCTGCCAGCACGGACGCGGTGTCGGACGAAGACCCAAGACTCACCTCCACCATGACGGGGTTGCCGTCCCGCAGAACGTAGACCACCCGCTTGCCGTCCACGAGTCGGACGGCGCGGTTCGGGATGAGGATCTGGTCTTCGAGTTTCTTCACCGTGATATTAACCGCCGCGGTCATGCCGGGCTTCACCTGTTTATCCGCGTCCATAATACGGACGGTGACGGTGAAATTGACCACGCCCTGCACCACGTTCCCCGCCTCGGCCACCTGCGTCACTTCGCCGTGATACTCCTTCCCCAGGATCGCGTCGAACGTGAGCGTGACGGGTTGACCCGCCGCGACGTGATTGATATCCACCTCAGACAGTTCCACGTCCACCAGCAGGTGAGACAGATCGTCCACGCGGAAGCCGGCCATGCCGGCCGTCACCTGGTCGCCGGGCAAAAGGCGGACGTCGGTGACCGTCCCCGCGAAGGGCGCGGTCAGGCGCGCCATGTCGAGGGTGGCCTGCGCCGCGTCCACGCGCGCCTGCGCGGCGGCGATGTCGGTCGAGTTGGGCCCGTCCTTCAGGCGGTCGTAGGCGCGCTGGGCGTCGTCGTACTGCGCTTTTTTGAGATCCATATCGGCTTTGGCGTCCGCCAGGGTCTGGTCGTCCACCTGGTCCACAGTGACCGTCTCAAGGGTGGCGACTTTCCTGCCGCGTATCGTGGTGTAGACGACGCGCTCATATTCATAGTTGCCGGTTTCCATCGCGTCGTATTTACTTTTGGCGTTGTCGTATGCGGTTTCGGACGCGCGCAGGGCGATCCACGCCTGGGCGCGGGCGGTGTCTGAAGCCATCAGGTCGTCGAGCGCGCGCTGCGCGTTGGCGAGGTCTGCCTGCGCGAGGATGACGTTCTGCGAGACCGATCTCGGCGCGAGAGAGGCGAGGACGGCGTCCGCCGTCACCCGCTCGCCCACCGAGACGTTGACTTTGTCCACCAAACCGCCGGTCTGCCAGACGAGCGTCGCGCTCTGGCGGGCGCGTACCGTGCCGGTCGCGCCGACGGTGGCGATCAGTTCGCCTCGTTCAACTTTGACGGTTTGATACGTCGTCTGCGCGCTCCCCTGCCCGCGCCAGGCAAAGAACGCCAGGCCCAACGCGGCCAACACAACGACGAGGATCACGATCTTTTTTCTGGTTTTGAGAAATTGCATCATACAATTGTCCTCCGACAAGCCTATTCTACCCGCTTCGCAAGGAGCGGCAAGCCGCAGGCGGAAAAATTTACGAAATCCTTACACTCCGCCCGCGCGCCGCCCCCGCAAAATCGGACAAAAAGCGGGTAAAATCGCCCAGGCGACATGTGACGATTGTCGTCGGGTTTGGTGACATTTTCGCCTTCATCCATCCAATTAGATTCGGTATCATCGTTGTAATTCAGCATTATTAATGAGGAACCCCCCATGCAGGCAGTCCCAAGCGAATTCCTGGATATCGACCGAAAAGCCCGCGCCAACAAACCTTTCTTCGATCTCGACCTGCGCCCGCCCGAAGAGCGTTCCTGCGACTTCGACGACGTGGTCATCGAGTTCGACGCCGAACGCGCCATGGTGGAGGCCGCACGCTGCATCCATTGTCCCGACCCCGCGCCGTGCATGACGGCCTGCCCCACGCACAACGACATCCCGTCCGCGATGTGGCTCATCGAGCATGGACGCTTCGAGGAAGCCGCCGACCTCTATCACCAGACCAGTTCCCTGCCCGAAATTTGCGGACGCGTCTGCCCGCACGAGGCGCTCTGCCAGGGTTCGTGCGTGCTGAACAAACACCAGACGCCCGTCCTGTGCGGCGAACTCGAAGTCTTTTCGGTGGACTACAAACGCCGCCACGCGGGACGCATCCTGCCGGTCGGCGCGCCGACGGGAAAGCGGGTCGCCATCATCGGGGCCGGACCCGCCGGGCTGGGCTGCGCCGACCAACTCGTCCAGCGCGGACACGAAGCGACCATCTTCGAGTCCAAGCCCGCGCCGGGCGGTCTGCTCGTTTACGGCATCCCCAACTTCAAACTTCCCAAAAACGTCTGGCAGGAAAAATGGGAGGAGTTCGAGCGCGCCGGGGTTAAGTTCGTCCCCAACACCTACATCGGCAAAGACAAGACCATTGACGAGTTATTCGCCGAGGGCTTCGACGCGGTCTTCATCGGCGTCGGCTCGGAGATCGACGCGAAAATGGAAGACACGCCCGGCACCGACCTGCCCGGCGTCTACGAAGCCACCGACTTCCTCATCCGCGGCAACGTGGAGCGCGACCTGCTCCCGCCCGACATGCTCCAGCCCCTGGAGATGGGAAAGCGGGTGGTGGTCATCGGCGGCGGCGACACCGCCTCGGACTGCCTGCGCACCGCCCTGCGCCTCGGAGCCGAGGAGGTCACCTGTCTCTACCGCCGCACCGAAAACGAAATGCCCGGCGGAAAGAAAGACCGCAAGATGGCGAAAGACGAGGGCGCCAAATACCGCTTCCTCACCCAGCCGGTCAAATTCATCGCCGGCCCCGACGGAAAACTGGCGGCGGTGGAATGTCTTGAAATGAAACTGGGCGAACCCGACGCGAAGGGACGCCGAAAACCCGTCCCCATCGAAGGCTCGAACTTCAGCGTCGCCTGCGACACAGCCATCCTTGCCCTCGGCTACTGGCCCGACCCGATCATCGGGAAGACCACGCCCGACCTCGAAGTCCACAACTGGGGGCTGATCGCCGTCAAAGACAAAGCCACCGGCGCGACCACCCGCGAGGGCGTCTTCTCCGGCGGAGACTGTGTGACGGGCCCCGACCTGGTCGTCACCGCCATGGTTGGCGGGCGCAAAGCGGCCTGGGCAATTGACGAATATCTGCGGAAAAAAAGCGCAAGCGGAGATTAGAGAGAGCTTTAAAGACACGGAAAACGCCGCTAAAAAAACCACTTCCTGCCGCTAAGATCGCGAAGAACATTCAAAACCGAGAATTTTGAATGTTCGCTTGGATTTCATTGAAAATGAATCCGTAAATCCGTGTACAAAAAAGAGTTAAGGCTCTCCTGCAATTAACGGGAAAGAGCCAAACACAAAGGCGCTCAAAGGATGGAGCCGCGCCTATCTCACAGGATTTTCCTTTGTAGACTCCGCGAAGCGCCCTGTGGGTCGTGACCCTTCGTATTAAAAGGAAATTTCCCGTCAAAAACGGAGCTCCCTTGAACGTCAAATGAAAAACGGGACAGAGGCTTATAGTCTCTGTCCCGTGCGTAAAAACGAACGATCACTATTTCACGAAAGCGCGCGCAGCGCTCATTCGTGAGCCGCCGATTAAAGCAGCGGAGGCATGGTGGGAGAGGGGAGCGGCGTGGGCGACGGAGTGTTCAGCGGGGCTATCTTCTCCGATTTATTCGGGATGATGACGCTGTACCAGTAACCAAGAAGATGAATGCTCCCCGAATCGCCGGCAAATTCAGTCAAACCGCCGCGCAAAGTGCAGGAGATCGTGGTCTTTTCGGTGACGACCACGCACGCGAGCGGATAGGAATTACCGTGAATGGTGATCGTGGCGCCATGAATATTTGGGCTGCGTAAATGGGAGGCATCATAGGAGAAATTAAAGACAATTCCCTTTCCCACTACAAAATGGCTGTTCATCCATTTTGGAGGGGCGGTCGCCGCCAAAGCCTGGCTGGTGAGCGCAAAAGCGGAGACCACGATGACGATCAGGATCGAGCGTACGAAAAATTTTTTCATTTTTTGCTCCTTTACAATTTGGCGAATAGCTCCGCATTTTACTTCCTCCTCACGAGGCGTCAATCCCCCATCTGGCGCAAATTCGCGGCATTCGCGCCGAAAAATTCCCGACCTTGCTGCCGCCATGGATGGGAACGCCGCAATCCCCGGCAACTCGAATATTCCTCGTATAATATGCTCATCATCGCCGATTGGCAGGTACCCCGTCATGTCCCACGCCTCCTTCTAACCTGTAAGCCGCGTCCCCAGGCTCGCGCGGCGCAAGTACATCATGGCCTCCCCAACACCTGACACCTGACACTTATGGACCAAAAACGAATCACAGACGACCTCGATGCCCTGTTGGACATCCTCCCCGCCACCGTTCGGCACGCGGTCGAAAAAGCCAACGACAGCGAAAATCTGCTCGAAATCATCCTCGACCTCGGACGCGTCCCTACGGCGCGCTTCGTGGACCGCGAGATCATCCTGCGCGAGGCTGAAGTGACCCGCGCCGAAATTGACTATGTGGACGAACGCGTGGGCGAATTCGACGCCGACAACCGCGCCGGACTCGAACGCACCCTCCATCGCCTCTCCGCCATCCGCAACCGGCGCGACGCCGTGGTCGGCCTTACCCTGCGCGTCGGCCGCGCCGTCTACGGGACGATTGACATCATCGAAGACATCGTCAACTCGGGCAAGTCGCTGCTCATCCTCGGACGCCCCGGCGTGGGCAAGACCACCCTCCTGCGCGAGGCCGCCCGCATCCTGGCCGAGACCAAACGCGTCGTCATCGTGGACACCTCCAACGAGATCGGCGGCGACGGCGACGTGCCGCATCCCGCGGTGGGCAAGGCGCGGCGCATGCAGGTCAAAGCGCCGACTCTCCAGCACGAGGTGATGATCGAGGCGGTGGAAAACCACAACCCCGAAGTCATCGTCATTGACGAGATCGGCCGAGAACTCGAAACCCTGGCGGCGCGCACCATCGCCGAGCGCGGCGTCCAACTCATCGGCACGGCGCACGGCAACACGCTCGACAACCTGCTGCTGAACCCGACCCTCTCCGACCTCGTCGGCGGCATCGAAGCGGTGACCCTCTCCGACGAGGAAGCGCGCCGCCGCGGGACGCAGAAGACGGTGCTGGAACGACGCGCCCCGCCCACCTTCGACGTCCTCGTCGAGATCCAGACTCGCGACCGCTTCGCCGTCCACACCGATATCATGGCCTCGGTCGACGCGCTCCTGCGCGGCTTCCCGCTGCCGCCCGAAATCCGCACGCGCGACCCCGAGGGGCAGATCAAGATCGAGAAGGCCGCGCCCGCCCCCGGGTTCAGACTGGACGCGAAAGAGCCGACGAAACCCACGCCTCGCCGTCCCGGAAAAACGTCGGGATCTTCGACGGGACGCCAACCGGCCGCGGCCGTCGAGGAGACGCGTCCCGCCTCGCGCGTCGACTCCGCGCCCGCCGCCCCTGCCTCCGCGCTGGCGATGAAGACCGTCCGCGTCTATCCGTACGGCGTGGCGCGCAACCGCCTGCAGCAGGCCGCCAAACGGTTCGGCGTGCCGGCCGTCATCGTCCGCGATGTGGACGAGGCCGACGCGCTCGTCACCCTGCGCGCCTACTACCGCGACCGCCAGGCCACCATCATGGACGCCGAAGCGCGCGGCATGCCCATCTATGTGCTGCGCGCCAACACCGTCGCGCAAGTGGACCAATTCATGAGCGACCTGTTCAACCTGCCGTCCGAAGGCGTGACCGCCCGAAGCAGCGAACTCGACAACGTCCGCGACCAGACGCAGGCCGCCATCGCCGCCGTCCTCAACGGCGAGCGCTGGGTGGATCTGCCGCCTGGCCCCTCGCTCGTGCGGAGACTCCAACACGAGATGGCACGCACCGCAGAGTTGGTGAGTCACTCGTATGGGAAAGAGCCGCGGCGGCATGTGAGAATATTTAGGGAGTAGGCAAGTAGAGAGCAGAGAACGGTGCAGGTATGCACCGCCTCTGCTCTCTTTGCTTGCGTTTCGATCCGTTATGGAGGTAATTATGAAAGATGAAATATCGAAACTGCTTCAAGAAGTTGTGGACCAAGCCCCAAAAGAATTCACGCGCACGAAGAAAACAAGAACTCTTATCTTGATCTTGGTTCTCACGGTGCTGGTTGTTGGAACTGCAACGGTGAACTGGCTGGGTGAATCCATAAGCGGGTTCCTCGCCGTAATACTTCTGCTTGCCGTGGTCACAGTGCTAGGTTTCTGGTTGAATATGAGTTGGAGATGCCCGGTTTGCGATGAGATACCCGGCTCCATGTTAGGCAACCCGAAATTTTGCATTCAGTGCGGCGCAAAACTTGAAGAATAAACTATCTTTCCTTTGCGATAACCCAAATATCTGGGAAAACCTACCTTCCATTGGAACACCTGATACTCGGCAAGGATCAGGAAATGAGTTTCTTCAAACCAAATGAAGTGAAGAGTTTGAAAATAGCCTTCCAATGCAAGACGGTGTTTGAAGAATATTTTGTCAGTCGTACACGAAATTTGTATTCTTCCTGATACATTTTGTTGTTTCCCTGTATACTTACATTATGTTCATCACCCTCGAGGGCCCCGAAGGCTCTGGTAAGACCAGTCACATCCCTTACCTCGTGGAGTATTTTCGCGAGCGCGGACGCGTCATCTTCCCGACGCGCGAACCGGGCGGGACGTCCATCGGCGAGCAGATCCGCGAGATTTTGCATGACCTGAAAAACACGGAGATGCATCCCCGCACAGAGACGCTGCTCTACCAGGCGGCGCGGGCGCAGTTCGTGGAGCAGGTCATCCGCCCGCGGCTGGCGCTGGGCGAGATCGTTCTCTCCGACCGCTACTACGATTCGACGCTGGCCTACCAGGGCTACGGACACCAGCAGGAGCTGGAGCAGGTGCGGGCGCTGGTCCACTACGCCACCGGCGGACTCGTCCCCGACCTGACGATCCTGCTCGACGTGGACGTGGAGATCGGCCTGAAGCGCAAGCAAAAGGCGGACGAGTGGAACCGTCTCGACGCCTACACTGTGGACTTCCACCGCCGCGTCCGCGCGGGATACCTGGAGATGGCGGGACAGGACCCCGTCCGCTGGCGCGTGGTGGACGCGAGCCGCGAGTGGAAGTCAGTGCAGGAGGAGCTGAGGAAAGCGATTGAAGGGCGGTTATAAGAAGTTTGCTGTATAATCTTTCCTATGAGCCAGACATTCCAGAAGGTTCTAAAACTTATCGAGCAGAAACAAATTCTGATATCCGCTCACGGATACGATGAGTTGGCTCAAGATGACATTCTTGCGCGGGATATCCTGACGGGAGTCGCTGATGCGATCATCATTGAGGACTATCCCGATTATGCCAAAGGACCGTGCGTTTTAGTTCTTCAAAAGGACCATCATGGAAATCCCATTCATGTTGTCTGGGGTATTCCCAAAGAGGCTTCAACGCCTGCTGTCGTTATAACCGCTTATCGCCCTGATCCAAGACGCTGGTCTTCTGATTTTATGAGGAGAGTAAAATGACAAACCGACCGATCACCAAACTTGTCCATGTGGACGAATATGTTGCGGAAGTGGACATTGACTTAATTTATGCAGAAAACGATTGGTCTCCCTATCTTTCCGTATCGGATGCAGCCAAGCTCGACGACGTTCGCGAGGCTCTCAAACGAAAAGACATCGAGTCTGCATCTCGTCTTGCGCGAGTCTACAAGTTGCTGCCCGTTGCTGTGTAAAAAAATCGAGAAGGTCTTCAAGGTGCAAACGCCTCAAATTGCCAATTTGCTCCGCCATGAGGTACAATTCCTGCGCCAGCCCCCGTAGCTCAGTGGACAGAGTGTCGGCCTCCGGAGCCGAAGAGCGCGGTTCGAGTCCGCGCGGGGGCGCTGTCAACACCGCCGAAAGGCGGTGTTTGGTTTAAGTGTCGGGGGATGACGCCCGTCAAAATTCCCATAGTATAATTCCATCGAAAAACTCTCCCGGAGGCGCAATGACAGAACAAAAGATTCGTGTGCTGGTTGCCAAGCCCGGCCTGGACGGGCATGACCGCGGCGCGAAAGTGGTGGCGCGCGCCCTGCGCGACGCGGGGATGGAAGTCGTTTACACCGGCCTGCGGCAGACTCCCGAAATGATCGCGGAAGCCGCTTTGCAGGAAGACGTGGACGTGGTGGGGCTTTCGATCCTCTCCGGCGCGCATATGGCTCTGGTCCCGCGCGTGCTGGAACTGCTCAAGGCTAACGGTCAGGAACGCGTGAAAGTCTTCCTCGGCGGCATCGTCCCCGACGAAGACGTATCCCGCTTGAAGGAATTGGGCGTGGGAGGCATCTACGGCCCCGGCGCGTCCACCGAAGATATCGTCCGCGACGTCCGCGAGGCCGTGAAGTGACCGCAGGTCTGACGGTACGGTTCGCGAGCAGCGCGTAGGGACGCGGCAATGACTTTGGCAGAATCCGTCTTGAACGGCGACCGCCTCGCGCTGGCGCGCCTGCTGACGCAGGTGGAAAACGATTCCGCCGAGGGACGCGCCGCGCTGGCCGAACTCTTTCCGCAGACCGGGCGGGCGCACCTCGTCGGCGTGACCGGCGCGCCGGGGACGGGGAAATCGTCGCTGGTGAATCAACTGGCCCTCGCCTATCGCCGCAGCGGGAAGCGCGTCGCCATCCTCGCGGTGGACCCGTCCAGCCCGTTCACGGGCGGCGCCGTGCTGGGAGACCGCGTCCGCATGAGAGACCTGGCGGGCGACGCGGGCGTCTTCATCCGCTCGATGGCCTCGCGCGGCTCGCTCGGCGGGCTGGCCCAGTCCACGGCGGCGATGACGCAGGTCTTCGACGCGGCCGGCTTCGACGCGGCGATGATCGAAACCGTCGGCGCGGGACAAAACGAAGTGGACATCGTCCGCCTCGCGCATACCACCATTGTGGTGGACGCGCCCGGCCTCGGCGACGACATCCAGGCCATCAAAGCGGGGATTTTGGAGATCGCGGACGTGCTGGTCGTCAACAAGGCCGACCGTCCCGAGGCGGAAAACACGGTCAGGGCGCTCAAATCCATGCTCGACCTGGCGAACCCGAAACGCTTCGTCATCCGCCATCACGGGACGACGATGAAAGCGGACGCGCCCGCGAAAACAGAATCGAGACGCTGGGTCCCGCCCATCCAGCGGACGGTGGCGACGGAGGGCGCGGGCGTTGACGAACTTGTCGCGCACATCGAAAAGCACGCGGCGTATCTGCGCGCGAGCGGGGAATGGGCCGTTCGAGAGCGCGCCCGCCTCAGGTCCGAGGTGGAGGCGTTGCTGCGCGAGGCGTTGATGGCGCGGTTCCGGGCCGAAGTCCCCGATGGGAAGTTCGAGTCCGCGCTGGAGCAGGTCTTCACGCATCGTCTCTCGCCCTGGGAGGCGGCGCAACTTTTGACGGACGGGAGGCGCAAGTGAGCGTCATCTATGGAGAGCGCGTCCGCCTGCGGGCGGTGGAGCGCGAGGACGTCCCGAAATTCCACGAATGGGTCAACGATCCCGAAGTGACGCTGGGACTCTCGCTGTTCCTGCCGATGTCCCTGCGCGACGAGGAGACCTGGTTCGAGAATCTCGCCAAGCGCGAGCCCGAGGAGAAACCGCTCGCCATCGAAATGCGCGACGGCGAAGGCTGGCGGCTGATCGGCAACGGCGGCCTCTTCAGCGTTGACCATGTGGCGGGCTCGGGCGAAGTCGGCATTATGATCGGCGACAAGTCGGCCTGGAACCGGGGCTTCGGGACCGAGGCGTTGAACCTGCTTTTACGCCACGGCTTCGAGACGTTGAATCTGAACCGCGTTTTTTTGAGAGTGTACGCCGATAATCTCCGCGCCGTCCGTTCCTATCAGAAAGCGGGCTTCGTGCTTGAGGGGACGATGCGCGAGGCCGTCTTCAAGCGCGGCAAATACGGCGACCTCCACTTCATGAGCGTTTTGCGAAGAGAATGGGAAGGACGAAAAAAGGAGAATCCATGAGTCAACATCGTCGGCATGAAATGAAAGTGTACGGGGACATCAAGTTATACGCGGGGACGGGCTCGCCCGAACTGGCGGGAAAAATTTCCGAGTACCTCAACAGCCCCCTGTGCGGGCGCGACGTGGTCGAGTTCCCCAACGAAAACCTGTTCATCAAATTACACAGCAGCGTGCGCGGCCAGGATGTGTACGTCATCCAAAGCACGGCCTCGCCCGTCCATCGCAACCTGATGGAACTGCTCATTATGATCCAGACCCTGCGGCTGGATTCGGCGGCGCGCATCACGGCGGTCGTGCCGTATCTCTGCTACGGCCGCTCGGACAAAAAAGACCAGCCGCGCGTCCCCATCACCGCGCGGCTGATCGCGGACATGATCGAGGTGGCCGGCGCGGACCGCTACATGACCCTCGACCCGCACGCCGGACAGGTGCAGGGCTTCTTCTCCGTCCCCGGCGACGTGCTGACCTCCTCCTCCCTGTTGACCGGTCACATCAACGCGCACATCCGTCCGCATCTCAAAGACCCGGTGGTGGTCGCGGTAGACCTCGGCTTCGCCAAAAAGGGACGCAACTACGCCGCCGACCTGAACACGCCCATCGCCTTCATCGAGAAGCGGCGCGTCAGCAACGACGCCAAAGCCGAAGCGTTGACCCTGATCGGCGACGTGAAAGACCGCGACGTGATCATCGTGGACGACGAGGTGGACACGGGCGGCTCCATCGCGCAGGCCGTGCGCCTCGTCAAGGAAAACGGCGCGCGGGACGCGTACCTGTCGTTCATCCACCCCGTCCTTTCCCAGGACGGCGCGGACCGTCTCGCCTCCCTGCCCATCAAGCACATCATCACCACCGACACCATCCCCATCTCGGCGGAAAAAATGAAGATCCTCGAAGGCAGGCTCACCGTGCTCACCGTGTCGGGTCTGCTGGGAGAGGTCATCCGCCGCGCGCACGAGGGACGGAGCGTGGGCGAGATGTTCAACGAGTAGCCAGCGCCCGGCGTCCAAAACCGTCCGCTGAACCGCCATGCCCGAACTTCCCGAAGTCGAGACGATCGTCCGAACGCTGCGTCCCGCCCTCGTCGGCGCGGAGATCGCCGCCGCCGAAACGCGCTGGACGCGCACGGTGGCGTTCCCCTCGGCGCGGCAATTTCGGGAACGCATCCGCGGCCAAAGAGTCCTCGGCGTGGGGCGGCGCGCCAAATTCATCCATCTCCAGCTTTCCGACTATAGCCTATTTGTACACTTGCGTATGAGCGGGGATTTGTATATAAAGGAAGACGGATACAAACCCGAAAAACACGACCGACTGATCCTGCGTCTCGCCTCGCGCGGGACGGGGACGCGGGGCCTCGTCTTCAACGACGCGCGGAAGTTCGGCCGCGTCTGGCTGACCGACGACCCCGACTCGGTCGTCGGGGACCTCGGACCGGAGCCGCTCTCGGACGCGTTCACGCCCGCCTGGCTGCACGAAAATCTGCGCCGCCGCCATCGCCAGTTGAAGCCGCTCCTGCTCGACCAGCGATTCCTCGCCGGCCTCGGCAACATCTATACGGACGAGGCGCTGCACGCGGCGCGGCTCCATCCGCAGGCCGCGTCCGATTCGGTGACGAGGAAACAGGCCGAACGCCTGCACGCGGCGATCCGCGCCGCGCTGACGGAGGGTATCCGCCGTAACGGCGCGTCCATAGACTGGGCCTATCGCGGCGGCGAGTTCCAGAATTATTTTCGGGTGTACGACCGCCAGGGCAGTCCCTGCCCGGTGTGCGGAACGAAGATCGTGAAACTGGCAGTCGGGCAGCGAGGGACGCACGTCTGCCCCAAATGCCAGAAAAAGAGGTCCGTATGATCCAGTTTGATGTTGCCACAATCACATGGCCGGTCTGGCTCCTGGTGTTGGCTCTTATCCTCGCCCTGGGACTCGGCGCCCTGCTCGGCTATCTCAACTCCAACCTGGACGCCCGCAAGAAACTGGAGGAGGCGCGCGCCCGGGCCGACATCATCGCGCAGCAGGCGCGCGGCGACGCCGAACGCGCCGCGGCCCGCATCGCCCACGCCGAACAGATGGCGCTCTCGCGCGCTCCCGCGGCTTTGCCTGGCACAAGCCTCCTGCGCCTCTGGCTGGACGAGGACAACGCCCCCCAGCTCGACCTCGACGGTCAACGCCTGAAGAGCGTCCATCTTTCGGACGTGGATCGGAAACGACTGATCCACTTGTTGAACATCGTCCGGCCGTGGGTTGAGGGCAAACCTGCCGCGGCAGGCGGGACGCCGATGATGGAAGCGCTTTCGCCCGCCGCCCGGCCTCCCGCGCCCGCCCCGTCCGCGCCAATCCCGGCGGCGGAGGCGAAAGCGGCCGAACCGACCAGCATCGTCGGTCAAATTGACCGAATCTTGCAAGCGCGCCTGGCCGCCTCCCCGTTGGGCGGACGCGATATCCGTCTCGAGGAAGGATACGGCGGCGTTGTAAACGTCTGGGTGGGCAGGCAGAAATTCACCGGCGTGGGCGAAGTGACCGACCCCGAAGTGCGGGCGGTCATCCAGGCCGCCATCACGGAATGGGAGAAGAAGTACACGCCGGGGATGTAGACGAGGTCAAATGAGAAGACATCCATCCGAAACAGGATGGATGTCTTTTTAACATGCCTTGCGGGACGAAGCAGCCGCGCGGAGGCGGCGCCGCGTTTACCGGGCGCGGCAAACGGTCACTCTGGCCTGGCGTAGCGCGCCGTCAACAGCGGCGCGAGGTCCATCTCCGCGATCTCGGCGGTGACGTTGGGAGTGTAGAGCTGCCGCAGCGCGTTCGAACTGCGGGGCGAGCCCATGCACAAGAGATCGTAATTCCCCTCTTTCACCTCGGCCTGGATCTCCTCCACCACGCTCCCATTGCGAATCTTGATGGAAGCCGTCAGCCCGGCCGCCCGCGCAACCTCCAGGCTGCGGCGCAGATTCTTCCCGATCATCGTGTCGGTGTCGAGGAGGCTCTGCCAGTTTTCGCCGACCTGCCGCGCTTCGGGGTAATCGAGATCAATCGGCGGGACGACCGTCAGCAGGGTGGCTTCGGCCCGGGCCGCCAGCATGATCCGTGTGCCGAGGCTCCTGGCGGTCTCTTCGTAGCCCAGCCCGCCCAGGCAGACCAGGACGCGCTTCAACGGCAGGCGGGCCTGCGGAACGTAGAGGATCGGCGCGGCGACATGCTCCATGATGTGGCGGAAGGAGCGTCCTGCCAGCAGGCGTTTCAACGGTGGACGCCCCAGCGGGCCCATCAGCGCCAGCGTTTCCTTTCCCTGGACATAGGCCGGGATGGCGTTCTCCGCCTGTCCCTGCACGACTTCGAGCGCATACTCGGCCCCGGCCTGCTTGAAGGCCTCCACCGCCCGGGCAAAGACCGCCTCGAGGGGATGCGTCTCCTCGTCAATGCGCGAGGGGGACGGGTCCTCGTCGAGGCCGACCAGCCGCACAGAGGTCTGCAGCAAGGCGCCCAGCCAGGCTCCGTACGTGACGGCGGGAAAAGTCGTCGCGTTTCCGTTGGTGAAGATCAAAATCTCTGAAATCATATCCACCTACCGATAGAGGATGACGCCCAGCGCTCCCGCGCCCAGCAGGACGAGAGGCGAGGGCGCGTTCAGCGCGAGGGCCGCGCCGCTCAACGCGGCGATCAGGAGGAAACGTTTGGTGATCTTTTTGGCGCGGGTGGCGCGCGCGAGTTGCCACGCCACCGCGACCATCAAGGCCGCCACAGCGGGACTCATCCCCGCCACAAACCCCTTCATCCAACTCTCCTGTTGGAATTGCTGGAGCGCGAAGGCCACCACCAGCATCATCACGGTGGGAGGCAGGACCGCGCCGAGCAGGGCAGCCAGCACGCCGGGAATCCCGCCCGCCGCATGGCCCACGAACATGGCAAGTTTGAGCGCCTCGCTGCCGGGCAGCACGTTCGAGAAGCCCACCGCTTCGACGAAACGCTCCTCGGTCATGATCGAACCGACCGCCTCCTTGTAGAGCAGGCCAATGGAAGCCGGCCCCGAAGGCGAGAGCAGGTTCACCTTCAGGAACATCCACAGCAGTTTCCCCCAGATAGAGACTTTGGACGGCGCGTTCATGAGAAAATGAACGCTCCCAGGATCGCCGCCGCCAAAACCACGAGGCGTTCCGGCGCGTTGAGGAACAGCGCCACCAGACTCACCCCGCCGAGCAGCCAGCCCCGCCAGCCGGTCTCGCCGCCGTTTTGGAAGATCTTCCAGGCCGCGAACAGGATCACCATCACAATGGCGGGCGTGAGTCCCTCGATGAAACTGCCCACCCAGGCCCCGCGGCGGATGCGGTGCAGGAGGGCGACCACGGCGAGGATGATGATGGTGGGAGGCAGAATGGAGGCCAGCAGCGCGATCAGCCCGCCGGGAATCCCGCCGGCGTTATAGCCGATGTACATCGCCATTTGCAACGCGTCCGAGCCGGGCAGGACGGAGGCGAATCCCACCGCCTGCACATACTGCGCGTTGGTGATCAAGCCGAGACGCTCCACCATTTCGGTGTAGATCAGTCCCACCGAAGCGGGGCCAGACGTGCTGAGCAGGTTTATTTTAAGAAAGGTCAGAAAGAGTTCGAGGTAGATGTTCATTTCAGTTCAATGGAAGCCGGGCTTCCGGGAAACCCGGCTTTTCGACTATCCAGACAAAGGTTTTACCAGATAGAACTCGCCGCGCTGGTACCCGCGCTGGAGGTAGTAGCCGCGCGTCCCGACTGCCGAAATGACCGCGACTCTGCCGAACCCGCGCGACCGCGCCGCCGCTTCCGCCTCGACGAGGAGCCGGGATCCCAGACCCGCGTGCTGCGCGGCTCCCGCGCGGTCCGCGCCGACGGGGAGGGACTGTCCGTACACATGCACTTCACGGATCAACGCCGCGCCATCCAGATCGGAAAGTCCCGTCGCGGGAGAGTTTTCATTCGGCAGCGACAGCCTGATGAAGCCCGCTATTCTATCATCGGGCGTGACGAACGAGATGAAATGCTCCTCGGCGGAATCGGTCCGGTAGACCTGGTCGTCCAGCCGCAGAGATTCGGGGTTGACGCTCTTCCCGCGCACCTCGCGGCAGCGAATGCACTCGCAACGCGTCCCGCGCTTCTTCATCTCGATGTGGACGTCCTGCCGCAGAGAGGTTCGCCGATTCCCCTCGACGACGCGCGTGGACGGGATGTCGCGGATGATGCGGTTGACGCGGCAGTAGCGCGGGATGGACGGTTTGATGTCCGCGATCAGGTCGATCAGCTGCCGCGTGGAGTATGGCTGGAACTCGCCGCGCTGCCAGTACTCGTACAATTCCGCGTTGGCGAGCAATTGGTTGGGATAGATCTTGATCTCGTCGGGGCAAAGTCCCTGCCAGAGTTTGACGAAGTCGGCGCGGTCGGATTCGGGCGTCGCGCCGAGCAGGTTGGGCATCCAGTGCAGGACGATCTTGAACCCCGCGGCGCGCAGGAGCGAGACGGCGCGGTGAGTGGCCGCCGCGTCGTGTCCGCGTTTGTTGATCTCGAGGATGTGGTCGTCGAGGCTTTGCGCGCCCAGCTGCACTTTCGTCACGCCGAGGCGGCGGAACCAGCGCAACTCGTCGGGGGTGATCTCGTCGGGACGCGTCTCCACCACGAGGCCGACGTTGCGGCGCGGAGCGGATTCGTTCGCCGCGTGGATCGCCCCCAGGTCGCGCCGATTCGGCGGAGTTCCCTTTCTATGTTCCGCGTAAGCCGTCAAATCTGCGGATAGATCGTCCGTGCCGTTCATGGCGTCGAAGCAGCGCGCCACGAACCATTCCTGGTAATCGCGCCGGTACGAGCTCCACGTCCCGCCGAGGATGAGCAGTTCGATCTTATCGGTGGGATGACCGAGCGTCTCCAGTTGAGTCAGCCGCGAGCGGACTTGCGCGTATGGGTCGAAGTCATGCTCCACGCCGCGCATGGCGCCAGGTTCGTCGGGCAGGTAGCTCTTCGGCATTCGCACGTCGGTGGGACAGAAGATGCACTTACCCGGGCAGGGATACGGCTTGGTCAACACGGTGACGGTGGTCACGCCGGAGAGCGTCCGCACGGGCTTCATGCGGAGTTTGTCGAGGAGCGAGACGTCGGCTTCAATGCTCCCATCTGCGACCATCTCTTTGTACGCGGCGACGAGGAAGGACTTGCCCAGCGTCCCGCCCGACTTCGAGGCGTGCGCGCGCAGACTGTCGCCGAGGTCGCGTCCCGCGCGGACGTCCTCCACTACGCGGCGGGCAACGGCGATCTTCTCAGGGGTGAGGGTATTGGCGGCAAGCCAGGCGTCTCTGCTCATTTTCGATTTCAAGTTTTCGATTGACGGTTGGTAATTGGTAATTGGCGACTAGCGATGACAGAAAACAAAATGTGAAATACACAATACAAACTGCGCGACTACCAGACCACGAGACTACGAAACTGCGTACTCCTTCTGCTTGAACATCTCAGTATGGAGTCCACACTCGGTCTTGCCGCGGCCGGCCCAACGTCCGGCGCGATCCGAGTCGCCCGCGCCGACCGCGACGGTGCAGGGCGCGCATCCGATGGAGCGATAGCCCTTGGCGGTCAGCGGGTGCGAGGGGAGGTTGTGCGCCTCGATGTACGCGGCCACGTCTGCCTTCGTCCAGTTGAGGAGCGGGTTCACCTTCACGAGGCCGTCCTCCTGCACCTCCAGGATCTTCGCCTGCGCGCGGACGTCCGTCTGGTCGCGGCGGATGCCCGTGATCCAGGCGCGCAGTCCCGCCACCGCCTTCTGCATCGGCTGGACTTTGTGGATGTAGCAGCACAGGTTCGGGTCGTCGAGCGGCAGGTTGCGCAGGTTTTGGCGCACGAACACGTCCCAGCGCGAATCGCGGTTCAAGTCCACCACGTTCAATTGCCAGTCCGAGGCGACGCGCACCAAAAAGATGAGCGATTCCCAAAAATGATAGCCCGTGTCGAGGAAGAAGATCCGCAGGTCGGGCTTGAGGCGGGTTGCCATGTGCAGCAGCGGCATGGACTGCGTCTGGAACGAGGAACTCATGGCGATGTCGTCGCCGAATTCGGCAAACGCCCATTGCAAGATCTCCTGCGGCGTGCGGCTCTCGAACTCCTCGGCCAATTGTTGAATGTCACCGTTAAAAGGCATGGCGAAATTATAACCGTTATAATCGTCCCATGGATTCGACCACCGCCGCGCGGCTCGTCCAACTCAACCGCGACTTCTATGCCCGCTTCGGCGCGGACTTCTCCGCCACGCGCCGGCGACTGCAACCCGGCGTGACGCGCCTGCTCTCCACCTTCGAGCGGGACGCGTCCATCCTCGACCTCGGCTGCGGCAACGGCGAACTGGCGCGCGCCCTCGCCCGACGCGGTCACCGCGGCCCCTACCTCGGCCTGGACTTCAGCCTGCCGCTTTTGCACGACGCGCGTTCCCTGCCTGAAGGTTTCTCCGCGAAATTCATGGAGGCGGATTTGACGAAGTTATCGGTAATCAGTGATCAGTTATCAGTGATCAGTCATCAGTTGTCGGTTCGCTGGTCGCTGATTACTTGCTTCGCCACTCTCCATCACATCCCCTCGCGCGAACTACGCCTGCAACTCCTTCAAACCGTCCGCGAACTGCTCGCGCCGGGCGGACGGTTCGTCCATTCCAACTGGCAATTCCTGAACAGCGCGCGGCTGCGCGCCCGCGTCCAACCCTGGGAGCGGATCGGGCTGACCATCGCGGATGTGGACGCGGGCGACTATCTCCTCGACTGGCGCCGCGGCGGCGAGGGACTGCGGTACGCGCATCAATTCAACGAAGATGAACTGGCAGAGTTGGCGCGCGCGGGCGGATTTGAAATCGCAGAATCGTTTTATTCGGACGGGGAGGGGGGAAGGCTGGGGTTGTATCAGGTGTGGAAATAGTCACAGCCAAATCCTGTCAGCGTCGGATTCCCGAAGTTTTCCTTCGGAAATGGCCTCTCCGAAAGTAGAACTTTCGGATTCCTCTAAAAGCCTTTTTTTCAGGAGATTGTCATGCTCACCGCCATCACCCGTGAAGTTTCCCGCTCGATCGTGAATTGCGAGCTCACCCATCTCGCGCGCGCGCCCATTGACGTGGACCGCGCCCGCGCCCAGCACGGACAATATCGCGACGCGCTGCGCGCGCTGGGGCTGGAAGTCCTGTCCCTGCCCGAGGAGCCGGACCTGCCCGACTCGGTCTTCGTGGAAGACGCGGCCATCGTGCTGGACGAGGTCGCCCTGCTGACGCGTCCCGGCGCGGACTCGCGCAAACCCGAGGTGGAATCCATCGCGCGGGCGCTGGAGCCGTACCGCCGCCTGCTGCGAATCCAGCCGCCGGGGACGCTGGACGGCGGGGACGTGCTGACAGCGGGACGAAAAATCTTCGTGGGAGCGACTCTCC
>WBZY01000496.1_pt1 | contig 29279 bp, 26 predicted proteins | sample 5204191 | NCBI WGS metagenome assembly WBZY01 (sample SAMN12344363, study PRJNA552823) | activated sludge metagenome | biome: Activated sludge suspended growth; feature: Anammox Sidestream; material: Wastewater; isolation source: activated sludge from anammox sidestream of wastewater treatment...
TCAGGCAGATAATGGAGGTTGAGACGGTATTTGGGGAGGCGAAGGTCTTTTCGTAACAGTTCACACCAAGGGGTGAACTGTTACAAATTATCTATTGGTAAATAGAAAATCGACCTCGCACTTTTACAAAAAGTGCGTTTTCGTTCAGACACTAATTACCTGCGGGTCATGTAAGGTAGGCATCACCTTCCATTTATCTGTTTCCATATCTTTTTCAAATCACAATCAGCCCTGTCAATTACAACAATATCATCTTCTTCAAAAAGCAGTTCCATTCTCAACAAAAAAGGCCGTTAAGTCCAAAATGGAATTAACGGCCTCTTCTCACAAATATTTTTTTTCGCGAAATACTTCAAGTTTGCAGGAACTTAATTGGTGGAGGCGGCGGGAATTGAACCCGCGTCCCTAGACATTTCAGCATAGGCTTCTACGTACATAGTCTATTTTTTGAGTCTCGTCATCCAGAACCCCAATAGACAGGGTCTCCGATAACCAGTCTGGTTTAAGGATTCGCTCAGTCCCCACCTGACAGAAGGACTAAACTAACCTGCTAATCGTCGTTTCATTAACCACGCAGGTGAGGATAATGGAACGTGGCTGTTAATTAAGCAGCCATTGCCATTGGATATTCGGCATTTAAATCATTTTGCCAGGTTTTTAATGAGGCCGCCTGACAACCTCAATACGCCACCTATACCTCAACTTGTCCGGTCGAATCCTTTCGCCCCCTTATTATATGTTACCTTTAACAAATTTCTTGTCACATTTTACTTTTCAGTTTCTTAACATTTACATTATATCTGTTTTATATGAAAATGCAATCCGTCAGTATTAATAAATACACTTGGCCAATTTCACAACGAATCTTGTGTAAACTTGTGGGAATTCTGTTACCCATAGTAATTCACAATGAGTCTCTTTTCTCAGGTATTTTTGCAAGAAACAGCGTCAATCTCTGGATAATCATGGTCCCAAATTACCAGCAAAAACCAGAGCATCTTCCGTAAGATATTGATAACAAAGTATTTATTAAATTGTATTTACTTTCCACAGCGTACTATAGTGCAAAAATATCCGTGACCGTCATGCTTGTGCAATATTTTTCGACACCATAGCAATATTTAGGTATAGAAATAGCTTATCTTGCCGTCGTACGTTGTTAATTTATAAGGTATTTACAAGGAGACGGTACATGGTAAACAATATCAATCCTACCACATCAAAACTTTTAGAACAGATACAGCGACTGTCTGCGCCTGCATCGAAAAAAGAAGCAAATCAGACCGATTTCAAAGACACGGTAATAAGCAATCGCATTCGTACTGATAAAGAATTGAAAAGAACAGATTTATTGAATTCTATTGAACGGATACAAAGGAAAAACAATATATCGGCGGCACCACCAGCAGACACAAAAAAAAAGATTTTCACGGGAAATACGCAACCATCGGAATGGACTCAATTTGTAGATACACAAAAAAACCATCGGAGGGAACCTTTGGGCACGGTTCTCGATATTTATCTTTAGAGAAGAAAGGTAGCAAGCTGACTTTCGAAGAAAAGGAGGAAAGCGAAAATCAGCTTGCTAAAAAGGAGAACAATTGACTATTAAAACAGGTATCTATCAAAAAAAGTTCCTATATCATAAAAATATTTTTGTATTTATTTATAATTGAATTATAATTGGATTCAAAAGAGTATTCATTCAATGCGCCAACAAGAGGTACGCGTGAATACCCTTCCGTTTCCCAAAATGGCAAAGATGGTTCTCTGCAGATGCGCTACGAATGAAGACCTTCAAAAAATTGCTGCTGATTTTTGGTATCTGTTTGACCTATCTGGTAATGATCGCTGTGACCTACCATGCTGTCGCAAGAGTATACAGAACAAATGATCCTGCCTCTGCGAAAAAGGTAGTTCTTTTAACGTTCTTTGCAGATCTCTTCCTCTTTGGTGGTAGTGGATACCTAATTTACAAACTGAAAATTCCTCTGGATCAAAAATGAAACGTTTACGGGGCTTAATTTTCTGGTGGACATTCCTGAGCATTCTATCTCTATGGTATGTCCATCTTGTCTTTGCAGCCAGAAGTGACGATATCAGCCGTTTAAAGCAAGAGCTCCTTGATCTGGAAAAAGTTACCAACCCGCTGATTCAAACATTTCGAAAGGTTTCGCAACTCGTCAGCCCATCCGTAGTAAGTTTAAGCACGGAGAAAAAGGCATCACAGAATGAAAAAAATGTACCTGAACCACAGCCGCCATCTCAAAATTTTCCACCGAAACACGAGCCTCACGCTGACTCCCTGCCCAAAAAAGGACTTGGCTCAGGAATTATTATTGATGAACGTGGCTATATTTTAACGAACAATCATGTTATCACTGGTTTTGCTGAAGATGAAATCACGGTTGCCACGCATAACGGAGAACAATATAACCACGTGAAGATCGTTGGGGTCGACCCGAATACAGACATTGCCGTCATTAAGATTGAAGGGGAAGACCTTACCCCGATTACCTTTGGCAATTCTGAGGAGGTACAGGTGGGAGATTGGGTTATTGCCATTGGCAGCCCCTTCGGATACCAGCAAACCGTTTCTGCCGGTATTATCAGCGCCAAGGGAAGAACCCACGTTATTCCTTTTGAACTCCCTTTTATTTATGAGGATTTTTTTCAAACGGATGCCGCCATTAACCCCGGCAACAGCGGAGGGCCTCTGGTAAATTTGCGAGGTGAAGTAATCGGGGTGAATACCGCCATTGCAACACGATCAGGCGGTTTCCAGGGTGTGGGGTTTGCCATCTCGGCCGGTATTGTAAAAGAAACCGTTGATAATATCATGGCCACGGGAACCGTGGTGCGCGGATATTTAGGCGTGGGAACCCACGATATTAACAATGAACTGGCACAGATACTCGGCCTCAAAGACAAAAAAGAAATTGCCCGCCGATTTAGCCTGCTATCAGAGAAAGGGGCATTTGTTCTTGAGGTATGGAGTGATACCCCTGCATCAAAGGCCGGCATTTCCCCGGGTGATATCATTTGTGAGATAGGCGGGAAAAAGATTGAGAACACCATAGATCTCCAGCATGCGATTCGCCGTGCAAAGGTGAATGCAGTTGTCATTGTAAAGGTCGTGCGTAACGGTGCAGAAAGCGCACTGGAGGTACTGGTAGAGCCGCAGCCACAGGACCTGGGCGGTAAAACCTATGTTGCCATCAGAAAACTCGACGAACCCACAAAATTTTCTTTGGGGCTGGTAGTCAATGACTTAAATCCGGAAGTCGCAAAATCTCTCGGTCTGGAAGGTGAACATGGCGTTCTGGTTGTTGACGTAGAAACAAATAGCCCCTCTGAACGAGCCGGTATACAACCCGGTGATCTCATTACCAAGGTCGGCACAAAAGAGGTACGGTCTGTTTTAGAATTTATGACGCTTATGGAAGCGTTCATAGAAACAAACACGCCAGTGAGTATCTTTGTAAAGGATAAGGGCTTTATAACCCTGAAATAGCCATGAAAGGCCGATATTTTCACTATTTACCAACACCGGATACTGATTATCGTTGATGGTCTGGCAAACGAATTTCAATGCACCGGCCGTTTAGAATCACGGTTTCTTCAAAATTCCTCTTTCTAATGCAAGAGGATAAAATGACATACTCTGGCCGTAATAGTTTTGCATAAAAGATTCGTCAGTCAGCCGGTTTTTAAATGAAGCACGTATTGTGTCCGATTCAGCAGCCATGAGTTGTGCGAGAAAATAGGACATTGCATCTGCCGCTAAACTGCCATATTCCACCGTTGGTTCTCCCGTATACTGATATACAGCCTTTATTCCCCCGTTTTGCGGGATTGAAGATTGCAATAATTGAAGTATCCTTCCCAAGATTTTGCTGGCTTCTTCAGGGTGATACCAAAGCATGTCAAGTCCAATCCGCATTGGGATTCTCACTGCCTCCCATCCATAATCAGTTGATCTGCCTTCGGCCTTTCCTATATTTCCCTGTGCATCCACCACACACCAATCCGGTATGAAGCCGCTTCCCGGTATGGTATCTAACCTCACACTCGCCTGATGGAAAAGCCAGTAGCTGGTCTCAATTAATTGCAACCATTGACCATCCCTGGTTGCTTCATAAAACCGACGAAAAGCCGCCGGGTTATAATAAGATGGGTTTTGTATAAGATGCCCGTTCTTCTCCTTGCCCCATAATCCTGGCAGCAAATAAAGTCGATTATCCACCCCCCTTACAACCTCATGTTTCATAATATCGCTAATTACTTCAATGGCCTTCTCACGATACGCAGGTTCTTTCCACTGGCGTGAAGCCTGTAACAGGGCAAACGCATAGTCACCATCGGCATCTGATGCGGGCATCCAGTCGCTGACATCCCCATCCTTCCAATACCAGGCAAGGAGATGATCTCCATATCTTCTGCTCCTGCCCAGATGATCCTCTGTCCATCGGAAAATCCGGTCAAACGCCTCTTTGTCATCCATAAAAACGGAGAATATCATTGCGTATGCCTGCCCTTCGCTTACCGTATCGTATGCGTGTTCAGGTCGTTGTATACGTCCATCAGGAAGGAGGAAATTTTTTTTGTATGACTTCCACCATGCCCTCAGTTGTTTTTCAGGAAGTATTCTCATTTCAGAACAACCACTGATGAATAAATAAAGCATGCTCAGTGCAAAGATAATCCTTTTACCGCTCATTCGCATAGAAATTCATGCTTTAACAAAGTTTATTTTAGAGACGAATATTACAAAAAATACCGGCCTGTTCTTCTTCAAAGACCTTTGACTGCACAGGTTTTATTTCGACACCAATATTCCATCGTCTCTGGTTATCCCATCCAAATTCAAATTTTGGTTCGATAAAATCGACACTATCCGAATCGATGCCTTCCTTTAAGGCAATCTCGTAATAGAGTTTCGGGGCGCCGCTGAAATGCTCCTTTCCCAGGTAATGCCGCCAGACCACCCCCCCCATATATTTCCGGTAACTATTTGGTGACCAGTATTCATCCTGGTGTGCATGGGTATCAAAGCCATAGATTTCCACGACAAATTTCAGGATTTTCGGATATAAGGACAGCTTATACCCAATGGTTGTATCATCCTCTATGCCGGTATTGCTGTCATCGTACCAGTACTTTTTCACCTGGCTCGAAATATCAATGCGTTGAGTTACGTCCCAGGCAAAACGTCCGCCAGTATAGTAACGACTCCGGCTATTCCTGAGGGTATTGAAATTTTGCAGGACATCCTCTCTGCCGCCTAACAAGGCAACATCAACCACGTCAAAGAACCGATAGGCGCCGCCGGCTTCAAACTGTGCTGTTTCGTGGCGGTTCAGAGAATACGTGGAAAATTCTCCATCAAAATACGTTGTTATTCCTTTCTGAAAATATTTATTGAACTGCAAGGTAAGATGTTCCGCAACCGAACCGCTGTGCTCGGTAAAATTAAACACCGTATTTCCCAGACCCACCGAGAGGTCCATAGCCTCAGAAATCCTCGCAGGAGTGTATGCGGCATCCGTTCTGAACATGGTGATCTCATAATTTCCAAAATCATCGCCGCGGCCTTTTTGATGGAGATAGGACTGTTTCATCCGGACGGAATGCCGGCGTCTCCACTGTTCCGATTCCTGTGCAAATTGCGCACGATTGTGCTCCGGTTCATAGATGAGCAATTTCTGATAGGCATCTTCCGCCAATGAGCTCTGATTAAGCTGAGAGTACATTTGACCCAGATCAAACAGCATTTCATTGTCTTCAGGGTGTCGGTCTGCCAATGTGCGGTAAAATGACGCTGCCGTCCGTTTTCTCCCCAGCCAGTTATTCCTCTTTGCCTTCCACTCACATCGTATTTCATCATCTCCGGGATAATCTGCGCACAGTTTTTGGTAAGCTTCGTTTGCCTCACAAAAACGCAATGCCCAACCATACACCCGGGCAACTTCACGGCGACGCGCAAAATCCGACGGACGTTCTCTCAGATACGCATGGTACCACACCAAAGATTCCTCGTATTCATGCCGCCAGGCATTGACCTGCGCCAGCCATCGTATGTATCTCACATCCGTGGGATCATTCTTCTGAAGCGTCAGAAATTGTTCACTGGCAAGATCATAATCGTTATGAGTGGCCAGTAATCTTGCATATTGATAGCGAAGTCCTGAATCATCCGGAAATTGCACTGCCGCCCGATGCAGCCACTCCTTTGCAAATGCATAGTTTTGACTTTGCCGTCCTCTATCGAAATATCCAACCTTTTCTACTATTGTCTGAAATAGGGCGAGATTTCCCGGCTCCTGAGAAAGGTAGCGCTGTACAATTCCATCTGCCACTGCACGATCACCAGATTGAAGGGCTACAATTGTACTGATCGCCAGGGTAGAGGTTTTTTGTGAAATGTCTTCCGGAAACAATGACAATCCGACAGCAAACTCCTTTTTGCTCTTCTTTAGCTTAACCAATGCCTCAAAGTAACGGGCTGTTTCCTTTTCCGGTAAACGGGGCAACGGGATCTGGCGAAACAGTTCATCCGCTTCTTCCGGTTCATTCAAGCCCATGTAACATTCCACCATGCCAAGTTTATGCACCGGGTCTTGCCCGTTCTTTTCCAATTCCTGATAGATATTCAAAGCCTGTCGAAAATTACCCGCCTTATACTCAGCCTTTGCCCGCTGGGCACGCACTTCCGGATTATGGTACAGAGCCATCTCATCCGCAATTTTCCAGGCGGAAAGCGGTATGGCATCAAGGAGTTGAGGTCTGGCCATTTCAGTATCTGTTGTAAACTTAGCCAATACTGTACCTAATGACTGACTTGCTTTCTCATGTGCCTCCAATTGCCTCTCAGCAGCATGCAATAAAACGGTAAGAACAGCCGGACCAGGGTCTTTGCCGTCTATTTTTGATAAGCATTCAATTTCTGAGCGGGCTTCCTGATAGCACCCCAAACGTATCTGGGAAAGAATGCGCAGCGTCAAGACCTTGGCTTTATCAGTCATTTCCTCGCGAGACAGTTTTTGCAACAGGATCGATGATTTTTCAAGAAGCAAGACGTCTTTCTCCAATGCATAATAACATTCCAGTTCCAGGAGTTGCAGACGCAGCCCGGTTTCTTTCCTGCCTTCCAGGACTGAAAGCATTGACAACGCATCCTCATACCGCCCAGTCAAAGATATGATTTCGGCGCGGGTAGCGTCAAGAATCGTTTTTGTTTGAGAAGAGACGGGACATTGATTCAGGATAGCCAACCCTTTTGCGGGCATTTCCCGATAGGTATACAGAATTGCCAGTTTTGCCATCAGATAAACTTCAGGGACATATGCGGTATCGGACACAATTTTTTCGAGGGTATCCGATGCGGCAGCCAGTTTTCTCTGGGAAAGGAATTTGTCTACGATCTTCAGGGAAGAAGCACGCCACGTATCGGACCCCTTGGTAATTGAATTCCAAATCCCCATTGCCTTTTCTGATTCCCCCACGGACAGATACGCCTCGACTAAAAGGGATCGGATATCATCGGTAATTTCAATCTTGTCCCGTCCTGCATGCACGGTATCCAGAAGCAATGGCCATTTCTGCGCCCACGCCGATACCCTGATCAGCTGAGACCACAGGTCCCGGTTATCAGGAAACTGCCGAATCAGCATTTGGTATTTTTCAATTGCCGCTTCGTAGTTTCCCGACCATGCATCAATATCAGCGGAAAGTTGCTGTAATTTCCCCCTGATTTCTTCGTCCGTGACTTTCGCGATTGCAGCCTTCGCCTCATCGTATCTCTTCAAACCGACGAGCAGATTAATTTTAAGCGTTGTGACTCCCCCATGTTGCGGATTATGCAATAAAATCTTTTCGCACAGTTCAAGGGCTTTCGCCTCTTTCCCCTGTCCGGCAAAGACACCCGCTGCTTCCTCAGCAACCGCCAGATCATCCTCGTCTATTGATAAAACCTGCAGGTAATACGTAATGGCATGATCATCCTTTTTATTTTTGATTGCGTTTCGCGCCGCATTGAGCGTGAGTTTTTTTGCAAAGTTGTCCTTCCTCCCAGTTGTTATCCCTGTCTTCTGTATTAATTCATCGTAATGAGTTGCAGCTCCAGGGTAGTATCCGCTGTCCTGCAAATAATCGGCAAATTCCAACTCAACCAGACGATCTTCAGGATTTGTTTTGAGGTAGTTTTCATAGCGTCGGATGGCTTTTTTGGTTAATCCTGCTTTCGCTGCGTTCCGGGCAGCCATCAGGAAGAGTGCCGACTCGTCTTCCTTCTTTTCCTGTGCGGTAAGGGATGTGGTGAGACTCAAAAAGACTGAAATTCCCACGACAAAAAATATCCATATTTTTTTCGCTATTTCTGCTTTTTGCATCTTCACAGAATATTATACTAGGGAAGGAATCCCTGATGGCACTCCATCAGGATTGATGCTATATTTTTGCCATTCCGTTCAAGAAAAAATGGACATCCTGGCAAACAGAGTTGATAGAATATCTGAAATATTTTAGGATTTCAAGGATTTTATGTAAATACGTGTGAGAAGAAAGGACGGACAAAAACGACACGGGGAAAAGCGCCTTGACAAACCCATCCACCTTATTGAAACTACTTATTTCCCAAAAAACAGACGAAAGGTACCTGCCTCTTTTTCAATACTTTCAGCCAACACCTGTTGAAGCCTGTGCAGGACAGACTCATCCCATTTTATTCCGTACGCTTGAACAAGCTTGATAATATCAGCATAAAGACTTGCTATCTCAAGAGAAACATCATCTTCAACCACTGGTTGCATCTCGTATATATGAACCAATATATCAGCAATGTGTACAATGGCTGGCAAAAGAGTTTTTTGGTCTGTCTCCTGAAGGCGATGATGAAATCCAATAGCTGTCAGCAAGTTTTCCGGAAACATCCATTTTTTCAGAAGCTTCATTCCAACTTCGTCATGAGCCATTCCAATTATTTCTTTTTCTGCCTCAAACGCCCTGAATTTCCATTTCAAATGTCCTGTCGTTTCAATCAGTTTTATAAATTCATTAGGTAAAGTAAGATAGATAACCAGCTTCCCTATATCGTGAATGAGACCTGCTACAAAAAACTCATTGCTCTCTTTTTTTAGATCCGTTGCAATAATCTTTGCTGCAAGACCGCACATGAATGAATGTTTCCAGAATTTTCCAATGTCATAATTTCCATTTTTTTCAATTTTCGTAAAACTTTCAAAGACAACTGCGGATATAACCAGGTTTCTCACCTCTTTAAAGCCCAAAACCGTTATCGCGTGTTGCAGGGTGGCAACTCTCCTTATTGCGCCAAAAAATGGGGAATTGGCCATCTTAAGCAGCTTGGTGGTAAGGGATATATCAGAAACAATAACTTCTGTAAGGTCATTTGCAGAACTGTTTGGATCAGCAGTAATTTCTATGACCCGACACGCCACGGTTGGCAAGGCTGGCAAAGAACTTATTCTGGAAATAAGTACAGAAATTTTATCAAAACTCATATGAAATACTTCTTTTTTTCGTAATTGACGGTCCCGATGTTATTACCTCAGAACTAAGAATTAACCATGGACTTTCTCACTTTTTCCTTTGCCTTCATGAAAACTGTTTCTGGAAGGGAAAACACTTGTTGTTTTTCAATAATATCAAAAAGTATAAAAACCAGTTTGGGATCAAACTGACTTCCGGCACTATCAGCAAATTCTTCAATAACCTTTTCGGGCGGAAGGCTTTTTCTAAAAGGTCGTTCAGATAACATAGCAACCATTGCATCTACTATGGCAAATATCCTGGCGCCCAGAGGTATTTCATTCCCTTTGAGCCCCGCGGGGTAACCAGATCCATCAAAATTTTCATGATGGTGCTGAAGGATCGATCTTTCATTGGCAAAAAAGTCGAATAATCCGGTTAATTCCGCCATCATATCGGGATAGCTTTCAATCTCCAGCTTTTCGCTGGTATTCAATCCTTTGTTTTTACTTTTCAATGTTTTATCCAACAGGACTTTGAAGTTGTCATGAATCAATGCGGCATTTTTAAAAGCCTCTATAACACGCGGGGGAAGATTAAATCTTTCCCCCACGAGTTCAATATATTGTATGACTTGCTGGTTATGCTTCCGATGTTCAGAGGCCACTAAGGTCCGAACCATGTAACTCAAAGATTGGACAGACGCATTTCTTATTTTTTCCAAAACGGATGAAATGGTTTCCTTTAGGTACCTGAAATCTTTGCTTTCGCTAACCTTGTCGTCTGCGGATTGCATTGAGGAATCTTTCAGGTAAACACTAACTCTATTTCTCCCTTCTGCCTTGGATCGATAAAGAGCCTTGTCTGCAAATGCTATAAGTTCTTTACTTTCCGATGGCTGATGATGTTTCAGCGATGCCACGCCGACGCTCACGGTTGTAATTGTTGAATTGGTTCCATCTGTATATGTTTTTGATTCGCAGATAGCGCGAATCTTTTCTGCTACACTCTGTGCCCCCTCAATGCTTGTATTGGGAAGAAGCACCATGAACTCTTCTCCCCCATAGCGGAAAACGAAGTCATACTTCCTTGCCCCTAATTTTAAAGAAGCAGAAAATTCACGTAATACTAAATCGCCGAAGGCATGTCCAAAAGTATCATTAATGATTTTGAAATAATCTATATCGAGCAGCAGGCAGGATAAATCAGTTTGATGTCTTAATGCACGGGAATACTCATTCTCAAGGATCTCCGACATATAGTAACGATTATGTAAACCGGTCAGATCATCATAGATTACTTTTTTTCGTAAGGCATCGCGTGTATCCAAAAGCTCCTTATTCATTTCAACAATCCGCCTTCCGGCGCTGAGACGCACCCTGAGTTCATTTTGGTTGAATGGTTTGGTGATATAGTCGTCCGCACCCGCTTCCATTCCGGTGACAATATCCTCATCCTCGTTTTTTGAGGTAAGCAGGAGGATATACGTGTAAGGTTCTCTGGCTTGTTGCCGAACCCTGCGGCATATCTCCAGGCCACTCATCTCTGGCATCATCCAATCGAGAATGAGAAGGTTTGGCGCATTTTCAGACTGGATGACCTCCCAGGCATCGAGGCCATCTTTGCACGATATAACCTCATATTTCATATCTTCCAAAAACTTCTTTAATTTGCGACGTGAGAGCGTATCGTCTTCCGCTATTAATACTTTCATATTGCACACTTTCAACATTCATTGAACCGTCTGTTGCCCCTGCTAATTGTCCGCGCTTATAACACAAGCAAAGCCAAAATACAAGTATTATTTGGATTTGGCAAATTTCTTTAACGCATGCATGAGACGCTCTGCTTCTCTCGTCAAAGCCCCATAAGTTTCTTCAACATCGTCCCATCTGTTTTCTCTTCCCATCGCCTCCAGGTTTAATACCGCTCTATATACCATATTTTTTCCAAAATTGGCAACTGCCCCCTTCAGTTTATGTGCTGATTTTTCCAAGGCATTACTATCGCGACTGTTAACCGCCTTCTTTATCAATGATATTTGCTCAGGAAAGTCATCAATAAACATTTCCGCCAGTTCTTTGAGAAATTCCTCTTCATTGCCATTTATTTCGAGGGCCTCATTCTTGTCAAAGACCGTCTCGTCATTTTGCCACCTTTCTTTCCTACAGCCAGAGATATCATTTGCACTTGCTTTCATGCTAAAATTCCTCCTTACATTTTCATCTGAAAATTAGGCTGCCTTTGACAGCGACCTTTCGTTGCTTGTTCCCAAACAGATGCTTCAACTGGCTCAGCACGTGGTTTGGGAATGAGCCGCAAATCCATACGTGTTAAGTTAAACATCTATAATTACCCCCCAAACTCCTTGTTCTGGCAAAGACGCCTCGCCGGTTCATCTTCACTTGTCCTCCGCTGGCGGGAGGTAGGGGGGTGGACTGGATCGTCCGATCGCGTCTACCACCTTTTCAATCCTCTGTATAACACCGCTCATATTCTTCAATACATCTTCGTCTGTAAACTTGATTATGATAAATCCAGTGCTTTCAAGCGCCCGGGACTTCTGCTTAGCTTTTTCCCCAGTTTCATCGGCTTTTGGTTTTTCCTGCATTATTTTCGTGTTCCTTTTCCACCCCCTACCCCCGCCAGCGGGGGACAGTCGCCACCCATACCTACAGGATTTTAAACCGTGGAGTTTGCAAGAAAGCACGGGCAAACAAGTTTGTCGTTCGACTGAGCTCACGACGAAGTCCGTGCCATCCCAAAACCAGCTTACCTTGATGGCGAATCCGATGAGGGTTGATGTTCTGTTCCATCATGGAGGTTCCGCTTGATTACATCGGCAAGTACCTGCATGCTAACCGGTTTGGTAACATAATCGTTCATGCCTGCCTCAAGACACTTCTCGCGGTCGCCTTGCATAGCGTTGGCAGTCATGGCTATTATCGGGATAGTATGATTTCTAACCGATGAATTCTCATCACGGATGATCCGGGTAGCCTCATAACCGTCCACATCGGGCATCTGGCAGTCCATCAGAACAAGATTATAATCCGATCTCTCCAGCGACTCTACAGCCTCCTTCCCATTCGTAACGACATCTGCATTATATCCGAGCTTTTTCTCCAAAATACGCAAAATAACCTTCTGATTAACAACGTTGTCCTCTGCCACGAGGATACGAAGACGTCGCTTCTGAGCCTCGGATATGGAGTAACGAGTTACGATCTGATTTGGAGTATCTTTTCCGACACCCGCAGTTTTTCCAGTAATAATGCTGAGACATTCGAGCAACTGCGACTGTTTTACCGGTTTGAGCAGATACGCCGCAAATCCAAGCCTTTTAAAATGCTCGGCATCCCCACGCATGCCAGCCGAAGTCAGCATCACCAGGATCAGGTCTTTGAGTTGCGGATCTGCCTTGATTTCCTTGCAAAGTGATTCTCCATCCACCTTTGGCATACAACGGTCAAGCAAGGCAATCTGAAACGGATTACCTTCGCTGATGGCCTCACGAAGCTTTTTTATCGCCTCCTCAGCAGAGGCAGCCTCTTCAACCTTACAGCGCCACGATTCGAGATATGCCCTAAAGATACATCGGTTCGTATGATTGTCATCAACAACCAGCACGCGCATACCCGCGATGATGCATGGCTCATCTGTCACCCTTTGCTGGACAGAAGGTTGTTTTTCCAGCACGACGGTAAACCAAAACGTAGATCCCTTGCCCTCTTCGCTTTCCACGCCTATTTGGCCTTTCATTAACTCAGTAAGTTGTTTTGAAATCGCCAATCCCAGCCCGGTGCCGCCATACATTCTGGTGGTAGAAGAATCTACCTGAGAAAATGACTGGAACAACTTCTTTACGCTACCGGCAGGAATGCCGATGCCGGTGTCTCTGACAGCAAACCGCAAGGTTACCTGTAAATCAGCTTCTTTGACCATGGTCACACTGATTGCGACCTCACCGGCTTTCGTGAATTTTATGGCATTATTACCAAGATTAATTAACACTTGCCGCAATCGGCCAGGGTCTCCACGCAGACGCGACGGCACTTCCGAATCGATAAAATAAGAGAATTCAAGACCTTTCTTCTCTGCCCCGAAGGCCAGGATGTCGATGATACTTTCCACCGTAATACGCAGGTCAAAGTCAATGTTCTCTATCTCCAGCTTACCGGACTCTATCTTGGAAAAATCCAGGATATCATTGATAATAGACAGCAAGGAGTCTGCGCTAGTGCGAATTGTCTCTGCATAACCATGCTGCTCCTGAGTCAATTCCGTGTCTAACAACAGATCAGTCATACCGATGATACCATTCATTGGCGTGCGTATCTCGTGACTCATGTTGGCAAGGAATTCACCTTTGGCGCGGCTGGCCTCATCCGCCAATTTCTTTGCCTTTTCCAACGCTTTATTCTTTTCTTCAACATTCCTTTTTTGTATTTCAAGTTCTTCATAGTACTGTAATAACTCCTGATGTTTCAACTGCAGCTCTTCCTCAACTTGCTTTAGATGGGTAATATCATCAAAAATCTCCAAAAATGCCTTTTTACCCTGGTATACTAAACCAACATGAGTTATCTGAAATACCTTCCCGCCTAAAATACCTTCTGATTCAATAGTTTTTGTTTTTTTGGTTCTCGTGCGTTCTTTCAGGCAGCAATTCTCACATTGCTTTTTGTTGTCACGATAAATATTCCAGCATTTTTCCCCTATTACTTTTTTACCCAGAATGGCTCCAAATTTTTCGCTTACATAGAGGATATTGCCTTCCTCGTCCACAATATCCATGCCAAAGGGAAGAGAGTCGACAAGGGTTTGATTGAAATTGCTAAACTCTCGTAGTTCTTCCTCTGCTTTTTTACGTTTGGTAATGTCTTCTTTAATTGCAAGAAAATGTGTGATCTCCCCATCCTGATTCTTTATTGGTGAAATGAAGGCATACTCCCAAAACGTTTGTCCATCTTTCTTCTTGTTAAGAAATTCTCCTGCCCATTCCTTGCCGGTGTTAATGGTTTCCCAAAGCTCTTTGTATTCATCAGGGTTTTTTTTATCTGATTTTAGTATTCTGGGGTTCTTTCCTATAGCCTCTTCAGAAGTGTACCCGGTTATCGTGGTAAATTTTTTATTAACATATTCAATATTGCCCTTCGTATCGGTAATGACAATAGAAGCCGGGCTTTGTTCTACGGCATGAAACAAGGATCTGATTTGGTCATTCTGTTGTTTTTGCTCAATTACAGAAGCCAGTATATTCGCTACTGATTGTAAAAAGTTGGCTTCATTTATATCAAATTCCCGTGTTCTGGTCGTATGTACACCAATAACTCCAAATGGCTTTTTTGCACCCTTTCCATAAATAACGGCGCTCATGCCACTAATTACTCCATGTTCGTGGAGCAATGGCGGACAACTGAATCTCGTTTCCGTTCGAAGGTCTTCGACAATCACTGGTTCTTTGGAAATGAGGGTGTAACCAGCTTGCGAGTCAAGTCCCGTGCTGACCGTTGCTTTTCCCATTAATTCTTTCCTCCATCCCACTCCTGCACGTAACAGCAGGCTCTTTCCATCTGGAAGTAGTTCTAATATTTTGCCGTATTCCACATCGAGGGTTTGAGAAGTTTTTTCAACGATTAAATTCAATAACGTAGAAAGGTCATATTCCCTCAAAGCCTTTTGTCCTATGAAAGCAACAACTTCTTGTTGCAATGCCCACTGCTTGATTTTATCATCATGTAGTTTACGTTCAGCACTGTTCCTTAAAAAGACATAATTGACCTCCCTGTCATGCAACGTGGCAGAACTAACGTTTACTTCAACAGGTATTCTCTGTCCGCTTTTGTGTTCAATATATGCATCTTGGTCAAGACACGCTCCTTCGTTTGTGCATTCTTCGGAGTTCTCTATGGAAGGTTGCAATTTACTTTTGAGGTAAATGTCTGTTTCACTTTTACCAATAATTTCTTTTCGGGCATAACCGAATAAATATTCTGCCCTCTTATTTGCGTCGATAATTGTTCCTGACGTTGTATCGACAATAAAAATGGCTTCATGAAAAGCATCAAAGATCTTTTGATATTTTTCCTCTGAATCACGAAATGATTTCTCTTTTTTTTTATTTCTTTGCATCCTCTTTATCTCAACTATTTTATAGAATCAAAACCGGTACCTGTCCTGAAAATTCTTTTCATCATCAGATTTTCTTTTTTCAGTGATATTCAGGGTATTTCCGGAGCGAATCCTTACTGCTTTTCCTCAGGAGCACAACAAAATGTTTCTCTGCCTCTCTGTACCTCTGCTGATTATGAAGTTCAATGGCCAGCCACAAACGGATATTCATATCTTCCGGCGTTATTTTTATCATGGTATTCAGGACTTTTACCGTCTCTTTGCGCTTTCCAGCCCTTGTCAGAATTTTCCCAAGGCAATAGTATGAACCGATATCCTGCTGGCTGGGTACTTTTTTTATCATAGCGTTGTAGAGCATCATGACCTTTTCAGCGTCTGGGGAGGCCGTACTCTTGAAAAGCGATTGCAAAAGGATCTCATTTTTATAAACCCATTGAAAAGAACCCCAGCATATTCCAAAAAAGAAGAGGAAGAAGGTTGCCAGGAACCACGTGCTGCGAATGATTTTCTCTGAACTCATAAGGAATGTTTTTTCTCCTGTGCATCGGCAAGAGGTGAATGGATTGCATCAGAATCCTTAGAAATATCGGCGAATTTAATACGTGAAAAATGGGAATGCGCGGTCACAATTTTCCTTGAAATAAGAATGATTGCGACCTGATATTTTATTTGTCTGGTTTGCATCTTTCCGTACACCGGATCTATTCAACTCTTTCCCTTTGGGAATGTTTTCAGCCATCGGTTAAGGCTCGCCTGATCATCCTTTTCGACACTCCGCACCCGAATATCCTCTGCACGATCATATAAATGAGAAAATTTAACTCCGATGAAATAAGAATTTTCAGCCACAATTTCTCTCACTTGTTTTATCTCTCCTTCCGCAAAGAACTTTCCAAACGGCGTAAAGATCTCCATATTCAGAATAGCTCCTAATTCCATAGGGGTATAAGTCGTAAAAGAAAGGCCAGATGCGCTGACATCATTGCTAACCACCGGAAAAAGAGGTTTGCCATTTCTGTAAATAATGACCGGAATGGTTATTTTTTTTCTGACGTGTTTTCGAAACCTTTCGTGATTATAAAACTTAAACATTATTCGAATAAAGACGGATGCTTTTTTTCCATACCGTTGAAGAAACCTGGGGAGGATGGTATTAAAGCAATACATACTAATAACGTCCATTTCCTCTCTGCTTAAACCTTCAAACTTCAGACCATGAATAAACATTTTTCCCTGGAGGTGACGGTATGGATTGCCTGAATGGGCTGTATAAAGAACGGTGGCGCGACACGTCACAATTTTTTCGTTCAGGTAAAGGGAAAGCAGGATTTTTGTATCGATCGGCAAATGAATAAAGGTGATCAGGGAGATACCATTCTCATTAAGGTCTCTGCTGATCCCCACGCTGCTTGCGGAACCTACATTTGACATCACAGCAAATTGCACCGGGATGGTGCCAATGAACCGGAATTCTTTGCGTTTAAAGTAGGGCCTTGTTACCAGCTCAATCCCTGACATGGCCAAAAATCCATTCACGAAGCTCCAGAAGATAGCGACGCCAATACCCAAATAATCTGATGATATACCATACCAGAGCTTTAACCCCCCCCATGCTATTCCGGCAAAACAGATGAGACAGAGGAAAGTTTGAGGAATAATCTCTAACATGGTGGTTGAAGTCTGCATCCCTTTCCCGGTAACCTTGAATATCGATTTTTGTCTCAGCATGTTCTTCAAAGCAGCCTTTATGAAGATAAAGAAATTCATCATAAGGTAGGATTCGTCATATCGTATTTTTCCGTATCCCCGGCAGGCAAACTTGAATCCAAAGAGAATTACACCAAGAAACATCACATATCTCCATACAAAGGAGAAATCAAACGATCCGATAGGATAACCACCTGAAAGGATCATAACGGGTGGTAAAATAAAGTAGATAAATTTCGGGAAACCGATAAGCCAGCCGAAAATGACGGAAAAAAAACAGATCCTCTGAGAAATCGTTAACCCTCTGACAAACAAGGGATTATTCACAAAAAGCAACCCGATATTCCCCTCTGCCCAGCGAAGAAGCTGGGTATGGTAGTTTTTCAGATCCTTTGCAGCAAGCCCGTTTGACAGGACTTCGTTATGATAAATTCCCTTCCAACCACGGGAATAAAGCAGGATTGTGGTATTGATGTCCTCCGTAATGTTTCCGGTAACCATACCACCAATATCTTCCAGGGCCTGTTTCCTGAATACGGCAGCGCTACCAGCGAAAAAGGCGGCATTCCAATAATCTTTGCATGGCATCATGAGCCGGTAAAAGATGTCCTGTTCGTTCCAGGATTGCTCTTTTTTCTTGTTAATCCTGAATTGAAACGAATCAATATTATAATAGTTGTGAGGGGTTTGGACGAAGGCGACCTTTGGATCCCTAAAATAACCTATCGTCTTGTCGAGAAAATTCGGTTGAGGAACGAAATCTGCATCAAAGATAGCGACATAGTCTCCATCAGTACAGCGAAGCGCATTATTTAAATTCCCTGCCTTGGCATCTTTTCTCTCCTTCCTGGTAATGTATTTACAACCCCATTTCGCAGCCTCTTTCGCCAATTCAGGACGATTCCCATCGTCCAGGATATACGTTGTATGCGGGTATCGCATATTGACACAACCAAGCGCTGTTTTACGCAAGATTGAAATATCTTCATTATACGTAGGGATATATACATCTACTGATAATCCTGGGTTAGACGGAGGCGCTTTTCTCTCTGCAGGCTGCCATATCTGAAAGAAAAAGAGAGATAGGGCAAGAAACCCATGCGCCTCTGCATAAAAAAAACCCAGGGAAAGAATCAGAGATTCCGGATTGATCGTGTAACGAACCCGATAAATCAGATAATACAGGTATACCCCTATGGTGATAATAATAGCTGCCTGATATGGTATGTGCCGAATTTTCAAACGCTCTTGCTTTCTTTTTAAACGCGTTTTCGAATAAATTGTTTATTAGTTATTCAAAATGAAATACAATTCATAGCGGCGTCTATTTAATTACGCAAATAGAAGTCCTAAACTCCATGTATGCGGATAGCCGAGTCTATTTCGCTTAAATAGTAACAATCTAGCTTTTTGAAAAATTCTCTCCATAAATAATATTGTCTTGATAGGGGCAGGTTTCAAACCTGCCCCTACACGGTATGGTAAACATCGCCTTTATTGGGATTTTTCAAAAAGCTACATTGTTACCTTAAATATAAATATGATAGAAAAAAGGAGCGTTTTATCTTATACTCTTAGGCGAACATTATGATTTTGTAACACTTTAGTTTTTTTGAAAAATTACCATAATAACGATGTTGCCGCACGGTGTAGAGGCGAAGCATTTGCCATAAACTGGCATAAATGCATTCACACCCCAAGCAGGCAAATGCTTCGCCCCTACCTTTTCAAAAAACTAAAGTGTTACATGATTTTACGTCACGTTGGAAATTCAGCTTGCCGTGCCCTGCCGGAACTTTTGCAATTCCGCAATAGAAAACAGGAGATATCTTTCATTGGTATTGGAATACGACGTGGTCGTTGTAGGCGCCGGGCCATCCGGCGCAGCCGCAGCCAGAGGACTGATAAATGCAGGACTCAAAGTCCTCGTCATTGAAAAAAAGAAACTGCCTCGTTACAAGATCTGTTCCGGCATTATCTTCAAAAAATCGCAGGAACTAACCACAAAATATTTTGGTGACATTCCGCCTTCAGCGTACGTAACTCCAAATTTTTTAAAAGGGGTGCGGTTCTGGGACCAGCATGGACACTCTACCGATTGGCCATTTAGCAAGGATGGCGATGGCGCACCTAACATATGGCGGTCTGAGTATGATTCCTGGCTTATCAAAAATTCGAGGGCAGAAGTCTGGGATTGCTGTAACCTGAAGGGATTTACCACTTCAGCCGACCACGTATCACTGGAATGTTATCGTGCCACCAGGAACGAAAAAACGGAAATAAAATGCACGTACTTAATCAGCGCAGAAGGCAGCAGGTCATTCATCAGGGCCACCCTTGACCCATCGTTTGAAAAAAGCCTGAAATGGTTTGTTGCATACCAGAATTACTATGAGGGACACTCCGATGTGGATCCTTATTTTTACCATGGTTTTCTCGACCCTCAATACGGTGACGTTTACGCATGGTTTAATGTAAAGGATGGCTTGCAGATTTTTGGCACCGCGGTGAAAATGGGTAAAAAACTCTCTTCCTGCCTGAACCACTACACAAAAATGCTGGAAAATAAATTTGGCTTACGGCTCACAAAACTGGTGAGAAAGGCCGGCTGCCTGGGAAATGATATGTGCACAACAGGCAGGTTTTATTTGGGAAGGGGAAATATACTCCTGGTTGGGGAGGCAGCGGGATTTCTCAATGCCTTTGGCGAGGGGATTTCGTGCGCATTATCAACCGGTCTGGCTGCGGCAGAGGCAATCAGTAAAGGCAAACCATCAGGAGGCGATGCGTTCGCATTATATACCGAGTTAACAAAGCTGGAGAGAAGGCAGACCACGCTGTCGTGGAAATTGGGCGCCAGGATTGCCGGCAGAAATCTGATGCCCTTATAATACTTTACATATCACGGATTAATTTAAATTATCAGAGGAAATAACAAATGACGTATCCAGAAGCGCTGATCCTTGCGATTATCGAAGGGATTACCGAGTTTTTACCAATTTCGTCCACCGGCCATATGGTCATTGCCTCTACCTTTATGGGTATCGGCAATAATGCACTTACCAAGAATTTTGTAATCGTCATTCAGCTTGGCGCAATTTTATCCGTGGTAGTATTGTACTGGCGAAGATTTCTCACCTCTTTCCGGTTTTATGCGAAACTCGCCTTTGCCTTCCTCCCTGCCGCAGTTGCAGGCTTTTTTCTGGAAGATTATATTGATCTTTTGCTCGCAAATATCTGGGTAGTCGTCGCCTCACTGATTTTGGGAGGAATTATCCTGATCTTTACCGATCGATGGTTTCGGCATGCCGAAGGAACAAAAGAACAGGAGGTATCATGGCTCCAGGGCTTTAAAATCGGCTGTTTTCAATGCATTGCCATGATCCCCGGCGTATCCCGTGCCGCGGCAACGATTATTGGCGGGATGACGGTAGGGCTTAACCGGAGAACCGCCGCTGAATTTTCTTTTTTTCTTGCCGTTCCAACCATGCTGGGGGCAAGCGCAAAGAAGATGATGGATTCTTATCAGACAATCCAGGATCACGATCTTGCTATCCTTGCCTTTGGAAGTCTCGTGGCATTTCTTGTGGCCATGGTTGCCATCAGGGCATTTATCGGCTTCCTGAAGCAACATGGTTTTAAATGGTTTGGCTATTATCGCATCGTCTTTGGAATGGCAATAGCTCTTATTGCACTTCTCATGAATCTTTGATGCAGGGCAAACGTGTCACCAGCACCGCAAGCTACAGGGATTCAATCCTGCCATAAATGTCCGAGAGAGGAGTCGATGGTTCCGGCCCGATTATGGAAAGATTTGCCTGCGCTTCATCTTCCCGGTGAGGAGTGAATTTCTGCCTGCTGATGCCTTTCTTTCCCTCTGAGACAACCGTCTTTTTCTTCATCCAGTCCGTAAACCTCTTTACCCTCGTAACTACCGGTAAAAATATTTCTCCCATATGCTTTATTAACTCCATTTCCATAACAATTTATTGGAACACCCAATCGTAACGATACATTACTCTCAAAAGGCTACACAAAGAGGCTATCGACTCATTAGCGATAGGTATACCTGTTATGGTATAAAGTAACAAATAATTTGTAACAGATATTTTTTAAAATGACTTATGACAATAAACAAAAATTGCCAGATATATGAAACGGCAGATATCCGATGGAGGGTGTTGTTAATTCCACAATTTCGTTGCAGAATTAAACAGCAGATTTTCAGCAGGAGTTGATCAGAATTATGGCATGCATTCGACCAGGCAGGCACTCTGGCAATTTGCTGCAGTGAAGTGATACATTACTCATCCATGCTAAACGGATCGTCAGTTATTTTGCCATGGAATTTTTCCTCGTGGGTAAGGGCATCCTGGCGCTGCTGGAAGACATGGATGCGGTTGTCATTCGTCTCGTTTGTGACCAGCTCACTCTCAACAAAATAGGCCATGAATGAGTCAATCTTTTTGCCCCTGATTTCATCGGTAACGATAACATGGTCAATCATCTGATTATTCTTTTTGAACCATTGTACGGCGCAGTAGATTGAACAAAATTTCTTTACCGAACGATCCTTGAGGACGATATCCACCTCATAAATCGGCGGCACAGCAGAACCGTCGAAGGCACAGCGTGGACTTTTTAAGAATTTTTGGTACGCCACCCCGGTAAATGCAACCGTGATACTCAAAACGAGTCCGATCCAGAATTTATTTTTCATGTGAATATCAGATGTATCGTTACCATCATAAGGGAGGCCAGCAGGCAAAAGGCAGACAAGCCATTGACCTTCTTTATAAGATGCTCAGTGACAGATTGCATTTCCGCCTGCATGCAGAGCATGCGCAGGATGCCCATCCATCCCATGGCAAAGGTGCCAATCACAAACAATCCGAGCATAATCGGTGCATCAGGCACCACTCCTTTTCCCATAAAGCAATAAATACAATGATGATAAGGAAGCTGCATGAGCCTTGGTATTATATTTTCAATGAATGCATAAATAACTACCGGAATATTGACAACCCCTGTTACCGCCAGACTGAAAAGGAGAATCTTCCTGGTATGCGCTGTGAAGAGCAGCCATTTTTGGGAAAGTATTACAAACAGGGAAACAATTAAAAAGATATTTGTCAGATAATAGAGAACAAACAAAATCACCTGAAAATGCCTGCCGAAGATGGCCTGCGGGATCATGGCTGAAGGTCGCATGGGCACATCGAAAAACGTGGCACAGCAGGAGACGGACATCAGAGGCTTCATCCGGAGCACATAAGAGATGTCGGTGATACTATCAACAAGCAGTACGACGCATGCAATGAGAAGAAAATACCCGTTCCTCCGGGCAAGCGGCGACGTGGGCACAGATTTATCAACATAATAACACAGCAGCCAGCCGCCCATGATGAAAAAAGAGATGGGTTTTATGATCTGTAAAAAGGTAACCGTAGCGGGGAGAATTTGCGTAACACCAAACATACACATTGCCCCGGGCACCTCAGGCACAAAACTCTGAAGCATGAAATAGAACCACGGCCAGGCAAGCATTCTCACCGACAAAATCACGCATGCCAGGAGAAATACCAGATAGCCCTCCTGTTCGTAGGCGCTTTTTGTCTCTAACGGTATCGTTGATTTAAAACCAGGAATCATCATGATCACGGCGTAAAATAAAAATCCGCCGAGAAAAAGAGACAGAAAGGCAACAAACAACATGATCAGGGTGTAAATATTTATAATCATTCAAACCTGCCGTTTTTCATTTTGTAGACGGTATCAGCAATCTTTTCAAACATCGCATCGTGAGTAGCAATGAGAATGGTTACGCCACGGGCCTTGAGTTCGCCGAGAAATTGGAGTATACGTGAGCTGGTTTCGTCGTCAATATTTGATGTTGGTTCGTCAGCAATAATAATTTCAGGATTATTTATCAGCGCCCGCGCAATAGCCACACGTTGCTGCTGTCCTCCGCTGAGTTCCTCTGGCGTGTGACTTAAACGGTCGCCAATCTCCATCCTTTCCAAAAGAAATTTTGCCCTTTCAAAACGCTCCTTTAAACCGATCCCTAGCGGAATAAGCGGATAAGCAACATTCTCCCAGCTTGTAAGCCTTGGGATCAGATGAAAGTACTGAAAGATAAAACCGATCTTTTCACGTCGCAGCCTTGCCAGGGCAATATCGGAAAACACGGTAATCTCCCTGCCATACATAAATACCTTACCGGTACTCGGTCTGTCCAGGGTGCCAATAATATTTAGCAGGGTCGTCTTCCCGGAACCAGAGGGGCCATTGAAAACCACAACGCTGTTTTTTGAAATTTTTACTGTAATATCAGAGATGGCGCGTACCTCGTACTGTGAAGAATGGCTATAGAATTTACCAAGACGCTCCGTCCGTATCATGATTTCATCGACACAACCGGCGACACCGTTGATGCCCTCCACGTAGAATAGACGCTTCCAACCATGGTCAGGAGAAAGGCAAAGAAGAAACTGAGCAGGCACGGCAGGGGAAGAAACCTCGCCGGCAGGGTAAATGCGGGCAGCATCGGCATCTCAGCGATAAAGAACGGCGCAATGAACACCCCATGAAAGATTTTAATCCAGAAAAGAGACAGAACAATGGCAATGCTGGCCCCCAATAAGCTGATAAGGAATTGCTCAAAGGAAATGAGTTCCAACACCTCCAGCGTCTGCCAGCCGGTCGCCTTCATGATGCCGATCTCCTTTTTGCGCTCGGACAATCCAAAACCAGAGGCAACCAGGATGGCAGGCACACCCAGGGCAAAGGCAACGACATACAGGGCGCTAAAGATGCCTTCCTTGAGCATAAATCCTTTTTTGACATATAACTCAATTATCTGCTTGTCTTGCAGCCGGTATGCTTCATGCTGAAAGATATCATACAAATCCGTCGCAATCGCCGAATTATGCCCCGGCAGGGTATGGAGTTGTATATCCGTCGCAACATCCTGTTTCCCGAACAATGCCCCTGCGTCGTTAAAAGACATACCTATCAATGACGCCCCCCAGATGCCGGAATCAGCGGAAAAGATACCCACGATGGTAAAGACCTTGCGCTGCTGACAACGCATGCTGAACTGATCGCCCGGATTCAGGCGGAAGTGTCTTGCCAATTCATGACCGATAACCACCTCGCCTGCATTTTCAAAGACCCTGCCTGAAATGAAGGATACAGACTCGGGAATATCTTCTTTGTTGATGCCAATGATAATCGCCAGCTTATTTTGCAAATACCCCCGTCCGATAATGCGCGGGATCGCCCGGGTAACTCCGTAGACCTTTTTAATCTCATCCAGGTATTTCAAGGGAATAGCCGAGTTCCTGCCAAACTCGTCAAAGGTCAGATAGAGGTCGGCGCCTGCATTGACGGAGATGAGCGATTGCTCGCGTACACCCTCAGAAATGGCAATAGCGGTTATAAAAGGTGTCAGGATGGCAATAATACAGAGACAGACCACAACAGACTTTGTCCCGTGCCGCAACAAATTTTCCGTGGCTAAAAGAAGCAAATTAATGTGTTTATTCATGAAATATCTTTGACCACTCCTTTTCTACTTCCATCATTTTTACAAGTATTCCAAGGCGTACTGTACAGGCCATGAAGGAGAGGTTCATCATGCTGATTGTTCCTCATATCCCTGGTAAAATTTAAAATCTACAAACTCTTGAATTCTCAGAAAATCCTTTCTATTATTGGTAATTACGATTGCGCCGATCCTGCGGGCGGAGGTAGCTATCAGGACATCATGGGTAATTTTCGACAAAAAGATGTCTTCAAATCCGTACTTTTTCCCAATTTTTGCTATTACCTTGCCTGCCCCTTGCCAATCAGCGGCTTCGGGCACAAGTAACCGGTTGAGATTTTTGAAGGTTTTGTACAAGGTATCGAGAAGCCTTATCGATTGGGTATCAAATGCACCGGCATAGAGTTCTTCCATAACAACTACGTTCATATAAAGCATGTGTTTCCCAAAATCAGCATGGAGATTACCGGTTGGATATGCAATACCATCATTGACAAACGGTATGTAGATTGAGGTATCGAAAATGACTTTAACCGGTAACCCTGTGGTAGACATCCTTTATCTTCCCTTTTCCCCGTATCGATACCAGCGCTTTTTCTAGTTTACTGTTGGCTATTACCGTATCTAAAGCCTTATTGATCGCCTCAGTGTCTGTCTTTGCCTTTGTGATCATTTTTACGGCTTCTATCTTTGCCGGATCAAGAATAAATTGCTTTCTTACTTTTAACGCCACCTTCATTTTACCTTCCTCCGTGTGTATTGTATTGACTGGTATACACATTGTCAAACGGTATATTGAAAATGATCACTGTGTATGTTACAGACTTATGCCGATTTTGGCTTGACACACATCATGGCATACGATACCATGCCGTTAAATCGATAAAATAAATGTTGCGTAAGAATAACCTAGCGCAGCGCAGCCGCAACCAAATTTCCTTTATGAAAGTGGGGAGATTGCTTCGGAAAAGGCCCTCGCAATGACAGCGACCATGCACTTTTTGATGGCACACTGCACGTTGTCATTGCGAGTGAAGCGAAGCAATCTTTCACTCATAAAAACGGTACCTCTTGAAAGGGGGTTGTAAAATAATGCAAAAAGAGAAGATTTTATAAGATAATACTATACGTAAGGAATGAAATTTATGGGCGTAGCAAACGCAAAGGTGTCTTTTAAAAATCGTGTTGGTTTTGCGGGGGCATTCGTCATGGGCGATCAGGTTTTACTAGGTGCAATACCGATGGAAGACATGGATTTGGTTATCATTCCAAAGACCAGAACAGTAGATATTAATCCTTTTAGCCCAAATATCGCCACATCAATCGCCAAATAAGCAGGTAGGTGGGCAATACCCAACTTACATTAAGGATATGAGATGAAAAATCTAAAAATCAGGAAGGAATCAAAATGAAACAGTTTAAGATTATCGTAGAAAAACATCCGGATGGTTACGTAGCTTACCCCTTGGGGCTTAAAGGTGTTGTTGTTGGACAGGGAGATACATATGAGGATGCCCTTTCGGATGTGAAATCAGCAATCCGTTTTCACATGGAAAGCTTTGGAGAAGCTGTGCTGGATATTGAGCCACCAATACTTGAGGCATTTATCGCTGAAGCGGGAATTGAAGTCTGATGACAAAATTCCCTGTTGATGCGCCTAAACGAAAAGTAATCAAAGCACTGGAGATTTTGGGTTTCCAAATGGTACGAGAAAGAGAACACATTTCTATGATGCGTGAGAACGTTGATGGAAGCAAAACTCCTTTGACTATGCCCAATCACCCAAAGATAAAAGCTTCTACTCTAAGAACGATTTGTGCTCAAGCTCGTATAACCAGGGATGAATTCTTGGAAGCTTATGAGAAAGCATAGCCATGAAAAGGACAGATAACAAAGCTCTTCACCTGATTGCAGTTCCGCCGTCTGAAAAGGCGCTTAGTCAGACAATTGGCGAAGCGCATCGGCGTTACACGCATCGCATAAACTTCCGGGAAGGCTGGAGAGGACACCTATGGCAAGGACGTTTTGACTCTTTTCCCATGGACAAAACCCATCTGTACGTAGCCGCACGCTATGTTGAACTGAATCCCGTAATGGCAAATTTGGTTAAGAAACCACAGGATTACCGATGGAGCAGTGCATCTGCACACATTGCTGGGCGAGATGATCGACTTGTGCATGTAGCTCCGTTGCTTGAAATGTTTGACGAATGGAGTGATTTTCTTTCCAGAGGCATATCAGATGAAGAAGTTGAAAAGTTTCGATGTCACGAGCGAACGGGAGACCACTGGGCACTAAGAGTTTTATAGCCAGGCTTGAAAATGTCCTTGGGAGAATGCTCAATAAGCAGAAACCAGGCCCAAAGGTGCTTCAAAAGAAAAATAAGAATCTCTGAAATTAAGTATGATGTCCGTACGCAGTAACATTTGTTTATTCTTACGGGTTAAAGTCCCGTCCGGGGAATTATCCGTTCACCCCGGTAGTTCAAGGGAGCGGCGTCTGAGCAATCAGGGGTCGTAAGTTCCCAATTGGCAAAACCGCAGGCCGCAGCGCAAGCGAACCTACAAGTAGCCTCGTCAATACAAATTGAAGATGCCGACCCCGTGGACACGTGGGGAAGGCCGAAGATTGCAGACTCAGGCAACGGAAGGAGTCTGTAATATCTTCCGGGGTAGCAGGGGCGGCATGCAGTGGAAGATAAACAGACCAGTGCTGGAGACCCTATGCAGTAATGTTTGAGGGGCATAAACCGCTCTGTATAAGGAAACGAAATCACAGCGGGCTGTATAGGGAGTCGGAGGGGTTCATGATACCGTTTGAGGACAAGGGACAACAAAACCCTGTTCGAGGAAAGGAACCCTGCTTTGTTCATGCAACCGAAGAGTAGAGGAAAAGGGAGATTGCAGAAATGCTAACAACCCCGGAAAAGATCAGGATACTACAGAGGAAGCTATACCGAAAGGCCAAGCAAGAACCAACCTACCGCTTCTACGCCCTCTATGACAAGGTATTCCGGGCAGACATCCTCAGTCATGCTTACACCCTTGTCCGTGCCAACAAAGGGAGCGCCGGGATAGACGGCGTAACCTTCGAGGCCATCGAGGAAAGAGAAGGGGTATCCGCCTTTCTGGCGGAACTGCAAGAAGCACTCAGGAGCAAGACCTATCAAGCAAGCCCTGTAAAACGAGTAATGATACCCAAGACGGACGGAACGGAACGCCCGTTAGGCATTCCCACCATCCGTGACAGGGTAGCGCAGATGGCCGTAAAACTGGTCATAGAACCCATTTTTGAAGCCGATTTCTGCGAATGTTCATACGGGTTCAGGCCGAAGAAATCTGCCCACGATGCCGTAGATGACGTAGCATATACCCTCAACAAGGGATATACCGAAATCATAGACGCCGACCTGTCCAAATACTTTGACACCATCCCCCATGCCAAGCTTATGGCTGTGGTAGCAGAGCGCATCAGTGACGGTGAGATACTGCACCTGATAAAGACGTGGCTCAAGGCTCCGGTCATAGAAAAAGGCAGAGACGGAAAACAAAGGAACATCGGCGGAGGTAAAGGGAACCGGAAAGGCACACCTCAAGGAGGAGTAATCTCACCGTTACTAGCCAATCTCTACCTGCACCTCCTGGACAGGATATGGGAGAGACATCGACTGGAGAAGAAACTCGGAGCCAGATTAGTACGCTTTGCCGATGACTTTGTCGTACTGTGCAGGCAAGGAACTGAACAGCCAATGGCGATAACAAAGCGGGTGCTGGACAAACTGGGACTGACGTTAAACGAGGCAAAGAGCCGTGTAGTAGACGCCATGAAAGAGGGATTTACCTTTCTTGGGTTTGAACTTCAAAAGAGGAAGAATTGGCGCACGGGGAAGAGTTATCCCCATGTTCAGCCGTCGAAGAAATCTCTCAAGAAGATAAAAGACCACATTACGGCACTTACCAGCAGGAACAGGTCCCCTCTACCGTTTGAAGCGATAGTCAAAGAGGTGAATACGGCACTGATAGGATGGACAGGATACTTCCATTATCGCAATTGCAGCAGAGTCCTCAAGCAAGTAAGAGAACACGCTCAATTCCGGCTTCGGATACACCTGTACAGACGTCATAAAATCAGAGACAGGAAGACAGGGCTTAAGCGATACACAAACAGCATGTTATATGAGAGATATGGTCTTTACAAAGTGCCGACCACAGCGGTATGGAGATAGCGCATGCCTTATGGTGAAGGGCATCGGAAAGCCGTGTGCGGGAAAACCGCAAGCACGGTTTGATGAGGGAGGACTGGCGAAATAGCATGGTGAGGCTACTGAGGCACTGCCAGACGAAAGGGGCAGAAACAGATAGGCCAACCTAAACTATAGATAGCCAGTTCCCTACTCTACCCG
>WBZY01000497.1_pt1 | contig 29208 bp, 27 predicted proteins | sample 5204191 | NCBI WGS metagenome assembly WBZY01 (sample SAMN12344363, study PRJNA552823) | activated sludge metagenome | biome: Activated sludge suspended growth; feature: Anammox Sidestream; material: Wastewater; isolation source: activated sludge from anammox sidestream of wastewater treatment...
ATGCTTGCGTACCTGATAATCCGAAGGTTACGTGATGCGTGGAAGAGTTTTGATCTGACGGTAGAGGAAGGACTCAAACAATTGACTACCATTTGTTCCGTGGAAGTGAAGGTGAAGGGTCAAAAGGCGCATTGCCAGAAGATACCACGTCCACGGCAACAATCACGTGAATTGTTAGAGGCATTGCAGGTAAAGCTGCCGGAGGCATTGCCAAGCCGGAACCTACGGGTAGTCACGAGAAAAAAACTTGCCAGGCAACAAATAAGCCAGTAAAATTAAGGCTTTCGCAGCCTTTTTGTTTTTTGCCTTGAGGTGAACATCCGTTCAAGGGTTTAACCGATTTTTTTACTGTTAACGCTTTGTGAAATAAATAATGTGCGTCTCCGTTTTTATTTGCATAAACGATTAGTTTTATTATAATCAGGAAATTTTATGCCAGATTTGTTGTGCTTGTTTCGGAGGCATTTGGAATAATACTCATTTTCCGTAGATAAGGGGAATTACCATGTCAACAGCAATGACTTCGCCCACGAAAGAATTTCAGGTAGTTAGCCGGATGATAGAATACTTAAAGGGTGCCCAGAATGTCATTCATTATCGGGATTGGACGTTACGCACGGGTGCAGAACGATTTGCGTCATTAACGAAGTTTGGGAACGTGGCAGTCCATTCTACCGTAAAAAACCGCAGTGCGAAGGTGACCGTTTATGTGGGAAGCGATGCTGTTCGTCACAAAAAACTTAACTCACAACAAGCGGAGATTATGAATAATCTTCTCGGAACTTTAACGACCCTTGAGGAATACGTTAAGCGTGCGCCCATGGTTTGGGTTAACCGAACCATGGGTGATAATAGTGAATTTTCACCGAATTGCAATATTTTTGTTTCCATCCAGAGACCCGAAATGATTCGTCTTGCTTACATGACGTGGGCGACACTCTTTCCTGTCAAGCCCGAAGGTGCTCCGAAACAGTATATTGTGTACATTCCTGAGTGGCAGGAAGGAGAACGACAGATTCTGGTTTTCCCGGAGATCAGTACCACCATTGTTTTGGGCACTGATTATTATGGCGAATCCAAGAAGGGGTTCCTGAGAATGGCTATGTGGGATGCCAAGCAGCGCGGAATGCTTGGTTTGCATGCGGGGTCGAAGATTTTAAAAGCAAGAGGACCTGACGGCCGTCCCAGAAGATACGGAATGCTTATTTTTGGGATGAGTGGCACAGGAAAGACAACGCATACCTGTCATACGCATGGGTTAAATGATAAGGACGAAGGTGTTGAGATACTTCAGGATGATGTCGTATTTCTCAGAAAAGATGGGTCTGCGTATGGCTCTGAACGCGGATTCTATTTGAAGACAGAAGGGCTCGATCCCGTTACCCAGCCAATTATCTATAAAGCAGCAACATCCCGTGACGCTATTTTTGAGAACGTGATGATCGATTATGAAGGAAACGTCTATTTTGAAGACGATACCTTGACCAGTAATGGGCGAGGGATTATGATGCGGGAGGATTTGGGTCCGTACATTTCAAATAGCATTAATTTGCCTCCTGTCAATGATATGGATGGGCTGATTGTTGCTTTTATTACCCGTCGTCACACTGTAGTGCCGCTTGCTGCCAGGCTGACACCTGAACAAGCAGCAGCAACCTTTATGTTAGGCGAGTCGATTGAAACGTCAGCAGGTGATCCAAAGCGTGCAGGAGAATCAATCCGTGAAGTGGGTACCAATCCATTTATTATTGGGGATAAAGCATATGAAGGGAATTGGTTCTATGATTTTGTGAAACGGCATGAGGGAAAAGTTTGGTGTTATCAGCTCAATACCGGTGGCATGGGGGAGATAATTGAAAATCAACCAAACGGCGCGAAGGTGTTTAAACGCAAGGTGCAACGGATAGAAATCCCTGAAATGGCGGCGATTATCCGCGGTATCGTGCGTGGTACAAGTAAATGGGATAAAGATAAATATTGGAACCTCGAAGTGCCCACGTTTGTGGACGGTATGGATATAGCGAAATATAATGTCGAAAAGTTTTATGATATAAATAGTATTATAAATCAAGTTTCTGACTTACGATGTGAGCGTGTCGATTATGCGGAAAAATTTACTGCATTGGATAAAACCATTATTAAGGCAGCGGAAACAATGTAAAAAAATAGTTGACATTCGTGGTAATCGTGTTATCATTGTCCCATAAATATCTATTAATTCTATATAGATTATATAAAAGACAGAGAAAAGGGTATGAAGCTCTCAAAAAAAAGCGACTATGCCTTGCGTGCGATGATTTATCTATCGATGAATTATAGGAAAGGGGCTATCCAGATTAAGGAAATTTCTACAAATGAAAGGATACCGCAAAAATTTTTAGAAAATATTCTCCTTATCTTAAGAAAGGTAGGTATTTTGAATAGCAAGATTGGTCTTAAAGGTGGTTATGAACTTGCGAGGTCGCCTGATTTGATAACCCTTGGAGAAGTAATTCGTGCGCTTGATGGGGCGATTGCACCACTAGATTGTGTTAGCAAAATGTCATATAAACCATGCTCGGAAGAGGTTACCTGTGTGATACGCGGTGTAATGATTGACATTCGAAATGCGATAACGGATGTATTGGATAGAATGACCTTTGCGGATATGTGTAACCGTGTCAAGGAATCGATTGAAAGCAAGGAAAGCGGTGTATTAACCTACACTATTTAATAAATTTTTTATAATTATCCACTAATATTGTAGAGTTTATAGTGTTTTATGAAAGATATGATCCAAATGCTCAGGATGTGGGTTGGTCTATTGATGCTGTGTCTTTTTATGGCTTGTGGTGTTGGTTGTTCGAAAAGTGTCGATAATTCTGCTGTTCGAATCGGATATTTTCCTAATATAAGCCACGCCCAGGTGGTCGTTGGAATAGCTGAAGGTACCTTTGCGGCGTATCTGGGTCCAAAGGTTACGATAAAGACGACGCTTTTCAATGCAGGACCGTCTCTTATTGAAGCTGTTTTTTCCGGAGACATAGACATTGCATGTGTTGGACCGAGTCCGGCTATAAACGGCTATGTGCGGTCAGGTGGAAAGGCATTGAAGGTAATTGCTGGTGTGGCAAGTGGTGGGTCTCTCTTTGTTGTAAGAAAGGACTCACATATAAAAGAGGCTACGGATCTTGCCGGAAAGAGGATTGCAACCCCTCAGCTGGGAAACACACAGGATATTGCTTTCCGTGGCTATATCAAAAATTTCGGTTTGAAGCCGAAGGAAAAGGGGGGCACGATTGATATTCTCCCTTTGCGTAATCCTGATATTTTAAACCTTTTTATGAGGAAGCAAATCGATGGGGCATGGGTTCCTGAGCCTTGGGGATCAAGAATTATCAGGCAGGCAGATGGAAAGGTTTTTCTTGATGAGAGAGATTTGTGGAAGGAGGGACGGTTTAGTTCAACGCTGATGATTGTGAGAACTGATTTTTTAAAAAACCATCCTGATTACGTCAAACGGTGGTTGGCTGCCCATGTGAAGATAACACGATGGATCCATCAACATTCAAGAAAGGCAAGGAAAATTATTGGTGAAGAGATCAAGGCTCTTTCTGGTGTGTCTCTTCCTGAAGAAGTGATGAATGATGCGTTCTCAACGTTGGAAGCTACATATGATCCCATCGTTCCGTCCCTGGTATCATATGCAGAAATGGCATATAATGCGGGGTTTTTAGGAAGGCAGAAATTTGATATATCGGGTCTGATCGACCTGGAATTGCTTAATGAAGTGCTGAAAGAGCGGTCTTTGCCTCAGGTAAGTGAAGAGTACCGAATGTAAGTTTTGGGAGGTAGGAATCAATGTCAGAAAGCGTTGGAGTTGACAACCTGATTGAGTTGGATTATGTAAAGATTGATAGCGGGCGGGGGATGTCAAAGGCAAGTGGCGCGAAACCGGATTTATGTGTTCAGCATGTATCAAAGTCATTTCAGTCAAAAAATGGGACGGTGTATGTGCTGGAAGACATCAACCTTGAAATTAACCAGGGGGAATTTGTATGTCTTGTAGGACCATCGGGGTGCGGGAAGTCTACCCTGATGAATATCGTTGCGGGGTTGGAAAAGGCAGATTCTGGTGAGGTATGGGCTAATGGTCGCAGAATTCAGGGCGCCGGGCCGGACCGGGTCGTTATATTTCAGGAAGCAGCCCTCTTTCCGTGGCTCAATGTGATAAAAAATGTTGAATTTGGTTTAAAACTGAAGGGTGTCAACGGCAGGGAGCGACGAAATATTGCTCTTGAGTATCTCAAGATGGTTCATCTGTCGAAATTTCAAAGCTCCCATATTCATGAACTCTCTGGTGGTATGAAGCAGCGCGTGGCAATAGCAAGGGCGCTTGCAATGAATCCGGAGATGCTTTTAATGGATGAACCCTTCTCTGCGTTAGATGCGCAGACGAGATGGATACTCCATTACGAACTGCAGAATATCTGGATGAAGACGAAGAAGACGATCCTGTTTGTCACCCATAATATTCGTGAGGCCGTATGTCTGGCAGATCGCATCTTTATCCTTTCCACTTCACCCGGCAAAATTAAGAAGGAGTTTGCTATAGACTTACCACGACCCCGCGATGACAACGATGTAAATGTGGCAGAATATTCAACGAGGATTATGCAGGAATTAAAGACCGAAATTGATAAGGTGGTGAAGTGTGAGATGGATGCAGATTCGTGTGTGGAATGTGATATCAAATGCACATCGGTAGAGCCTGCAAAAACGGATATTGGGGGAGGCATTTAAAAATGTGCGGCATGCTGAAAAGGACAATTTTTTTTACCTTGCTTGCGGGTCTTTGGCAACTGCTGTTTTGGTTGGGGATATGGCCGGAATACGTCCTTCCTTCTCCTGTTTCGGTGGGTAAAACGCTGGTGAATGGATTTCAGGATTACAGCTTGCTGATCGGAGTTGCAATCAGTATGAAAAGGATTGCCATCGGCTATGGGATTTCTCTTGGTGTTGGTATTTTCGCAGGTTTGCTTATTGGGAGATTCCGTATTTTCGAAGATACGCTCGGTTCTCTGATATCCGGATTACAAACCTTGCCGACGATTTGCTGGTTGCCGCTTTCCTTGCTTTGGTTTGGCTTAAATGACAAGGCAATTATATTTTTGGTTTTTATGGGTGCGGTGCTTTCGATTGCAACCGGGACCGATTCCGGCGTAAAAAATGTGCCCCCGCTCTATATTCGCGCCGCGAAGACCATGGGGGCAAAAAGATGGAAATTGTATCTCGAGGTGATTATTCCGGCTGCCCTTCCGCATATTATTATAGGGATGAAACAAGGCTGGTCCTTTGCCTGGCGTTCGTTAATGGCGGGCGAATTGTTAATTGTATGCCTCGGATTGGGGCACCTCTTGATGCTTGGCCGAGAACTCAATGACATGAGCCAGGTCATTGCCGTTATGCTGGTAATTATCTTGATTGGGATCTTAGTCGATCGGCTGTTTTTTATCAAAGTAGAAAGACACATACGCGAACGCTGGGGACTGGTTAAGTCGTAATCTCAGGCGTTTACCTCGACGGGCAGTTCCATATTTTGCATCGAGGCCTGCACTAAAGCCTCCTGGTCAATTTCATCTTCAGGCTGTTTAATACGGTCTGCATTTCTTTCAACAAATCGTATTCCTTCTGCCCGGTATTTCTTCTTTAAAGTCTCACATTTTGGACAGTCCTCAGCGGTGTAAAGGTATTTCATGGGCAAGTCTCCTAAGGTATAAGAAAGGTTAAAAAATCATTAACAGCGTTATTGTACTAAAAGAGGTAATTCTTTCAAGGGTAATTTTCCCGGAGTACTCTGCTGCTGATATTCCTGGGATAATTATTTGACTGGATACCTTGCATGTGTTATATTTCACGAGTATTTTTGAAAGGGCAAATGGTATGATGAGATTTATCGGATTACTTATTGCAGCAGCAGTCGCCGTCTGGGTATATGCTGATGCAAAAAAAAGAGGCTATAGGACCCCGGCCGCTATCGGCTGGATGATGGGGGTTTTTTTACTCATGATTGTTGTTTTACCGGTGTACCTGATTATGAGGACAAGGCAAGGTAAACAAATAGAAATTCTGACGCCGTGTAAATATTGTGGAAAATATTATGAGGGCACTCCCTTGTATTGCCCGAACTGCGGGCACAAAGTTGGAGGATATTCATTTAAAGAGGAATAGCTATGAATCTGAAAGAGCGGGTAACGGAAGAATTGAAAAGCGCCATGAAGGCACAGGACAAATTAAGGACATCGGTACTGCGCATGATCCTTGCCGATATTAAGATTGCAGATACGTCAGGGAAGCCTAAGGACCAAATTGACTATGTGGACGTTGCTCGTGGGTACTGTAAGAAATTAAAGAAATCCCGTGAGGAGTATGAGAAACTGCATCTGCCCGAAAAAGTGAAGGAGTTGGACGGAGAGATTGCAATTGTCGAGGAATACCTGCCGAAACAATTATCAGATGATGAAATCCGGAAGATCGTAAACGAAGTCATTGAAACGAATAAATATACCGCAAAGGAGATGGGTCTGGCAATGAAACTCATCATGGGTAAACACGGAGACAAAGTCGATGGTAAAAAGGTACAAGGATATCTAAAAGAAAGACTGAAATGCTGAGGGGATTTTCTGAGGGCAAATCTGGGTTTTGCATGAAAAAAGATAGAGGCGTTTTTGTATGTGATAAGCGGTGAAAAGGCTGTATAAGATTTATTTTATCAGCTCTTTTGTACAAGTACACTCAACGGAAAGAACTTGTGACACACGGCTTTTGTTTCTATATACCGTGATTCCCTTACACCCGTTTTTATAAGCTAATAAGAACACATTTCTTACATCATCTTCCGTGGACTCTTTTGAGAAATTAATGGTTTTTGATACACCGCTATCAATGTATTTTTGACATGTTGCCTGAATTTTTACCTGATGCTCCGGAGAAACCTCCCGCGCAGTGATAAATATTTTTTTTACATCTTCTGGTATCTCGTGAATATTTGTTAGAGATCCCTCCCTTGAGACTTCCTCCATCAGCCTTTCTGAATAAAACCCCCTTGTCTTTGCAAGGTGTTTGAAAATAGGATGTATTTCCGGCAATCCGCCTTCTACCAGAACGTGCCTGGTATAAGCAACGGCAAAGACAGGTTCAATACTGCTGGAGCAATGCGCGATGATACTGATGGTACCGGTTGGTGCGATCGTAGTTCGTGTCGCATTTCTAAAATGAGGGGCATGTCTCGCGGCATAAATGCTTTTTTGATAGTTCGGAAAGGTGCCACGCTCTTCCGCAAGTTTGACAGAGGCGTCATTTGCGTTCTGAGAAAAAAAGCGCATGACTTCATCGGTGCATTGAATAGCCTTCTCGGAATTGTATGAAATACCAAGTTTGATAAACAAATCAGCAAGCCCCATGATTCCGAGACCTATCTTCCGATTGCCCTTTGTCAGATGTTCGATTTGGGGTAAAGGATATTTATTTATGTCTATGATATTATCGAGAAAATGCACTGCAAGACGGGTAGTATTTGCAAGGCAATCCCAATCAATTTCATAGGTTTTCCCCTTTCGTTTTGTCATCCTGGAGAGATTAACAGATCCCAGGACACATGCCTCAAACGGCAACAGCGGTTGTTCTCCGCAGGGATTTGTTCCTTCGATTTCTCCAAGAGCCGGCGTCGGATTGGCGGCATTAATGGTATCCAGAAACAGGATGCCTGGTTCCCCATTTTCCCATGCAGAATGTACAATTTGTTCAAAAAGATTTCTTGCGTTTACAGTCGTTGCAACTGCTTTTGTTCGGGGATTGATCAACGGAAAGGCTTCATTTTTTTCTACGGCCTGCATAAATACATCAGTAATACCGACGGAGATATTAAAATTGGTTAATACCCCTTCGACCCGTTTTGCAGTAATGAAATCGCGGATATCTGGGTGATCAATCCGCAATACCGCCATGTTTGCTCCGCGCCGGAAACCTCCCTGGTTAATAGCCTCAGTTGCCTCATTGAAGACCTTCATGAAGGAAATGGGACCGCTGGCGCGACCACCAGAAGTACTTACCGTGTCATTTTTTGGTCGAATGCGCGAAAACGAAAAGCCGGTGCCACCTCCGCTTTTGTGGATTAAAGCCGCTTGTTTGACGGCCTCAAAGATGCTTTCTACCGAATCTTCGATGGGGAGCACGAAACATCCAAATAGCTGTTGCAGGTCTCTTCCTGCATTCATCAGGGTCGGGGAGTTTGGCAGAAATCGGAGGGACGCCAAAAGGGTATAAAATTGTTCTTCCCGCGATACAATGTCAGCCCCTTTGTCGTAAAGTAAATCCACGGATGCGATGTTTTTTGCGATCCGGCGGAACATCTCTTCTGGTGATTCAACGGTTCGTCCGGAAATATCCTTTTTTAAATATCTTTTTTCAAGCACCAATCGGGCATTGGATGACAAAGAAACGGTCGGTTTTCCCGCTGTAATTTTTTCTGCCATAAAACTATGAAAGGTAAAATGTGGTGAAACGACGTCGGTTTTTTATCAATAACCTATGTGTCAATCTATTTTGGTGACGGTGAATTCATACTACATGATCATCATGCAATCACCGTAGCTGAAAAAGCGGTAACCTTTGTTTTTTGCTATTTCATAGGCGTTTAAGATGTTTTCCCTTCCCGCAAAGGCACAAACCAGCGCTAGTAAAGTGGTTCTGGGAAGGTGAAAATTGGTAAGCAAAACATCGACATACCGAAAATGATACGGTGGGTAAATAAAGAGATTTGTCCAGCCGGAGGTTTGGGGAGTTTCGTTGTGCATGGCAACGGACTCAAGAACACGGCACGAGGTACTTCCGACAGCGATTACACGATGCCGATGTCCTTTCGTTTCCTTTATTTTATCCATAATCTCTCTGGGGCATTCGTAGTATTCTTTATGCATCTGATGTTTCCTGATATCATCTGTCTTAATGGGTAGGAATGTCCCCATGCCGGCATGCAATGTAACAAATCCGATCTCTGCTCCGTATTTTTTTATCCTCTCAAGGATACTGTGGCTGAAGTGCAAGCCTGCTGTGGGTGCAGCAATCGCCCCTTCTTTTTGAGCAAATACCGTCTGGTATCGTTCCTTATCGGAAGAGTAGCATGCCTCGTTATTGTCAGGACGTTTTATATACGGGGGCAAGGGCATTTTTCCGGTTCTAAGAAGCAGGTCTTTGATAGGGTAACCATTATCAAATTGAATAAGCCATGAACCGTCTTTGCCTTTCTTGAGGAGTTTTGCAGAAAGGATGTTGTCGGTAATATAAATTTCCTCCCCTGCCTTTAATTTAGCGTTTGATTTGATTAAGGCCTTCCATTGGTTTTCTTCCCTTTCCTCGGTAAGTAATAATTCAAGGGATGCGCCACTGATTCTTTTTCCCGATAGCAATGCCGGTATTACCTTCGTGTTGTTCAGAACGAGGAAATCTCCCGGGCAGAGATATTCAATGATTTCATAAAATCTACGATGTTCGATTTTTCCAGAGTTCCGGTACAATATCAACAATCTCGCATCTTCACGGTTTTCTAAAGGTTGCTGTGCGATCAATTCTTTAGGAAGATCGTACTCGTAATCGGATAGCTTAGTACACATGGAAACAGGTTTCAATGCGGTAAAATCCATTTTCTTAAAAAATATGATAGCATCTCAAAAAAAGAGAATCAAGATGTATAAATTTATCATGAATTCAAAAAATGACAGCGAAAATGTTTAAATATTTTTAAATAAATTTCGTGCTAAAGCCAGCAGTATATATAGCATCCATTGAATAAGATAGAGCAACCATTTGTATGTCAAAGAGATTTTCTGATGGCACAGGCGGAAAAGGGACAAAAATAGTACTTGACAAATAAATAAAAAAGTTTATTGTCATAGCCGAAGTGGTGTAAAGTGGTGAAAAGTGGGGGAAAGTGAAAATGTTCACCGGTGAATATCATCACACGATTGATGACAAAAACAGGCTTGCCATCCCTGTACCTCTTCGTGACAGTATTGATACGAATGTAGAGGGAAAAGGATTCTTCATAACCCGCGGGCTTGATGGATGCTTGTTCATGTTTACACCAAGTTCGTGGCAAAGCGTAGTTTCAAAAATAGAACAACACTCGTTTGCTGATATGAAGGCGCGCCAATTCCAGCGCCTTTTTTTTTCCGCTGCGCAAAAAATCCCTGAATGTGACCCACAAGGTCGTATACTAATTCCTCAAATCTTAAAAGACTATGCAAAGATTAAAAAGAACGTTGTTATTGCCGGGCTCAATAGGCGTATTGAAATATGGAATGAAAAAAGTTGGAATGATTTTACTTCAGAATACGGGAAGGCATATGAAGAAATTGCAGAAGGCTTATTTTAGATGCATAACGTTTTCTATCAGAAATGTTCGCACCTTTTCCATAATACAGCTATACCATGGAATATACGGCAGACGATCGTGTTCATATACCGGTACTAGCTGAAGAGGTTGTGGATTATTTACAACCGCAGTCAGGGCATATTATTTTAGATGGTACGGTGGGTAGCGGCGGACATGCAATGAGAATCATGGAAAAAATTCAACCTGACGGATTGCTGATCGGTGTTGATAAAGACATGGAAATATTGCGCATTGCAAAGCAAACGTTATCGAAAACAGTGGGTACTTTCAGGCTTTATCATGCTGATTATTCCGAAGTCAACGAAGTGTTACGCCAGGCAGGGGTTGTTAAAGTGGATGGCGTGTTGCTTGATTTGGGGGCGTCTTCTATGCAGTTTGATCAGGCAGAACGTGGTTTTAGTTTCGCGAAGGAAGGGCCACTTGATATGAGAATGGACCGATCGGGGGGGAGGACAGCACGGGATTTAATCCGGAGGTTATCTGAACGGGAATTGGAAGACGTATTGAAAAGATATGGCGAAGAGCGATGGTCACGGAGAATTGCAAGAGCTGTACAAAGGGAGGAAAGAGAGGCAGGAATTACTTCAACACGACAACTGGCTGCGGTTGTTGAACGGGTAGTTCCGCGGGGTAAGAGTAAAATCCACCCTGCAACACGAGTATTCCAGGCCCTGAGAATTGCGGTAAATAAGGAACTGGAGGGTTTAGAAGTTTTTTTAGATACGATCCACAATTACATGACGACAGGGGCTCGCATCGCCATTATCAGTTTTCATTCCCTTGAGGATCGTGTGGTAAAGAAAAAATTTGTAGAACGGGCTAACCATGGATTATTCAGGATACTTACGAGAAAGCCGGTAATTCCCAGCGAGGCTGAGATGGAAAAAAATATTCGATCCAGGAGTGCGAAACTAAGGGCGGCAGAAAGGATTTAATATGGGCATATCAAGAATGGTATTGATGTTTACTATTACTATCGCAATGGCAATGTTTGTTGTGTCAGAACGAAATAAAATTATCGAAACCGGGTACCTGGTGGCAAAATTACAAAGAAATTGTGATGAGTCATCGGAAAAGAACAGAAAACTGAATTATCATGTTGGCCGGTTAAAATCGCCTGAGGTTATTGTCTATAAGGTACAATCTTTAAAACTGCCTCTTATTCCCCAGGAAAATGAATCAGGGATGATTGCCGGATACATAAAACTGAAAAAGGATGCAATGAAGGCAACGAAAACGGTTGTCCATAAAGATGTATTCACGCAAAAGATATCCAGAATAGATTGCTGTTCATTGCATAATTAGAGTTCCAGGTGTTTTGTGGTTTATGCTAAGCCCTCCTCCCGGACGCTTTCGGGGTAAAGTTGTTTTTTATCTCGAAAGCGTTCGTAAATTTATTATCGTTTTGATTTGGTTTTATTAATAATGTAGAAAACCACGTCCTGTGGGCGTGGTCAGAGAACAACGGCTATGCCAGTAATCCCCTTCGATAAGTATGACGGAACTGGTTTTCGCCATGCCGGTATTTTCCCAAAGAGATGTTCAATTTTGAGTATAAAACATTGAAAATACAAATAGGCTTACCGCTCATATCTCAAAGAAGCATTTTGGTTGCATGAAAACGAATCGCAGTTAGTTCTACACACTACGGGAATTACTTACAGTTTGCGTAATGAGTACAAATGGCAAACTTATCCCCTTTTAGGGGTTAACCCAAAGCCACCTGCTCCGCGGGTGGATTCTTTACTTATGCGGGTTATACGATGTATCGCAGAGAGAATACTTCTTAAAAAAGCCAGAGGGTCCCTCACAATCCCCCTCGTAAGGTGGCCAGTGGGTTGTCCTAAAAACCTTGCAGAAAAAAAGTCTCCTTTCATTTCTTTATGCCCTTTGTGTCTTTGTGGTTAGAAAAACGTATCCATGAGTATAGAGACGACATTCCTGAAGTGTCTGTTATCCGTCCGCCAAGCGAGTGGCGTAGCCTGCTCGTGCGCATTACCAAGGGATGCAAATGGGACCGATGCCGCTTCTGCGGTATCTATCCCTACCTTGGAGAATCGGGATTTTCCGTTCGGTCGGTGGCAGAAATCGAACGCGATATCGATCTTCTCAGAAGTTGTTATCCTAACCCGACTTTCGCAATTCGAGGGGTATGCAACCGGCTGAGCCAGGAAAATCAAGGGGTCATGCAAAAAGGTCGGCATTACAGGCCGACCTGTCCGGATGCGTAAACCTTGGGCGGTGGTTGTTCTGGAAGCGTCAATCCCAACTGTGCCAAAAGGAGTAAAACGTCCTTCTCCGGCTGGGTATAACGGCCCATGACAATATGACGGCCTCCGTGGTTGGTAAATGAACGTCTATCATTTGAATGCCCGACAGTTTTTCCAAAATCGCTTCAGACGTCAGCCCTGCGGCTCCCCCCCCGCGCAAGATTTCGCAGTGTCGTGTGGGGGCAAAAAGCCAAAAAGGAACCAAAGATATGGGCTTCAATTCTCCGTTCTAACTGGTGCCAGATGGGGCGGATAGAAAGAGACCCCTTTAAGTCCTTAAATGCCTGCTCTATCCGCGTCAACAGCAAATAATTTTCCCAGACGGTTTCTGGCGCGGCGGCCTGCATGTTGGAACGAAGCAAATAACGCCCCTCGCGCCGATATGCCTGCCTCAGACGTTCCCGATCCAAACTGAACCGGAATGTATTCTCCTTGACCGGCTCCTGCGGTTTGAGAATGGAGATGGTGACCAGTCTGTAGTCTCGTCCGGCTTCTTTCTTTAACGCGCCAATATGCATGAGCAGGTCATCGCGCGTGAGTGCCTTTCGATTGCGAAGTTCGCGCAAGCCCACCCACGACCCGGTCCGATTTAGCCCTTACGTAACAGATTCCCAAATCCTTGTTTCCAGTCTTCGTAGTTGACTACGTAATTCAAGCCACAAACCTTGCTTAGTTCTCTGCCTTGCAGTGCCATATTGATTTTATCTGCACATTCCCTGGTTTCTTTCTGCGGGCCAAAGGGATTAAACCGCATGTCATTCCCTTCAAGAAACACGTAGTCGCAAATAAGTAAGATGTTCTCGAAGAGGTAGAAGGTGAAGCCAGGGGTATGTCCGCCGGTGTGGAAGGCCTCTATGCCCTGCTCAGCGAAATTCTCTGTAAAGGCAGTATCAAAGGTAAAGGCGCGGCAGATGCTGTGAGTAGAGTCCAGCTTGTGGATCTGCACCGAGGCACGAAATAAGTCGCGGTACTGATTGCTCGCGCCGAGGAAGTGGTGATGGGTAAACGTGATGACATCCGCGGGTTTAAGACTCTTGTCGAAGGACGAAGGACAATCTACCCAGAATACCTTCCCGCCTGTCTCAATACGATAGGCGGCATGTTCGAGACCAAGAGGTGGGACGGAGTTTAAGCGAGTAACCTTTTCATTGACCGGCGTGCCAATGACCTTGTACCGCGCGGAGCATTCCTCCGAGGTAATAAATTTTCCCCTGGGCGCCCCGCAGAAGGGGCAAAAGTCCGGATAGTAACCCACCATATTAAAGCCGCATACGGTACAGACGTATTGTTCCTTTTGCATGATATACCCCTTTCCTTTTTAAATAAAGAGAGATTGCAAACGTTCTTTTGTTTTTTAGGGTTATGTTAAACACTCACTATGAGCGGATGCATGCTGGGTGGGGCTTCAGGAACTCCTTGAATATGAAATCAAAGCCAGACTGAAAAGACACTTGGAATGCGGTTACCCAACCCGAACACGTCGGAAGAGCTGCCCGGCAGACCAGGGCAATTACCCTTCACCCATGAACACGATACCGCAGTCAGGGCATGCTTTTGTGTCGGGGCTCATACCATAACCACAGGCAGGGCATCTTCCCTGCGATGACCATTCCTGGGAGGTTTTGATGTCAGGATACTTTTGTGCGTAAAAATTCTCAATACAGTCGTGTGCGATGTTCGCTTCATTTTTTGCCACCAGGAGAAGATACCGTCGTTCGCATTTTCCCGTACCACAACCCGGAGGTAATGCAATTTGAGAAGGGATTCCGTTTCTTAAAAGCAAATCCGATAACTCGCGGATTCCTTCTCGACCTTCTTCCCTGATTGCAACCCATTCGTCAGGGGGATGCTCGGCAGCGTTTGGCTTCTTATCTCCCTTTTTTTCGACTTCTTCCGGCATTTTCAGCGGGATGCCGCAGTCGGCGCATGTCAGTATGTGCGCATAATACTCTGATCCGCATTCCGGACACAGTTTTATTTTTTCAGGAGACATATACGTTTATCCGGCAATATGCTGCCCTAATTGAAGATCTATTTTACAAAATACCTGAGGAAATTCTTGCAAGCCCGACGGTTATGGCTAAGGTTTTTTTTCCGATTCGAGGATGGTTGGGGCTACAATCCGCCTTAAACCAGCTCCTTTTGCCGCATCCATAACATCCACAATGACTCCATAAGACACATTTTTGTCCGCCCGTAAAACGAGGGTCTTGTCGTCCTGCCGGGAAAAGGCGCTCTTCAGAACCGAGATCAGGTCTTTTCGTTCGACGGGTTCATTCTGGAAAAACAGCTTTCCCTCCTGCGAGATGGTTAAGACCCGTTCCTCCAGTTTACTGGTAGAGGCGTATTTGGTGGAGGGGAGTTCCAGCTTGATATTTGGCTGTTCCATGAAACTTGAAGTGACCAGAAAAAACAAGAGGATCAGGAACAGCATGTCGACCATTGGAGTGAGGTTTATAATCGATTTGGTAACTCGTTTTTCGCGAAATCGCATAGGTTTACAGAGCAAAAAAGATAATGATTAAGCCATACATGAACCACCGTTTATCACGAGGGCATCCGCTGAATGAAAACTCAGTTTTTCCCGCTGTCCTGAGCAGGATAAAGTTTGTTGAGAATGTACATGGAGTATTCTTCCATCTCCAGGACAAAGGTATCCACTTTTTTATCGAAATAACTATAAGCAACCAGGGACGGGATTGCGATAAAAAGTCCGAATACGGTTGTTCGGATCGCTTCTGCAAGCCCCGCGGAAAACGCCTTGGCCTGTCCCAGCCCCAGCTCGGAAATAATCCCAAAGATATCTTCTAATCCCAGCACCGTCCCCAGCAATCCCAGCAGGGGGGCCACTGCGGTAATGACTTCCAGTACCAGGAGTCTTCGTTCGAGCGATTTGGTCTCCTGTCGCCCGGCGGCCTGGATATCAATAAATTTTTCTTCCCGTGTAAGGTGGTTATTGGTGAGTATGCGCCGCAGGAGATTGGAAAAAGGACCGGGAATCACCTCGCATTTTGATAGTGCGAGGGGAATGTCTTGCTGGCTGCGAATAGTCTCAATCGTCCGGATAATCTCGGGTTTTAAGATATGGTTTCTGCGCAGGTTTATTGCCCGTTCAATAATCACCGCAAGGGCTAAAATGGAACAAATCAAGAGTGGTATCATGATAGGACCACCGCCTATAAGCCATTCCAAGGTAGTATCTCCTCCTAAAAAAAATAAAAATTGAACCTTACATCGATAGACGGTTCCTTGATATTGGATGGGAAAGGATTCAGTGGCGCTGCGTTTTTAATCGAGGATACCAGCCTGGAGGCGAGATTAAAATTTCCCGCGTCATCCACAATCTTTACTTCACCAACAGAACCATCGGGCAACACTTTAAATTCCACAATCACCGGTTTGTCGTCTCTCGTTTCCAATTTGAGCTCTGCACGGGTTCCGTATCCGAGGAACCAATAGAGAGAAATTCTATCCCTGATGTGTTTAAAATAATTGGCATATTCATGTTTTTTGACGTTAAAAGACGGTGCACCAGGAATCGCTGCGTTTGATATCGTGTCCTCAAAAAGCACCGGATCATTGTTTGCCCCCTCAGTCTTTGCATTCACATTAAAAGAGACCTTCGGTTTTTTTACTTCACCGGGGCTTTCCTGCACATTTAATCCCTTTTCGAGCATGCGCTGCGGTTCAACGCCTGACGACTCTGGAACGGCTACGGGGGGTATTTGAGGCATTTCCGGTTGAATGTCCGGAGAATTCTTTATTTCCCTTGCTTCTTTCATCTTCATTCCGGACTCTTTTCCGGTTTTTTCCTCCCGAAGCAAAGATGACGCTGGTTCTTCCTCAGTTTCCGTTTCTATTTTATTATCTCTTTCATCCTGCTTGTCCGTAAAAAGCACCCCTTCGCTTGCTGGCAAGGGTTCTGCTTCTTCCTGGAGAGCGCCCCGTCCTATCGTAAGCCGTTCTCTTTTTGGTGCAGGGGTGTGACTGGTATTCTCTTTTGTTTCTTCGAGTTTTATGGCCTTCACCTCAGCCATACTTTTCTTTCTCTCTTCGGAGGACACCGGTGGCTGTTTTATGGGAGGCGGTTTGGCAGGACTTCCTTGATTTTCCAGCCCTTTGGGCAGATTAGCGTATCTGGGCGGGGTAGTTTTACCCTCGCTCCCATCCTCAGAAACAAACACCTGTGCCGTGGCCGCTTGTTCAGGCGGTGGTTGCTGCCGAGGGTCGGAAGGGACACCGGCATTTCCTTTGCCCAGGAATGGCGCCCTGGAATGCCCTTCTGCATGCGGCTCATTGTTGACCGGCAACTGGTCGTCAGGAAAATAATCTTTAGCAACGGCTCCCTTTGCGCCGATCTTATCGGTGTCCGCGCTTGTCTCCTCGTCTTCCGCGTTATCAGAAGTGTCGGTAAATATCTTGTACTTCTTTTTTTCAGGAATTTCCTCTTTCTTAAGCTCGTCTTCTTTTTTTGAGACAGGGCTTTCATGATCCTCAATTTCCAGGGTAACGGCATACTCACTCGGCTCCCGGACAAAGCTGTCCCGAAGTGATTTTAAACTGAGAATCTGGTTTGCCTGAGGAGACATGAAGATGATGATGGCATGGAGCGCCAGAGACGCAATGACAAGAAGAAGAAACAGGTTCTTGCTAAAAAATTCAGTACGCCATTTGATAAACATAATTTTGTGTTAACGGTTTGTAAGATATGGGTCGTGTTCATGATGCGGGTAGTTTCATTTTCGTTATGCGGCCCGGAGATCGACGAGTCTCTTCTCTCCGCTTGAGAAATTTTCCGAAGACCGGAATTAATATGATCGATGATGCATTCGGACAAATGGTAAAAAGTATTATCCATTCCGCCCTTATTATCCGGAATGAAGTTTACCGCATGCGCGTTTTGTTGTCAATGGGTTTCTCGTGTTGAACGCGGTTCTTTCAGCCTTTCTAAGATGAAATCGGCGAGGGCGGAGACCGTATCGTCGATGGGGAAGAAAGGCACCCGGATTTCTGGCGCTTTGTCACTCACGACGGCGATGAGGTTTTGGTCGTCCCTGCATATCAGGGTATTGCTGATTTCTGAACGCAAGACCTCAATTTTTGGCAAGGTCAGAGTTTTGTAGCCCTCAGCAAGCACGATGTCCACATCGGTTAGATAGGTATTTACGATCTCTGACAAAGGGAGTTCTCTGGGCGTAATGCGCATGACACCCGTCATGGTTTGCGATGATACCACAACGGCATCGGCTCCGGCCCTGGTGTGCAGCCAGCTATCCTTTCCCTCCCTGTCAATTTCGAAACTATGGTGAGAGTGTTTGATGGTGGCAACCCGATAACCCCGTGATTTCAATTCCTGAACAAGCTTTACCACAAGGGTAGTCTTGCCGCTATGGGATTTACCGACAATGGATATAACGGGTACTTTTGGCTGCACAACACCAATTATAAAAGATATCATTTAAAAATAAAAAAGAATTTTACCGTTATCCGGGGAACGAGGCGCTGATGATTTAGCCTTGACAAAGGAAGCATTGGTCAATTAAAATTTTAGACTGGATTATCCGTGCTCATTTCAGAGCGGTTTCCAGTGATGCGGTTTAATACAGAGAATCCCTGCCGGGGTGGGTATGCACACTGTGCGTTTTGCGCTGATAAATACCGTATGGGATTTTATTCGCGCAGATTGCAAGCTAACCGGCGACAGAATATTTTAAAATAACGGCTAGAACGCGCCCCTTTATCCCTCCCGTTCCGTGCGAAAGAGGGGAAAGAGGAGTGGTTAGTGGGGGAAGAGGGTGTTTTGTATGGATGATGCGGGAAAAATACTGGACCGAAGACAACTTTTCAAGAATTTGTTTGTCTTTGTGGGAGATAAGGTTGCAGATTACGCCAGTAAAAGGATTGACCGGGTAATGCCCAGGGGCGCCTATCTGCGGCCACCGGGCGCTGTTGAAGAGACAGAATTTCTTTCTGCGTGCACCCGCTGCGATGAATGTATCAAGGCGTGTCCCGCAAAGGCTATCAAGAGATATCAGGGCGTAATGGATGTGGCGGTAGGCACACCGGTCATTATGCCGCGGGAAAATCCCTGTGTTTTATGTAACGGTCTGTTGTGTATTGCTGCCTGTAAGGACGGGGCATTAAAACCCGTTGCTCATGCAAATAATGTTAAGATGGGTATCGCCAGGATTACTGAATCGCGGTGTCTGGCTTGGGGCGGGCAGGATTGTCAGCTGTGTTATATAAAGTGTCCCTTACAGGGAGATGCAATTATTCAAGAGGACGGCAAGCCCGTGATCAACGAAGAAAAGTGTGTTGGCTGCGGAGTTTGCGAGTACGCCTGCCATACGATAAATAACACCTGTGCGATTAAGGTTACAGCAAAGCGAGAAGGCTCGTATACCGGATAGGGAATTCAAACCGGGCAGCCACCGGCTTTCGTCTGCGCAGGTTCAAGCCATGCGACTGCATGAATAGTCGCCTTTGGCAACACTAAGGTAATGAAACAAAAGGATATGAACTATGAAAGAAGAAGTGATGCACGAGTGCAAGATTCCGTTTACCTGTGAGCTCTGTGAGAAGCAGTTGTCGTGTCAGCTGGATCAGATAGAGCACAACAAGTGGGCAATCACCCAACGGATGAAGGATATAAAATATAAGATCGTGGTAATGAGTAATAAAGGCGGGGTGGGGAAGAGCACCGTGACAACGAATCTGGGCGTTGCACTGGCCCGCATGGGCAATAAAGTGGGTATCGCTGATGCGGATATCCACGGTCCAAATATCCCCATCATGTTAGGGGTGGAGGGAAAAAGGCTCAAGAACAGCAGTGGTGGCGTACTGCCGCTGGAGGTATTGCCCAACCTGAAGGTGGCGTCCCTTTCCTTCTTGATTGAAAACCCGTCGATGCCGGTCATCTGGAGGGATTCTGCGAAGTGGGATTTCCTGTGTGAGCTGATGGGAAGTGTTTGCTGGGGTAATCTGGATTATCTTTTAGTGGACTTGCCGCCGGGAACCGGAAATGAAGCGATTTCTATCATTGAACTTATTGGGAAGGTAGACGGATCGGTGATCGTTACCACACCGCAGGACGTCGTTTTGCTTGATGTCAGGAAAGCGGTGATGTTTTCACGAGACAGCAATGTGCCCATTATTGGCATTGTGGAAAATATGAGTGGGCTGATATGCCCTCATTGTAACACGCGAATTGATGTATTTAAAACGGGAGGAGGGGAGAAGATTTGCGGGGAATTAGGTGTTGATTTTCTTGGCAGGATACCTTTGGAACCGGGGATTACTGAAAAATGCGACGCCGGCGAGGCATTTGTTTCCGCCTACCCTGATTCGAGTGCGGCAAAGGCCTTTGAAGAGATCGTTAAAAAATGCGAAGCCTTTGTCCGGACACGCAGCGATGAGCTTGACAAGGTTACCGAGTATAGAGAAGTTCCTTTTCTGGGGAAAGTGCCGGTGGATCCAAACTTTGTTGAAAAGAATCCGGTTTCGTAACCCTGATAAAAACAGGGTGGATGTCCCACGTTCCGGATGGGCATGGCACAGAAAGCAGCCATTGCGTTACTGAGGCAACCGCAAGGATAGAGGATGTTTCCTGGAGATCGTCTTCTGTCAGTGATGTAATGATCACATTTTTATCCGTCACCGTTCGTACGCCAGATTCCTTCCTTTTTCTCTTCATAAATACGGCACCCAGCCGGAGCTTCGCATAAAAATAGATGGTGACGAAATACGATGTTTCGTTCAATCAGGTACAAATTAATTTCCTTGTTTCTCATCGCAGTCCTTACGCCGTTGTTAGTTATGCGGCTTATTGCATATCCTTCTGCACAAAAGGCTATTCAGGAAACGACCACAAAAAATCTGCAACTCATTGGTTCAGAAAAGGCATCACAGGTGAATGCATGGTTAAGCAGATTAAAAAATGATGCAGTGCATGCCGCCAGCAATCCCTTTGTCATAAGCGCTGTGGAACTCACCGATTCCGATGCCGATACCATAGCGCGATTTCTTTTCCAGATACCCTGCGGCGCCGGATTTCATTCCTTCATGATCTGTGACGTGTCAGGGAATGTCAGATTGTCCAGCAACGAGAGAACGATAGGATTCAATATCGCTGCGTTTGACGGCTTCCGTCACGCTGCCGGCGGAGAGACGTATGTTTCAGAGAGTGAATCCCCCGTTTTTTATGACACCCGCGTCCATGAAAGAGATACCGGCGCGTTACCGGCCCTGCTGATTTCCGTGCCGGTGAAAAACGTGGACGGGCAGGTGGCTGGGGTGCTGATGTTTCAAGCCGACGGGTCTGATCTTACTCTGTTAATGCAAGAAAGACGATACGGGGATAGGTACGATTCATACGTCGTGAATCAGCATGGCGTGATGATTACGGAATCCGATTTTGCCGATCACCGTAATCCACCTGATTTTCTGAAACGGAGGACACCGGGGGCATGGACGGTTGTTGATCCGCAAACCGGAGAGTTTACCAGGAGCGTCGCTTCCTGTTTGAACGGAGAAAACGGATTCGATGTGCATGGCTACAGGAACTACGCAGGGGAAAACGTGGTGGGGGTATGGCACTGGATTCCGGAATTGAAATGGGGCGTCATCGCGGAAATTCCTGCCGATGAGGTGTTCTTGGCGATGGATAAAGTAAAAAACTCAATCTTTAAGGTGCTTTCCTATTTGACGATAGCAGGGGTGGTTCTGGCGGTCGCCGGGATAGCATTCGCCTTCGTAATCGGACAAAAGATTGCCTACCCTATTATGGAATTAACGGCAGCAACGCGAAAGATGTCCGCCGGAGACTTGTCGCAAAGGGTGAGGCTGCGCACGCAGGACGAGCTTCGTGAACTGGCGGACGCATTCAATATTATGGCCAAATCAATGCGGGAGAAGACCGGCACGTTGCAGGAAACATCAAATTTCTTGCAAAGTATCCTGGTCGGTTCTACCGAGCATTCCATTATTGCGGCTGACCTTGACGGAACGATTCTGGCCTTCAATGAAGGTGCGAAAAGGATGTTTGGTTATGAACCGGAAAGATTGGTGGCAAAATCAACGATCGATGTTTTGTACACGAAGAAAGATGTCGAATCCGGGAACGTGCACAAGATGCTGGAAACGACGCGGGCGGATGGCTGCTATAAAAATGAAATGCAATTGATTCGGGAAAACGGTGAGATTTTTACCGGGTATGGCACCGTTACCACGCGGCAAACGACCCGGGGAGAGCCAAGCGGCTTTGTGATGATTATCAGGGATATAACGGAACAAAAATTACTGGAACGGGAGCTCCAGAGTTACATGATGCAACTGGAAAAAATTGTCGAGGAAAGAACGCAAAAATTGCGGGCATCAGAAGAGAAATACCGGCGACTTTTTGAAACGAGCAAGGATGCCGTTTTCTTCTGTGATACGGAATGCCAGTTTATCGACATGAATCAGGCTGGTGTGGATCTGTTTGGATATGACACGAAAAATGAGATCTTGAAATTGAACCTCGTCCAGCACCTGTTCTACAGTCCCGCTGCAGGTGAGGCAATTAAGGAAATGGTGGGCAGAAATGGGTTTGTCAAGGACTATGAAGTCGAACTCAAAAAGAAAAATGACACCAGGGTGCCCTGTCTCATGACGAGCAATCTCAGGCGGGGTGAACGGAATAATATTATCGGTTACGAGGGAATTATTATTGATCTGACCGAACGCAAGAAGATTGAACGAGAGAAAGATATTATGAACAATATCAATAAAATTCTTGCCTCAAACCTTGATATCCGGGAGGTGTATAAATCCTTCAGTGAGGAGCTGAATGAGGTCATCGATTTCGACCGCATGAGCATTACTCTTATTGACGAAAAGCGGGACGAATTCCTGATTTTCGCTGTTTCGAAGGATTATCACGATTCTCAATTAAAAGAAGGAATGTATTATTCGAAATATGGGACCCTGGCGGGTAAGGTGGTGGACCATGGTAAAGTTTATATGGTGACCGACACCTCACAGGGATCTTTTTCCACCGACCCGATCCTCTTTAAAGAAGGGATCAAGTCACGGCTGTCAATTCCCCTGATATGCAAAGGTGAAATTATCGGAAGCCTCAATTTCGGGAGTAAAAATGTCAGGAATTATTCTGAAAACCACGTTGAGATTGTCCAGAAGATTGCTCCGCAACTGGCTATAGCGATTGACAACACATGTCTTTTTGATAAAATTAAGGATTCTGAGGAAAAGTACCGGAATCTCGTTGAGGATATTGAAGATGTCATCTTCAGATTGGACAAGAGGGGACGGTATCTCTTCCTGAACAGCGCACTGAAGAATGTCACCGGGTATGACCCCAGGGAATTTTATGAAAACCCTTCTATTGCCATTGAAATGGTCTCCAGGGATGATAGAGAATTGGTGCGGGAGACAACCCGCAAAATTCTCAGCGGCGAATTCAAGGTATCAAAAGATCTGGAATACCGGATCAAATGCAAAAACGGAAACGAACTGTGGATTTCTCAAAATACCTATCCGATCAAAGACAAAAAAGGAAACATTCTTGGTATTGAGGGGATTATGCGAGACATCACGGACAGCAAAAAAATTGAAGAGCAGATACGACGTTCAGAACGCCTCGCCTCAATTGGCGAACTGGCCGCCTCGATTGCCCATGAAATCCGCAATCCCCTTGGCGCCATATCGAATTCCGTCGGGATGCTGAAAAGAGACCTGTCATTAAGGGGTGACGATCAAAAATTATTTAACATGGTAATTGAGGAAACCGACCGCCTGAACAGTATTATTACCAACTTTCTTACCTTTGCTCATCCTGCTGAGTATCACTTTGTCAGGAGTGACATTCTTGAGATTATTGATGAAACCCTGTTTTTATTGGAGCAGGATGTCCGATTCCATGAAGAAATCAGGATCGTGAAAATGTACGCGAATGATGTCCCGAAGGTGTATGTGGATCGGAACTGGATCAGGAAGGTCTTTTGGAATTTATTGATAAATTCGATTGATGCAATGCCGCGGGGCGGAAAGATTTTCATCCGGGTCAGAAAACCAAACAGACCAGACAGGAGTGAGATAGAAATTGTCATTGCCGACACGGGTTCAGGTATTCCATCGGAAATTATACGAAAGATCTTTGAGCCTTTTTTTACAACAAAAAAGTCCAAAGGCACGGGACTGGGACTGTCTATTGTGCATCGCATCGTGGATAATCATGGCGGCGTGATCGACGTCAGAAGTAAGCTAAACAAAGGAACGACGTTTACCGTGCGATTACCCATAAAAAACCAGCACATGAAAGCTGTTTCCGTGTGGGAGTCGATACCGCAGCAAATCCCCGTAAAGGGGTAACACCCGCTGAATTCCCTTCTGTAAGGGGAATGAAAAGGGGGGTTATAACAAAACGTGCGAAACAATACCCTCGTGAAAATGAGGAAAAAAAGATTTTGCATCGGAATACCCTACGCCTATGTTTAACATTCTGGTAGTTGAAGATCAAAAAAATATGCGGGAATCTCTGGCAATCGCTTTCAGGAGATCAGGCTACAATGTTGACAGTGTTGAAAGCGGTGAGAAGGCGATAGCAGTTCAGAATGAACACTTCTACGATTTGGCCGTCGTGGACCTTAAGATGGAAAACATGGATGGCCTTGAAGTATTATCGCGCATTAAACGCATCAATCCTTCGACTGAGGTTGTGGTCATGACTGCCTATGGCACGATTGACAGCGCGATTCAGGCGATGAGAAGAGGCGCTTATGATTATGTCACAAAGCCTTTCCAGCTTTCTGATATCCTTTCCGTGGTTGAACGGGCATTAGAAAAGAAGCGCTTGTCTGACAAGGTTACGATCCTGCAAAAAGAGGGAAAGGAAAGCTATCAGTTTGAGGGCGTTATTGGCAATTCTCCCGTAATGATTCGGCTCCTGAATATTCTTATGGAATTGGTGAGAAGCGAGAGCACGGTTCTCATTACCGGCGAGAGCGGAACGGGAAAGGAGTTAATCGCGCGCGCTATCCATAGCAATAGTCCCAGAAGGAATAAACCCTTTATTGTCGTGAATTGCGGGGCGCTGCCGGAGAATTTGCAGGAAAGCGAGCTGTTTGGGCATGCATTGGGCTCGTTTACAGGTGCAGTAAAAGATAAAAGAGGCATTTTTCTTGAGGCGCAGGGTGGCACGCTGTTTCTGGATGAAATCGGCGAGACGTCCCTTTCAACCCAGGTCAAACTGCTTCGGTTTTTACAGAATGGCGAGATACGGAGAGTTGGTGAAAATAAGCCCATCTATCTTGACATCCGGATTATTGTAGCGACAAATAAGGACCTCGATGAGGCCACAAAAAACAGCTCCTTCAGGAAAGATCTGTTTTACCGGCTCAATGTCATCAGGATCCATGTGCCGCCGCTGCGGGAAAGAAAAGAGGATATCCCGCTTTTAATCAACTACTTCATGAATCGGTATTCAGACAAACTGAAAAAACGGGCGCCGGAGATATCCGGTGACGCAATGGAACTCCTTAAGGAGCACCTCTGGCCGGGAAACGTCCGGGAACTGGAAAATGTCATCGAACGAGCGGTTACCCTTGCGAAGGGAAACCAGATAACGCCCGATGATCTGGCATTACAAAGCGCCGCGGCTGACACCATGAACGCTATGATTGAAGTGGGCGGTATCCGGGCTGCTCTGGCGCAGGAGGAGAGAAAGACGATTGTTGAGATACTGCGGAAACACGCCGGGAATCGTAAACAAGCGGCAAACAATCTGGGCATCTCGACGACAACCTTGTGGAGAAAGATGAAGGAATACCAGATCGTTTCAAAAACAAGTTATAACACCGAAGTGAAATGAAGGTTCAGGGTATGAATATTATCGATAAATATTTCAGAAGAATAAACCGGCTAAGGATATCGGTTACCGACCTTTGCAATCTCCGGTGTGTTTACTGCAGGCCGGAGAGCGGACTGGATCTTGCCAGGCATAAGGATATATTAACGTATGAGGAGATTGTTGCCGTTGTGCGGCACGCCGTGAAACTGGGGATAAAAAGTTTTCGCCTCACCGGCGGAGAACCCCTGTTCAGGAAGAATATAGAAAATCTGCTGTGGATGCTGGGGAAGGTTCAGGGCATCGAAGATCTGGCCATGACGACCAATGGTATTTATCTGAAGAACTATGCCAGGGTATTAAAGGAGATAGGGCTTTTCAGATTAAACATCAGCCTTGATAGCCTGGACGCCGCAAAGTTTGAGGAGATCACCAGGGGCGGGAAGCTGAAAGACGTCCTGGATGGCATTGAGGAGGTCCTTCGTCTGGGATTTAAAAATACCAAGATTAACGTGGTCGCTATGAAAGGAATCAACGACGACGAGTTTGAAGAGTTTGCAAAGCTTACCCTGGAACGGAACCTCGAAGTCCGTTTTATTGAATTTATGGCCATGAATAAAGACCGTCTGGACTCTGAGGGCAAGTATATTCCCATGGCGGAGATTATCGATATTATCGGGAGAAGGAATGAACTCACATCCCTTCCTCCCCCCATGCTTGGCAGCGGCGCAGCGAAACTCTACAAGATCAACGGCGCCAGAGGAGTCCTGGGGTTTGTATCAGCGGTAAGCCAGCCCTTTTGCACTTCGTGCAACCGGCTTCGTTTGACCTCCGACGGGAAACTCCGTTCCTGTTTATTATCCGGCGGAGAGGTTGATCTCAAGGCCATCCTCAGGAATGATCCCGCCGAAGAACAGCTTACCGATGCATTCCTCCGCGCTGCAAACCTGAAACCATCAGCGCATTCCGGAAAAGGGCACGTCGTAATGCATGAGGTTGGCGGGTAAACGGCGTTTTTTCAGAACCCTCTCCCCTAAAGCACCGCTGTCTTTCAGATTGCCCCTTGATATGACAAGAGGCATCTTCGCATTCCAATCGTAATAACCTTGTTATAATTCTTCGTTGTCCGTAAATCGGTGATTGTCAACTGGGATAACAGGGAATAGAAGGCTTAAACCCGTGATGTCCCCTGCTCTGGTCAGGATCGGGAGTTCTAGCGCCTGCGCCTCGCCGTTCGGCCAGCGCGTGGCGAATGTTTGGGAATGGTTGTTTCTGCGTCTGTGATGCAGATGTCAGGATAGCCGGCCATCGCGAAGAACAATGCGGTTCCGTCGTCTCTGATTGGCTGGGAGGCTCGCGCCAGAAACAGGGATTGTGCAACGGGTCTCCCCGCCAGGAGATGCGAGTAGAAAGCCACGGCGATTTCACGTGCCATGTTTTCACGAGACGGCGCCATACAACCGATAAATGTCCCGACTCCCGCGCGAGCCACGACTCGTTCAAGGCCCGGGCGGCGTTGCTGCATCCGGTGGTAGAAATCGCCAAAGGCATCGCTTCCATCCTGTGAGAGAGGGCGCTCATTCCCAAAAACGGGTACGAACCCGGACCAATCCGCATCCACATAAAGCAGGCCGGGCGGGTTCCTGATAAGCAGCGCGGCAAGTTCTGATGCACGCACGTATCCGTCGTGCAGCGGGACGACGCTCTCACCGTCTTCCACATACGCTACACCTGCCAGATGGACAATGTCGTAACCATCTCTCATTTCATCCAGGACGCGCTTGTACGAAGCCTGTCGTCCTAACAACAAGGTGACCCTGTGGGACTTCGAGGCCGCGCTGAAGAGTTGGCCGATTTCCCTGGCTTCATCCCGCGTGCCTGGCAACGGGTGGCGGGTTTGTCTCGATTCGGCAAGTGCATCGCCAATCAGCAGCACACGCAGGGGCGAATGAAAAAAGGGTCTTCCCCGTGATGCGTCATTGAACCCGGGCACCGTCCGGCAGAGCGGCGCCTGCATGCAAAGGGGACGGCCATGCACCTGCATCCATTCCCACGGAATTGCGGCAAGCTCGTGAGGGATATCAAGCATCACCAGACGCGGATCGCCATCCACGGCAAGGGGAATGCCGAGTCCCTGAAACGGACGCTCGATCAATGAGCCGATCTTGTGAATAATAGCTGGCGAAGAGGATATCGTCGGGCCAGAAGCCGCTTTAAACATCTCTGCCCACGGAAGGGAAGTTGTGCTTCCCATCACCCGTCGGTCAAGCGAAACACGTACGCCTTCCAGATCATCCGTTGTCGTTTCGAACCACTCCACGTCCAGCATCGCTTCCCGCGGACGGATCGCCAGGCGCAGAGCCGGCAGTGGTGTGCGTTTCCGGATGACTGTCGCGTGCGGTGCATAACACGCGGACTTCACGTGCGTTGCTGAAGCCAGTGCACTCAGAAAGGCAGCCACGTTCCCGTGCTCGCCTCTTGGATAAGAGATTACTTCGATTCCTGCCGTACGCCGGAGAATCTGCGACTCCAGCGGTCCGACGCCCTCCATGAGCGCGTACCGTGGCGGCGCCTGCGTACCGAAGACCGAAAGCTGGTTTTCCAGCAGCAGACGAAAGTTGACATCATTCAGAGAGTAGCCAATAAAAATCACGGCATGACTCAGAAGTATTGCTGCCATCATAGACTGAAATGCGGGGTTGGCATGGATGATTGCGCGGTAGTCTTCCGATGTGAAGACGAGCGAAGCTGCGTCGTGGATCGTGCCATGCGCCTTCAGGATGAAGAACGCGTTATCCAGCAGGAGCGTGCCATGTCGACCGAGTTGGGCGCCAGTCGGACATTTCGGGACACCTTCGTTACTCCAAAGCGCGTAAGCATCCTCCAGCAAGGTGTCGAAATTCGTCGTCACGATCGCGGCATAGGGTGTCTGCACGATGGGCAGATGCGTGACCTCCGGCGGCGATACCGGCTTAGCGAGTTCGGCTCGCAAAAGAGCGGCAAAACGAGAGCGTCCCAGAATTTCGCGGCACTGGTCGGCGAGTTCAGCGTATTTACCCGTCGTCAGCAACGCAGTCAGCTCGCTGCCTTCAGAACCAGTCGCCGCAGCTTCAATCGTCTTTTGCACGACGGTCTCCATGAGTTCCCGCCACCCGGGATACCCGGCGGCACGGGAGAGACCCGCACCCACGAAAAGCACGCATCGGCGCTCGCGCACATAGCTCAACAGCGCCGGACGACAGGCAGCTTCACGGATTGCTCCGGTTAGATTCGTTGTTGATGAGAGTGCATTGCCTTTTCCCATAGGCGTGTCAATTTCGTGTCGGTTTTATTAAAACGGTTTTTACCTCCTTGCAGGGTACAGCCAGGGTAACGTCAAAGTCATAATGATCAAAAAAAGAGGGAGTGGCAAGGCAAGGGAAAGAAAGGGGTTTGAAGAGGGAAAAACGAGCAAAGACACGAAAAGATGACAAAAAACGGCATAAAAGACAAGGGAATCCCCATGTGCCTCGAAGGGCATGGGAAATAAGGGGGGAAGGGGAAGAAAGAGACGTTATTAACCGTCTCATAATAGTATTGACATAGTAATGCCAATATGGTATCATGTATTTATGAAAAAGAATGATGCCAGACGGTTAGATCACAAAACGCTTACCGAGTTGAGA